>Ga0164320_10000132_pt1 | contig 20882 bp, 19 predicted proteins | sample GuaBasSediGuay11_FD_113736 | JGI IMG/M metagenome (GOLD analysis project Ga0164320, IMG submission 113736) | Subseafloor sediment microbial communities from Guaymas Basin, Gulf of California, Mexico - Guay11, Core 4567-28, 0-3 cm | ecosystem: Environmental > Aquatic > Marine > Hydrothermal...
CTTCCTCTAATTTTAATGAAGAAAAACTAAAATAATTACTACCAGTATCTATATTTTCTTTTATAGGGAAATCCGTTAATCTAAGTACATTATCATTACTTATGATAAGAGCATGTTCAATGATATATACTTTCTCATCTTTTATTGCAAATTGTATATTTATTAAACCAACTGTGTTTAAAGCTAATGCAATATTTTTAGTATGATCTTTTATTTGTTACATCACTAAATCTCTCAGGTTAAATGGTGACAAAGTTTATTACTATCTCCAGAGTGTATTCCGCAAGGTTCTATATGTTCCATTATACCGAATAATATATACATTTTCTCCATCGCAAACTGCATCAGCTTTAGCTCATACTGAAGGAGATAATAATTAAAACTTCTTGAATAGAAGCATGTATTTAGATAAGGCTTCTACCAGTTAATATTTTTATAAAAACAGTAACAACTAAATAAAAACTCATCAGCAAATCAACTCATAAGTTATATTGTTTTATTATTTAATAGAATTATCTATTTTTTTATAAAGCGTTTAGTTTGAGTTGAATTGTTATTGGAGACCTTTACTAAATAGACACCACTATTCCAAGCAGAAACATCAATTATAGAAAAATGTGTGTTAATCATCTTCCCCTCAAAAATTTTCCTAGCTAACATATCGTATATTTCTATAGATGAATTTGTTAAATTACTAGGTAATACAATTTTTAAATTTGATGTCGCTGGGTTAGGAGACATTGAAAACTGAATTTTATTATAATCATCAATCCCTAATAATGCGAAGGTTAATGTATTTGTACCTCTTGTAGTATGTCTATTACCAATATCAAAATTATTTTCATAACCTCCAACAACATTTAAAGTTGTTGGTGAAGCAGAAAAATCATAATCACCAGCATCACTTGAAACTCTTGCCCTTGTTGCAACAACAGTTCTAGCACCTGCATTAGTAGTATTACTTGTAACAGTCCAATCATGGGTCCCGACAGGATCGCTATTTGGTTCTGCAAAACCACCAGTAAACAAACGGTCAACTAAATTTGTGCCATCAAACATTACGACATCTTTATTATCATGCCCAAAAGAATCAAAACCCAAAGCTAGCCATCCATTATCTGGCCCTAATAGTGTAAGTGTCACTATATTGGTGGTTGTATTAATATCAATTTGCACCTCTAAAGATCCCGTAATACTTTGTAATCCTGAAGTATAGGTTTGACCAAAAGACAAGGTAGAAATAAGGCAAAGGAAACTAAAAGTTAGTAAGAGTAGTTTTGTTTTCATATTGTTAATTTTTAAGGAGTTTTAAAATAGATTCATTATTATTTTGTAAAGCAAAATCCCATGAAGAAAAGCCTTTATCATCTTTTAAATTTATATCTGCTCCAAAAGCAACTAAAAGTTTTATAAGTTCTTCATTGGATAACCGAGTAGCATAATGTAAAGCTGTAGTGCCATTTGAGTCTGAAATATTAGTATCTGCACCTAAATCTAAAAGCATTTTGGTAATCTCAATATTATTTTTAAATACAGCAGCCATTAGTGCAGTACCAGAATCACTATTTACATTAATATTTTCAACGTGTTTGGCTAAAAGTGTAGCCACTTTAACATTTCCGTGATAACTTGCTAGTATTAAAGGTGTAAACCCACTTGAATTTTTATAATTGATTGCATCAGAATTATTATTCAAAACGTATTGCAAATCTTCTATACAACCATGCCTAGCTATTTCATAAATACCGCTTTGTGAGCTTATTTTAATTGAAAGAAATAAGAAACAAAAAATTAAAAATAATCTAGTCTTCATAATAAATACAAAGAAGAAGAAAGAAAGAAAGAAAATTAAAATATGATTTTTATCAGTATTATAAATTAGACAAAACTTATTCGATTAAATACAGATAATTATTTGCTTAAATACATTTTACGTCTAAAATTGGCAGTCATTTAACCTCTCAGTAAACAAGGTACTTTCTTTATTTTATTTTAAAGAATGTTAATAGCCCCGTCTAACCATGTTAATCTATCTAAAACCCAATTTTTTAAATAACTGGTTTCCTCAACGTATGTGTTGCCTACAAAATTATTAGGCCAAAGGTATATTCCTAAAATATTCCAGGTATCAAAATTTTCTTCAATAGCGCCAGCCCTTTCTAAAGTATTTGTATAAGCATCTATTTTAGCTAAAATAGATGCTTCTGAAAAGGCTCCTACTCTAAGTGTGTTCCATCTTTGCTTTAATTGAGAAATAAAGTTAGGATCTTGTAGTAATCTGTCCCACCAAAAAGGAATCTGCCAAAAATCAGAGGAACATCTTTCATTAAATTTATACGCCCAAACATTTGTGTTTCCGCCACTACAATAATCGGCATTACCAAAAGCTAAATTAAAATCCCAAATAGGGCCCATTTTCAATTTTTCATTCTTATCTTTATACATAAAAGTACTTAAGCGATAACCATCTACATTATTTGACAATTCATTCAATAAAAAGAAATCAATGAAGCTCGCCTTATCAATAAAAGCATTATATCCAAGATTTGAATCCGTAAAATTATCAGAAGCAAGCGCGTCTTCAAAATTTGAAACATATGTAGAAATATAATCTTTTTGCTGTGTAGTTATATTTCCAGCTTTTGGATATTCATATAAAAAATTAATTTCTTGACCCGAAGTTGCGTTTTGTGGAGCGTATTGTGAAGTAAATGAATTAAGTACATTATAACCTTCACCTAGATTTGATCCTGCTGTTTTATCAATTTTCAAAATATATCCGCCAGTTAAATCTTCTCCAGAATTTTCATCATCTTTCAATTTGTTTATGTTTATTCTTTCATTATCACGTTTTAATTTTTCCATAAAAACATAAACGCCTTCGTATACATTATTTATTGTTAGTTCTACAAAAATACTTCGGCTAGCATACCTATCTATATCCCGTGACAAATCATAAATCAAAATATTTCTCATAAGTGATTTATCACTATAAGGACCATATAAAATCCAATCTTCTTCTTCGGGAAATCCAAGCAATGACACATTTAAATCTTCATTGTTTTCATCTCTAGTTTCTAATCCATACGATTTTTTAGGGAACGTTTGAGAAGTAGCACCTCTAAATTCAATTCCAATATTACCTTCAAAAGAAATAGCGTCTGCTTTAGATATAGTAATTTGAGCATTTATTTTTGGTTCATCAACAATAACACCTCCATTTGTGTTTACAATAATTTGAGGTAATCGGTCTTCAGGATTTATTACTACATCCTCAACGTTGTTTTCAGTTCCAAATTCAAGATTATTAATACAATTCGTGTTTAAAATTACAATGCTGGAAAATGCAAAAAGATAAAAGTGAAGACGGTAGCGAATAAACTTAAATTTCATAGCCTTGAAATATTTATCAAAGATATCATAAAATATTTCAAAAGAAATCTTTCCGTGAAGATTTTGATTTATCTCTCTCTATTTCTGATAGATATAAATTCTATCATCATCAATTATAAACTTTTAATAAGTAATTAAAATTGTCATTAATACATTTACTTACTTAAATACATTTTTCGTCTTGAATAAAGATTGTAGAATTGGTCGTCTTTTAAGCTATCTATAAATAAAATACTTTCTCCAGTACTTTTCATTTCAGGTCCAAGTTGCTTATTTACATTTGGGAACTTATTAAAAGAAAACACAGGCTGCTTAATGGCATACCCATTTAAATGAGGTTTAAAATCGAAATCTGTTACTTTCTTTTCGCCTAACATTACTTTTGTAGCATAATTTACATAAGGCTCACCATACGCTTTAGATATAAAAGGAACTGTTCTTGATGCTCTTGGATTAGCCTCTATAATATAAACCATATCATCTTTTATTGCAAATTGTATATTTATTAAACCAACTGTATTTAAAGCTAAAGCAATATTTTTTGTATGATCTTTAATTTGTTGCATTACCAAATCGCCAAGATTAAATGGAGGCAATGTGGCATTACTGTCTCCTGAATGGATACCACAAGGTTCGATATGTTCCATTATACCAATAATATATACATTTTCACCATCGCAAATCGCATCAGCTTCTGCTTCTATTGCTCCATCCAAATAATGATCCAAAAGCAATTTATTATCTGGCATTTTACGAAGTAAACCAACAACATGCTCTTCTAAATCTTCTTTATTAATCACAATTTTCATGCCTTGTCCACCAAGTACATACGAAGGACGAACTAAAATTGGAAAGTTCAATTTATCAGCCACAGCAAGTGCTTCATCTGCAGTTGTAGCAATATCAAATTCTGGATAAGGAATATTAATTTCTTTTAGTAAGTTTGAAAAACTTCCTCTGTCTTCTGCTAAATCAAGTGATTGAAACGTAGTGCCTATTATCTTAATTCCATATCTATCTAACTTTTCTGAAAGTTTTAAGGCAGTTTGACCTCCAAGTTGTACAATAACACCTTCAGGTTTTTCGTGCTTAATAATATCGTAAATATGTTCCCAGAAAACGGGTTCAAAATACAATTTATCTGCTGTATCAAAATCGGTCGAAACAGTTTCTGGATTGCAGTTAATCATAATGGTTTCGTAACCACATTCGGCAGCAGCTAAAACACCATGAACACAACAATAATCGAATTCGATACCTTGCCCAATTCTGTTTGGTCCAGAACCCAAAACAATAATTTTTTTCTTATCGGAAACCACACTTTCATTATCTGCCAAACGTTTACCATCAATAGTTTCAACTTCGTTTTCGAAAGTAGAATAATAATAAGGCGTTTTTGCTTTAAACTCTGCTGCACAAGTATCTACAAGTTTATAAACTCGATTAATATTTAATTCTTCACGCTTATTATAAACCTGACTTTCTAAACAACCTAACATATGTGCTATTTGACGGTCTCCATATCCTTTTTGCTTCGCTTCAAGTAACAAATCGCGTTCAATAGTTTTAATTTTATATTTTGAGATTTCTTTTTCTAAAAAGTATAATTCTTCATATTGTTTTAAGAACCACATATCAATTTTAGTGATCTCATGAATTCTACTTAACGGTATTCCTATTTGAATTGCATCATAAATCACGAAAACGCGATCCCAACTTGCATGTGTGAGTTTACTAATAATCTGGTCATAATCTTTATAGCCTTTTCCATCTGCTCCCAGACCATTTCTTCTAATTTCTAAAGACTGTGTTGCTTTATGAAGGGCTTCCTGGAACGATCGTCCAATTCCCATCACTTCTCCAACCGATTTCATTTGTAGCCCTAATGTTCTATCACTTCCTTCAAACTTATCGAAGTTCCAACGTGGAATTTTTACAATAACGTAGTCTAATGTCGGCTCAAATAATGCCGAAGTAGATTTAGTAATTTGGTTTTCCAATTCATCTAAATGGTAACCTATAGCCAATTTTGCAGCAATTTTAGCAATTGGGTATCCTGTTGCTTTACTAGCTAATGCTGAAGAACGCGAGACACGTGGATTAATTTCAATTGCAATTATATCTTCTTTCTCATCTGGACTCACTGCAAATTGAACATTACAACCTCCAGCAAAATCTCCTATACTACGCATCATATGTATTGCCATATCACGCATTCTTTGATAGGTTGTATCGCTTAAAGTCATTGCTGGAGCAACAGTAATGGAGTCTCCTGTATGAATTCCCATAGGATCCATATTCTCAATTGAACAGATAATAACGACATTATCGTTTGAATCTCGAAGCAATTCTAATTCAAACTCTTTCCAACCAATAAGTGCTTTGTCTATCATTACTTCATGAATTGGAGAAATCTCCAAACCACGTTCTAACAATTCGTCAAAATCTTCTTCTTTATATACAATAGAAGCTCCATCTCCACCTAAAGTGTAAGATGCTCTAATTACAAGCGGAAAACCAAACTCTTGTGCAATTTCTTTTCCTTTTAAATAAGATGTTGCTGTTGCTTGAGGTGCCATTCCTACACCAATTTTAAACATAAGCTCTCTAAACTTTTCCCTGTCTTCGGTAATGTTAATGGCATCAATATCTACACCAATAATTTCAACATTAAAATCTTTCCAAATACCTTTTTCATCGGTTTCAATACACAAATTTAACGCCGTTTGTCCACCCATAGTTGGTAAAACCGCATCAATATTTGGGTGCTCTTCAAGAATTTTAACAATAGATTTAGTGGTTAACGGCAATAAATACACATGATCTGCCATCGAGGGATCTGTCATTATTGTTGCAGGATTAGAATTAATTAGTACAGTTTCTATTCCATCTTCACTTAATGAGCGTAGTGCTTGTGTGCCAGAATAATCAAACTCACAAGCTTGACCAATAATTATTGGTCCAGATCCTATAATTAAAACAGTGTTAAGGTCTTGTCTTTTTGGCATTAGTAGTTATTACTTTTAAATTTTTCAAAAATAGGTATCAAACAGGTATAAAAAAAGGCGTTACCCGTAGTAACACCTTTAATATATTAACAATTGTTAATCATTATTTTTTATGCTTCATTTCTGAAGATACAGATAATTTCTTTCTTCCTTTTGCTCTTCTACGAGCAAGGATCTTTCTACCATTAACAGATGCCATTCTTTCTCTAAAACCATGCTTGTTTTTTCTCTTTCTTTTTGATGGCTGAAATGTTCTTTTCATTATAATCTATCTTTAAAAATCTTCTAAAATATCTCTTATTACTAACACTTTTTTCTTCTTAAAAGTGCGGCGCAAATATACAAAGAGTTTTCACTTTGACAAACCTTAAATAAAAAATATTTTGAATAGTTTTTACTACCTTTGTAATCTCTAAATAAAACTGAAAAAATGTACAACAAAAATATAAAACTATTTATAGCAGTTTTACTTAATGCTTTTGCCGTTTATCAATTTTACGAAGGGTATATTGGCAACGGAATCATGTATATTCTCTTATCACTTATATTTATATTTCTCTATTTAAAAAACGAATTTATTTTATTGTCTTTTTTAAAGTTAAGGAAACAAGATTTTGAAGGTGCAAAAAAATGGCTTGATAAGATTAAGAATCCTAAAAGTGCTTTAACAAAGAAGCAACAAGGCTATTATAATTATTTAAATGGTATAATGGTTTCTCAAACCAATATGAATGAAGCTGAAAAGTATTTTAAAACTGCAATTACTTTAGGCTTATCTATGGATCATGATCTGGCAATGGCAAAATTAAATTTAGCTGGAATAGCATTTAGTAAAAGACGCAGGCAAGAAGCTAACAAATTATTAGCTGAAGCACAAAAACTTGATAAGCGAAATATGTTAGCAGACCAAATTAAGATGATGAAGCAACAAATGAAGAAAGCACAAATACCTAATCAGCATTTTGGTGGTCATCGTCAACAAAGAAGACGTTAATTTGTTTATCTATTAAGGTTTAATAGTATAAAAGCCATCTTTTGGAATTTCTATTAAATAATGTTTCCCAGATTTATTATTAAGGTGTGGCTCTCTTAACCAAGGGTTGTGCAATTTTAATATCTTGTAATTAATTCTAAACTCTTTAGAGAAAGCAACAAAATCGGTAACTGCTGTATCTACAGATACTTTATAAGTGGGAATAATGTTATACAAATCTTTATATCTAAAATTGAATCCATATTTGGCTGGATTATTTAATATCTCTTTTAAGGCAACAATCCTAAAAATATAACGACCTGTTTCTTCTCCTAAAAGCAAATCGTAGTAATTAGTAGCAGATTGGTTATTTAATCGCTTAGAAATTCCTGTCATTCCTGCATTGTAAGCAGCAGCAGCAAGCGTCCAAGTGCCAAAATTTTCTTTTGCAGCTAGCAAGTATTTACAAGCAACTTCAGTTGCTTTTTCAAGATGATATCGTTCATCTACATTTGTATTTATTTCCAAACCATTTTCTCGTCCAGTAGCTTTCATTATTTGCCAAAATCCTTTTGCGTTAGCAGGGGAAACTGCATTAGTTAAACCGCTCTCAATTACTGCGAGATACTTAAAATCGTCCGGAATTCCATTTTTTGCCAATATAGGTTCTATTATAGGGAAATACTTATTGGCACGTTTAAACATTAATAACCCATTAGATTGCCAATAGGTATTTACCAGTAATTCTCTATCCATACGTTCAAAAACATCTGGATTATCTAAAGGCATCAGTTCTCCTGAAAACTCTAAATTATCAGGAACAGTTAATGCATACACATTATAATCATTAATGATTTTCTTTTCTAAATTTTCGTCGCTTGGAGCATCCTGAACAGCAAAAATAAATAGTCCAGATAAACTTAATAAGCCAACAAATGCCAAAATATTTTTAATTGTCTTCATTTTCTAAAAGTTTATTTGCTCTAAATTTAAAAAAAAATACCATACAACACTTATATTTAACTTAATAAACTCAATATGAGTTCAATATGAGTTTTGGTAGATTTTCGTTAAACCATCTATATTTATTATTAATCATTATATGCGTTCCTTCTTTAACTACAATACAATCCTTTATATGATACACAGGGAAAATTCCATCCTCTTCACCATGTATATGAATTATATTTGGTATTGTTTCTTCTTGATTCCAACACACCATCTGTTCTATTGCCCAATCTAAATAACGCTTATCGTTAACTGATAAGTACTTTTTATACAACTCAACGCGCTTTGTAGCAGTTTCACCAAAAGCATATTTTACCAAAGCATCTACATTGCCAAACAATCGCGTAGGTATTAATTTATAAGCTTTTGTTTTTTTTGCAATCTTCATGCGTTTGGATAGTTCATGTTTATTTTTAATACTGGAAACTATAATCAACTTTTTAAGATTAAGAAATTTACTCATTTCCTGAACCATGATTCCTCCAAAAGAAACACCTAATAAAACACTATTTTCATGCTTAACTTTTTGTGCCATTCGGTTAGCATAATCTTCAATACTTTCCTTTGCATTAGGTATAATCCATTCTAAGTAATGAACTTTAAAATAGTCTTCTGGCAGCTTTATGTACTCGAAAATTGATGGGTTTGCTGCCATTCCTGGCATAAAATACACATGAATTAACTTTTGACTCATAAGTAATTAAGGTTCAATAATCTATGGTTGCTAGCGATTTTTTTTGTAAATTTGCATTACAAAACTATACAAAATAGTGCTTCTTCCGTTGAATAAAACAGACTAATTATGATTGATGCAGCAGAACTTATTGACAATGCCTTTTTACGCCAATTCGAATTAAAAGCAGATGATGAACTTGCAATAATTGAGTATTCGCTTCAAGACAGAAAAATATTTTTAACCAAACTCATTATTCCTGATACTGTTAATACTGAAGATTTTACTGAAGATTTTTTAAAATTGGTTATGGAAAACATTCAAGAACGCAATATTAGTGTGGTTCCTACAAGTCCTCCAATTGCAAAATTTATTAGAAAAAACAGACGTTATAAAAGAATGCTCCCTGTAGGTATTAGAATATAACTTGATTTACGATTTACGAAAAAAATTAAACTCTGAAGCAAAATCAAAATGCTTTGGATTTTTTTTATGCAACAAATTCTTTAGTAAATTCTAGTCGAACCAAGCCGTCTTCATCTATTTTATTGAGTTCTATTTGATGTAGTGTATTTACTAATTCTGGATTCCAAGGCGTTTTTACTCTTACATAATTTTCAGTAAAACCATGAATGTAACCTTCTTTGTTCTCGCCTTCAAACAAAACGGTTCTACTAGTTCCTAATTGACTTTCATAAAAAGCACGTCGTTTTTTTACCGATAATCCACGTAGCATCTTACTGCGTTTAGTTCTCACATTTTTAGCAACTACTCCATCCATCTCTATAGCTAATGTATTATCTCTTTCAGAATATGTAAACACATGCAAATAAGAAATATCCAACGTATTTAAAAAGTTGTAGGTTTCTAAAAAGAGCTGTTCTGTTTCACCAGGAAATCCTACTATAACGTCAACGCCAATACAAGCGTGGGGTATCATTTCTTTTATTTTTGAAACACGGTCTATATAAAAGGCTTTGTTATATCTACGCTTCATTTTTTTTAGTAAAGCATCACTTCCGCTTTGCAACGGAATATGAAAATGAGGTACAAACGATTTACTTTGGGCAACAAACTCTATAGTTTCATTTTTTAACAAATTGGGTTCTATAGACGATATTCTTAAACGCTCAATACCTTCAACTGTATCTAATGCCTGAACCAGTTCAAAAAAAGTATGTTCGTGCTTTTTGTTTCCAAATTCTCCTTTACCATAATCACCAATATTTACTCCTGTAAGCACAATTTCTTTAATACCCTTTTCAGAAATCTCTTTTGCATTTTGCAAAACATTATTAAGCGTATCACTTCGCGAAATACCTCTTGCTAATGGAATAGTACAAAACGTGCATTTATAATCGCAACCATCTTGTACTTTTAAAAAAGCGCGTGTTCTATCTCCTATGGAATAACTGCCAACATAAAAATCGGCTTTTTCAATCTCGCAAGAATGAATCTCACCAAAATCGTTTTTTGTAAGGTCGTTTAGGTAATCTGTAATTTTAAATTTTTCGGTTGCTCCAAGTACTAAATCTACACCTTTAACGTCTGCTAATTCTTGTGGTCTTAATTGTGCATAGCAACCAATTGCAATAATAAATGCTTCAGGATTTACTTTTATAGCTTGCTTAACTATAGTTTTAAAACGTTTGTCAGCATTATCGGTAACCGAACATGTATTAATAACATAAATATCTGCTTGCTCTGAAAAATCTACACGATTAAAACCTTCTTGTGAAAAGTTTCTAGCAATCGTAGAAGTTTCGGAAAAATTAAGTTTACAACCTAAAGTGTAAAAAGCTACGTTTTTATTGACGTTCATTCTTGTATTTTCAAGCTCACAAATTTACAAATAATCTATTTTGATAAAACTGATTTAAGCTTTTAAAGTAATAATTAATATCTTCTAAAGGTCTTCGTGTCTTCAAAAACATGCTCTAAAATAGCTTTATCTTGATCAGTAAACTCAATATTTCGACGGGACATCACTACTTTAGCAACCTCAAAGGCTTTTTTAGTTAAATAGGTTGTAAATCCTTTATGTCCTCCCCAACTAAAACTTGGTACAAAATTGCGAGGAAAACCACTACCAAAAATATTAGCACTTACTCCAACAACTGTTCCAGTATTAAACATGGTATTAATTCCACATTTGCTATGGTCTCCCATCATAAGTCCACAAAACTGCAATCCTGTTTTAGCAAAACCTTCAGTATTGTAATCCCAAAGTTTTACTTCCGCATAATTGTTTTTAAGGTTAGAGTTATTTGTATCTGCTCCTAAATTACACCACTCTCCAATTACAGAATTTCCTAAAAATCCGTCATGCCCTTTGTTAGAATTTTCGAAAATGACAGAGTTATTGACTTCACCACCAACTTTACTATAAGGCCCTACAGTAGTTGGTCCATAAATTTTGGCTCCCATTTTAACTATTGCTCCATCGCACAAAGCAAAAGGTCCTCTTATGGCGCATGCTTCCATAACTTCTGCATTTTCTCCAATGTAAATTGGCCCAGTGGATGCATTTAACACAGCTATTTCTACTTTTGCACCTTCTTCTATAAAGATATTTTTAGCATTTATACAATGTACTATTTCTGGTATATCTTGAGATTGTCTTCCTTTAGTTAACAGATTAAAATCTGTTTCTATGGCTTCAGCATTTATTGTAAAAATATCCCAAGTATGTTCAATTTTTAAAACATTACTATTAAACTCTATAGCTTCATAAGCATCTAAATCTACTTCTTCTTGTGTTTCTTTTGTAAAAAATGCAATAACATCTTCATCTTTAAAAATGGCTTGATTTTCTTTTAAATTCTTAACCATTTCTACCAATTCCATATTTGGTAAAAAAGATGCATTTATCATGATGTTTTCGTCTAGCTCTACCATTGGGTATTTATCGGACAAATAATCTTCGGTAATAGTGGTGATTGTACAACCCAAAAACTTTTCCCATTTTTCTCTAATGGTTAAAATACCTACTCTAATATCTGCAACTGGTCGTGTAAATGTGAAAGGCAGCAAGTTGTTTCTAAAAGGACCATCAAAAAGTATATAGTTCATTATCAATTTAAAGTTTAAAGTTTAAAGTTCAAAGTTTTACGCTCTAAACCAAAAACTAATGTTTGCTCATTATAGATGTATAATAAACGTAAAAATAAAAAAGCCTTTCAGTTATTGAAAGGCTTTTGTGAAATATATTTTTTTGCTCAAATTATTTTTTGAACTTAGCGTACTTGGTTTTAAACTTATCAATACGTCCAGCTGTATCTACTAATTTAGATTTTCCTGTGTAATAAGGATGAGATGTTCTAGAAATTTCCATCTTAATTAATGGATACTCAACACCATCAACATCAATAGTTTCACTAGTTTTTGCTGTAGATTTTGTTAAAAACACATCGTTGTTAGACATATCTTTAAAAGCTATTAATCTATAATTTTCTGGATGTATACCTTTTTTCATGTGTTTAATTTATTGATTTTCAACGGTCACATGCTGTTCGCAATTAATCATTTCCTTAAATGAAAAAACTTTTAATATGCTCGTTTCATCACTTAAACTTTAAAATCGTTTTATTTTTCGAGCTGCAAATTTAAGTATTTTTTACAAAAGTACAATACTTTACTTGCAAATTTATTTTAAGATATATTAAACACACAAGATTCCCACTTTATTAAAACAAGTTCAGGATAAATCGTGGGAATTAAATGTAACGTTTTTGTATCTTTGTTTACAAACAAGTATTATTAACCAAAACAATATAAATCATGAAAGAAAAGATCGTTACTATTAAATCTATAGCAACAAATTATGGAGTTTATTTAGGAGGACTATTAGCAATATTAACAGTTCTTGTATATGCAGTGAATTTAGACTTAATGACAAATATGTGGTATGGCATTTTTGTTTTACTTGCCATTGTAGTATTTGGAATCATTTCTGTTAAAAAATCCAAAGAATTATCAGAAGGATTTATTACATTTAAACAAAGTTTTACGGCTTATTTTATTACCGTTTTAATTGGCTTAGTTATAAGTACTGTTGTATCTTATATCATTTTTAATATTATAGATCCAGAAGCTGCCAATATTTTAAAAGAGAAAACCATTGAAACTACAATAAGTTTTATGGAAGGTTTTGGTGCTCCTGCTGAAGCTATAGCAGAAACTGTTGATAAACTAGAAAAAGATAATCAATTTTCAATTGGTAATATATTAACAAGTTTAGCTGTACAAATGGTAATGTTTAGCATAGTTGGTCTAATTGTAGCAGCAATTATGAAAAAGAATCCTGAGACAGAATAATTTCTTTACTTTTATACATTGAAACAAGAAATTCAATAGATGAACATCTCTGTAGTTATACCACTACTTAACGAACAAGAGTCTTTAAACGAATTACATGATTGGATTGCTAAAGTTATGCAATCCAATCATTTTTCGTATGAAATCATTTTTATAGACGATGGTAGTACAGATAAGTCTTGGCAAACTATACAATCTTTAGTAAATAAAGATGTAAACGTTAAAGGCATTCGGTTTTTTAAAAACTATGGGAAATCCCAAGCCTTACATATTGGTTTTAATAAAGCTAAAGGCGATGTTATTATTACTATGGATGCCGATTTACAAGACAATCCAGAAGAAATTCCAGAGCTTTATAATATGATAGTTAATGAAGGATTTGATTTAGTATCTGGTTGGAAAAAGAAACGATTTGATTCTGTAATTTCAAAAAATTTACCTTCAAAACTATTTAATTGGGTTGCTCGAAGAACATCTGGAGTTAAACTACACGATTTTAATTGTGGTTTAAAAGCTCTAAAAAATGAAGTTATAAAAAATATTGATGTTAGTGGAGAAATGCATCGCTATATTCCTGTTTTAGTTAAAAATGAAGGATTTAATAAAATAGGAGAAAAAGTAGTACAGCATCAAGCTAGAAAATATGGAAAAACAAAATTTGGTATGGAACGATTTATTTTTGGATTTTTAGATCTTATAACTATTTGGTTTGTTTCTAGATTTGGCAAAAGACCAATGCACTTCTTTGGAGCTTTAGGAGTAATAATGTTTATTATCGGATTTGGGTTTGCTTTATATATAGGTATTGACAAATTATTTGTAAACCCTTTGGGTAGATTAATTACCGAACGTCCTCAATTTTATATCTCTCTTGTAACAATGATTATTGGGACACAGTTTTTTGTAGCAGGCTTTTTAGGCGAAATTATTCTGCGTTCTCAACATGACAAAAAACGATATTCAATTAAAGAAGAATTGAATTTATAACTTAACATCCAAATTAACATCTTAATACAAAGCTTCAATTAGCTAAATGCTTATTTTTACAGCATATTTATTACCATATGATTGATATTAAACACGAATTATTAGATAGAGTTAGTAACTGGTTAACTCCTGCTTTCGATGAAGAAACTCAAGAGTACATTAACAATTTAATTGTTTCAAACCCAAAAGAGCTACAAGAAAGTTTTTATAAAGATTTAGAATTTGGAACTGGTGGAATGCGTGGTGTCATGGGAGTTGGCACAAACCGCATTAATAAATATACGCTAGGAAAAAACACGCAAGGATTAAGCAATTATTTACATAAAAGCTTTCCAAATCAAAAATTAAAAGCTGCAATTGCTTTCGATTGCAGACATAACAGTAAATCGTTTGCAAAATTGGTAGCAGACGTGTTTTCGGCAAATAAAATTGAAGTGTATTTGTTTGAAGACTTACGTCCAACACCTGAGTTATCTTTCGCTTTAAAACACTTAAATTGTCATTGCGGAATTGTATTAACAGCATCTCACAATCCACCAGAATATAATGGCTACAAAGTCTATTGGCAAGATGGAGGACAATTAGTTCCCCCACAAGATGAAGAAATTATTCAAGAAATAAATCATTTAGAATATTCAGAAATAAATTTTAAAGCCAACGAAAATCTCATAAACTATATAGGAAAAGATATAGACGATGTCTTTATAAATGCTTCAGTTAAAAACGGAAGTTTTAATACTTCTGAGGAAGCAAAAAAAGACTTAAATGTTGTATTTACCTCGCTTCATGGTACATCTATAACCATCATTCCTGAAACTTTAAAACGAGCTGGTTACAATAACTTACATATAGTAAAAGAACAAGAAGAACCAAATGGTGATTTTCCAACAGTTAAATCTCCAAATCCTGAAGAACCCGAAGCCTTAAAAATGGCTTTAGAATTAGCCAAAAAAACTAATGGAGATATTGTTATTGGTACAGATCCAGACAGTGACCGAGTTGGAGTAGCTGTTAGGAATTTAAATGATAACATGATTTTGTTAAACGGAAATCAAACCATGGTTATGATGACCAATTTCTTGCTGCAGCAATGGCAAAATCAAGATAAAATAAAAGGCAAAGAATTTATAGCATCTACTATTGTTTCTACACCAATGATGAATGATTTAGCAACAGCTTTTAATGTTGAATGTAAAATTAGGTTAACCGGTTTTAAGTGGATTGCCAAAATGATTAAAGACTTTCCTGAACTAGATTTTGTTGGTGGTGGTGAAGAAAGTTTTGGGTTTATGGTAGGCGATTTTGTAAGAGATAAAGATGCTGTAACAGCAACGCTTTTAGCTTGCGAAATTGCTGCTCAAGCCAAAGCCAATGGAAGTTCTTTTTACGAAGAACTAATTAAGCTTTATATTAAACATGGCTTTTATAAAGAGCGCTTAATTTTTGTAACTAAAAAAGGTGTTGAAGGTGCTGAAGAAATAAAACAAATGATGGTTAACTTTAGAGAAAATCCACTAACAGTTATTAATGAATCAAAAGTTGCGATGCTTGAAGATTACCAAACATCTATTGCAAAGAACATGATTACCGGCAAAATTGAAGCTATTAATATACCAAAATCTAATGTGCTCATTTATTATACCGAAGACGGAAGCAAAATTGCATTACGACCAAGTGGTACAGAACCAAAAATTAAGTTTTATATTAGCGTAAACACTTCTTTAGATTCTGTTTCTGAATTCAGTAAAAAGGATGCTGGATTAGAAGAAAAAATCGATGCTATAATTAAAGATATGCATTTAAGCTAATGAAATATTTTAAGCAAATACTACGCTTTGCAAAACCTTATAAAGGTTATGCAATATTAAATATCCTATCGAATATTTTTCATGCTTTATTTGGCACGCTTGCTATGGTTTCATTGTTTCCAATGTTAAAAGTACTTTTCGATCAGTCTAAACGTATTGATGCCAAACCAATCTGGGAAGGCATTTCAGGTTTAAAAGATTATGCCGAAGATTACTTAAATTATTTTGTAACACAAAAAGCAGATCAAGGTCATGAAGATGTATTAATTTTTATGGTGGCTCTTGTAATAAGTATGTTTTTTCTAAAAAATATATTCAACTATTTAGCCATGTATTTCATAACGTTTTTGCGTAATGGTGTGCTTAAAGACCTAAGAAATGACCTTTACGATAAAATAACCGATTTGCCTCTCTCCTATTTTTCAGAAAAACGAAAAGGAGATATTATGGCAAGAATATCTACAGATGTTTTAGAAATTCAGCATTCATTTTTATCCATTTTAGAACTTATAGTTCGTGAGCCACTCATGATTCTGTTTACGGTTTTAACCATGTTTTTAATTAGTGCTAAACTCACGCTGTTTGTTTTCATTTTTATTCCAGTTTCTGGATTTATAATTTCTTTAATAGGAAAATCTTTAAAACGAAAATCGGATAAGGTTCAAAAAGAGCAAGGTTTATTTCTTTCTATTGTTGAAGAAACTTTAGGAGGATTAAGAGTGATTAAAGCTTTTAATTCGGAAAAAATATTTGGTGAAAAATTTAGAGAATCAACAACACGTTTCTATAATTTTTCCAACACCTTATTGAATCGTAAAAATTTAGCTGTTCCTACAAGCGAATTTCTTGGCATTTCAGTAATTGCAATTTTATTATGGTATGGAGGGCAAATGGTACTGCAAGATAAAACCTTAGATGCCAGCTTATTTATTGTATATATGGGACTTGCTTATAATATTCTTACTCCAGCAAAAGCTATAAGTAATGCGAGTTATAATGTGAAAAAAGGAAATGCTGCAGCAGAGCGTGTTTTAGAAATTTTAAATGCAACATCTTCACTTAAAGACAAACCAAACGCGAGCGATAAAAAAGAGTTTACAACTTCAATAGTTTTAGAAAATGTATCTTTTAAATATGAAGATGAAGCTGTACTTAAAAACTTTTCAATTACTGTTAATAAAGGAAAAACCATTGCTCTGGTTGGACAATCTGGAAGCGGAAAATCTACCATTGCAAATCTTGTTACTAGATTTTACGACGTGACTGAAGGAAAAATTACAATAGATGGGCAAGATATTAGAGATTTAACAAAACACTCACTTCGTGATTTAATGGGTTTGGTTACTCAAGATTCTATTTTATTTAATGATACCATTAAAAATAATATTCTACTCGGCAAAGAAAATGCTCCAGACGAAGACGTTATTGAAGCCCTAAAAATTGCCAATGCATGGGAATTTGTTAAAGACTTGCCAAATGGTATAGATAGCAACATAGGTGATTCTGGTAACAAACTTTCTGGAGGTCAAAAACAACGCTTAAGTATTGCAAGAGCTGTTCTTAAAAATCCACCAATTATGATTCTGGATGAAGCCACATCAGCTCTCGATACAGAAAGCGAACGTTCAGTTCAAGTCGCCCTGGAAAACATGATGAAAAACAGAACATCTATTGTTATTGCTCATAGACTTTCTACTATCCAAAATGCAGACACAATCGTAGTTATGCAAAAAGGAGAAATTGTAGAACAAGGAAAACACCAGGAACTTCTGGATAAAAAAGGTATTTATAATAAACTTGTTGAAATGCAATCTATTCAGTAAACGTTTAGTAACCCTTATAAATCAAGAAAAGGACGAAATTTGGGTATCGTCCTTTTCTTCTATTATTACCACATTTGGGGAAATGGTAATAAACTAGTTGGTTAAGTTGCTATAAACGTATAACAAATTATTCAAACCACCAAAGAAAATATGCATTTTATCGATAATATAATACACTTAATCGATATAAATATATACAATATGTTGTTTTATAGATGTTTAACAAAATATAATGTTTTAAAATAATTTTAATAATATTAAGTCAATAATTAAACTTTTCTTAAATTAGTGAGTCTAAAGAAGAAATTAATTTTTTTGTGGATAACGAAAAAGAACTATTATCACAACTCAAATCTGCCCAAAAACAAGAAAAAGCTTTTAGAGAATTAATTACACTCTATAAAGAACGCTTGTATTGGCATATTCGTAAAATTGTTATTTCTCATGACGATAGTGATGATGTGCTACAAAATACCTTTATAAAAATTTACAAAAACATAAACAACTTTAAAGGCGATAGTAAATTATATTCTTGGATGTATCGTATTGCTACAAACGAAGCTATTACACACTTAAACAAGAATGCAAAACGTTTACAAATTACTAATGAGGCAGTACAAGAATATGCTATCAATAATTTAAGAGCTGATGTTTATTTTGAAGGTAGTGAGATTCAATTAAAATTACAGAAAGCAATAGCAGCACTACCACAAAAACAACAATTGGTTTTTAATATGAAATATTTCGATAATATAAAGTACAAAGACATGTCGGAAATTTTAGAAACTAGTGAAGGTGCTTTAAAAGCATCATATCATATTGCTGTTAAAAAAATTGAAACATATTTAATCTCGATATGAATAATAAAACTTTATATTATTTAAAAAAACAAGTCCTCTTGAAATTTAAACGCAAGAGGGAATTAAACCATTTAAACTAAATTGTGTCTAACAACTATAAATGAAACTTAACTTAAATAACAAAAACAAAACAGGCTTTAAAACGCCAAATAATTACTTCAATACTGTTGAGGACAAGATAATGAGCGCTTTAAAACTGGAAAGCAAACTCAACCAAGTAAATGAAGTAGGTTTTAAAACACCTAATAATTATTTCGATACTCTTGAAGATGTTATTATAAATAAAATTGAAAAGAAAAACACACCAAAAGTAGTTTCACTATTTACCAAGAGAAACATACTATATGCCTCAAGTATTGCTGCATCAGTATTGTTGCTTTTTAATTTGTCATTTTTTGATAAAGAAGTAACTTGGGATTCTTTAGATACTGAAACCATTGTGAATTATATTATTGATGAAGGTATCGATTCTTACGAATTAGCAGCTTTACTTTCGGAAGACGATTTTTCAGAAGCCGATTTTATAGAACAAAATATAGCCGATGAAACTTTAGAAAATTATCTTTTAGACAATTTAGATCTTGAAGAATTAATCATTGAATAATAAACTTAACACATGAAACAAATTGTACTATACATAACAATTTTTTTAATTTCTGCAAGTAGTTTAGCACAGCAAAACAACAGTAAAATTAAAGCACTTAAGATTGCCTTTATTACAGAAAGACTGAATTTAACCGAAACTGAAGCACAAAAATTTTGGCCTATTTATAATACCTTCGATAAGAATACATCTAAAATTAAAAGAGAAGAAATAACTAAAATACGCCAAGAAATAAGACAAAATATAGGCGATTTATCTGATGCTAAAGCCAATGAATTATTAGATCGGTTTATTAAAGCTGAAAACGAACTTCACAAAGAAAAAACTCAACTCTTATCTAAACTACGAAAAGTAATTTCTGCACAAAAAATAATACTTCTTAAAGTCGCCGAAGATGAATTTAATAGAAGGATGTTAGAAAGAATGAAAAACATGCGACAAAGAAGAATAAACAAAAACAAACCATAAAAAAGAGAAGCAAAATGCTTCTCTTTTTTATAAGTACAATCTTGATACTGAATCACTGCAGTTTTAATCTGTCATTAATTCCTATTAATTAGCAACAAACATTTCTCCAACTAACATTTCAAAAAAACATTCGTGTATTAGTGGCTTTTAACTACCTTTGCATGCCTAATTTTTTAAAATGCGCTTACACCGAAATTTATGCTTTGCAATTATTGACGGATTACTTTTAATCTTCAACAATGGTGACTATGCAGACAAAGTAATACAACAACTCTTAAAAAGAGATAAACGTTGGGGAAGTCGAGATCGAGGTTTTGTTGCCGAAACCACATACGATATTGTACGCTGGAAACGTCTTTATGCAGAAATAGCAAATGTAAATGAGCCTTTTAGTAGAGACGATATGTGGCGTTTATTTGCCGTTTGGGCAACGCTTAAAGGTATAAAATTACCCGATTGGAAATATTTTGAAAGCACACCAACTCGTAAAATTAAAGGCAAATTTGATGAGCTGTCAAAAATTAGAAAATTTCGTGAGTCCATTCCAGATTGGATAGACCAACAAGGTGTAAAAGAATTAGGAGAAGATTTATGGAGCAAAGAGCTTGCAGCACTCAATAAACAAGCCGAAGTTGTTTTAAGAGTAAATACTTTAAAAACCAATAAAAAAGATTTACAATTAAAATTACAATCCGAAGATATAGAAACAGATTTTCTACCAAATCATCCTCATGCTTTAAAATTAAAAGAGCGTTCAAATGTATTTATTACTGAAGCTTTTAAAAATGGCTGGTTCGAAGTTCAAGACGCATCATCTCAACTAGTAGCAGCTTTTCTAGATGTAAAACCAGGCATGAAAGTTGTTGACACTTGTGCAGGAGCTGGAGGTAAAACATTACACCTTACATCTTTAATGGAAAACAAAGGGCAAATAGTTGCTATGGATATTTACGAAAGTAA
>Ga0164320_10000133_pt1 | contig 20673 bp, 20 predicted proteins | sample GuaBasSediGuay11_FD_113736 | JGI IMG/M metagenome (GOLD analysis project Ga0164320, IMG submission 113736) | Subseafloor sediment microbial communities from Guaymas Basin, Gulf of California, Mexico - Guay11, Core 4567-28, 0-3 cm | ecosystem: Environmental > Aquatic > Marine > Hydrothermal...
AAATCTACTATATCCATACCATGGAATATTATAGTTATGGATAGGCGCGACTTTTTTAAACTGGGTGTTGAAAAAATATCAACAACAGCGGTTAAGCTTGTTGATGAAAAGATTAATCAACATGCCAGTCACTGGATACGTCCACCATACGCAATAGATGAACTGGAATTTTTGCTAGCCTGTACACGTTGTGATAAATGTATAGAAGCCTGCCCACATGATGTTATTTTTCCATTATCAGCAAAACTGGGCATGCAGGTTGTCGGTACGCCGGCACTGGATCTATCAAACAAGGGTTGCCATCTTTGCGAAAATTGGCCCTGTGTTGAAGTGTGCGAACCAAAGGCGCTCCAATTTCCGGAAGTAGAAGAGGGTGAAGCACTCCCATTAGCAAAAATAGCCTATGCAGAAATAAATACGCAAACCTGTTTACCCTATACTGGCCCTGAATGCGGTGCTTGCGCTTCCAGTTGCCCCGTTCCTGGCGCATTGTTGTGGGACATGGAAAAGCCACGTATCGATCCGGAAGTTTGTGTTGGTTGTAGTTTATGTAGGGAGGTGTGTATTGCTAACCCTAAAGCAGTTACTATTAAATCACTTCTGCAACAACAATCTGATTCTGAGCGTGGTGAAGAAAAATCTATAGACGCAACTTAAGGGTACTCCTGATAATTGGTTTTACATGTTCCATTTTATGTAAGCTTACGTTTGCAGATGACTTGCCTGGGACAGAGTCATTCTCTATTGAATTACAGGATAGATTGCGTAAATCTATAGAGAGTAAAAGTGCACTGTATTCTCCGAGAACCGAACACCTTGATGAAGATGGTAAGCCACATTATACCAATCGATTAATCTTTGAAGATTCACCTTATCTACTACAACATGCCCATAACCCTGTTAATTGGTACGCATGGGGGGATGAAGCATTTGAACAGGCAAAAAAGTTAAATAAACCTGTTTTTCTTTCTATAGGTTATTCAACCTGTCACTGGTGTCATGTGATGGAAAAAGAGAGCTTTGAAGATATTGAAATTGCGCGATATCTGAATGAACATTTCATAGCTATTAAAGTAGATCGTGAACGACGTCCTGATGTGGATAAAGTCTATATGATGGCCGTCATGGTGTTAAAAGGACAGGGGGGCTGGCCTATGTCCAGTTTTCTATTGGCCGATGGTCGTCCCTTTTATTCTGACACCTATTTTCCTCCGGCCCAGTTCCTTAGTGTATTAAAAAATATTGTTCGATCCTGGGAAGATGAGCACGATGAAATAATTCTTATGGCGGGGGAATTATCAAAGGCGGTCTCGGAAGTATTACATGTGCAGGATGAGGTAGTGAATATTGATGGTAGTGTGTTGCAGGAAGCAGCGACAAATATTTTGCGACGATATGATTCATCGAATGGTGGCTTTGGTGGGCCGACTAAATTCCCTAACGAAACGTTACTCCTGTTTCTATTACAAATAGCAGAACGCAAAGGTAATAGTGACGTACTTGAGGCAGTAGAACATAGTTTAAATCAAATGGCACAGGGTGGTATTTATGATCATGTTGGCGGTGGGTTTCATCGCTATGCAACTGATACAAAATGGCGAATCCCTCATTTTGAAAAGATGTTGTATAACCAGGCAAATCTGGCACGTGTGTATCTATATGCGTATCGTCTTACCGGCAAGCAATCTTATGCAAAGGTTTCCGAAGAAACATTGGATTATGTACTGCGTGACATGTCATCTGTAAAAGGTGGTTTTTATTCAGCGACTGATGCAGATAGTGAAGGGAAAGAAGGGGCTTACTTTGTATGGACTGCTGATGAAATTAAATCTTTGCTTGACCCGGAAGATGCCAGGTTAGCTATTGAATATTATGGTGTAACTGACGCAGGAAACTTTAAAGGAAATAATATTCTTTATATGCCAATTCCATATGAATCGTTTGCATTGAAGAGTGATAAAACTGGCGATAATTTATTGAGGGAAATTGAATCCATAAATAATGATTTAGACAAGGCACGTCGTAAACGCATTAAACCGTTGCGTGATGAGAAGATAATCGTTGCATGGAATAGTATGTTTATTACTGCGTTGGCTAATGCATCCCGTATTCTAAATAAACCTGATTATCTCCTGGCAGCAAAAAAATCCGCTGAATATTTATGGACAAAACAGTTAACAGCGGATCAGAAATTATGGCGAGTTAATTTAAACGGGCGTGTGTCCATACCCGCCATGCAGGAAGACTATGCTTTTTTTTCAGAGGCAATGATTGCGCTCTATGATGTTAGTGGTGAAAAGATTTGGTTGAACAGGGCAATATTGTTAGCCAATAGCATGCTTGATAAATTCTGGGATGAACAACAAGGTGGTTTTATAATGGGTGATGCAGAATCACTTTTTATACAAGTTGTTGATGCCCATGATAGTGCCATACCTTCAGGCAATTCCAGTGCGTTTCAAGTATTAGTCAAACTTTCACAACGACACCCTGATTATCGTTATCAAGCGTATATTAAAAAAATGTTAAACGCATTTGCAGCACAAATTCGTCAATCTCCAGGAGCGTATTCTTATCTGCTTGCAGGTTTGGATGAACACCTGCACGGTATTGCGGGCTCGATGGATTATGCTGCTCATGGAGCTATTAAAATTGAATCGCGACATGATCATGAAAATAATTCTCTTCAATTTAGTTTAAATATTGACCCGGGTTGGCACATCAATGCACATCAACCACGACAAGATTATTTAATACCGATGAAACTAAAAAATACAACTGGACAGAAAGGTCTGGAATTGAGAAATATTAAATATCCACAGCCCATTCTAAAAACATTAGGCTTTGAAAGTGAAGCATTAGCGCTTTATGAGGGTGTCGTAATATTAACAGCTGATATAGTCACGCGTTCAGACAAGGTTTTATTTGATACAAGAAAACTTGAATTGGAGCTCGAATTGCAAGCATGTAATGACAAGCTTTGTTTACCACCGGAAAAAGTCACCTTGGAACATGCTGTCTTGCCATCAAATTAGTTTAGGAAAGCGCTGCTATAAAAACGCACAAAAATATAAGTTAACCGCTTCTTTGATCTGATTGAATATTGTTGTGAATGATAAATGATTTATGACGATATCGTTTTGGTAAATGGCTACCAACAGCCCCGATGATCAGAATACAGATCAAGAGGGATATACGCTGTTCCCAGAATACAGGTATAAGTAGTAATAGTATTATCTTGATTAAGATTGCAATGCCTCTCACTTCAAATAATATTGCCAGGCTTGAGTGTAGATCAGTAAGCAGGATGACAGTTCCTGTTATCACAGTGGCCCACAACCATGGTTCTAATACCATTACAGGTTGATTGAAAATATGTCCCCCAAGTAAAACCCCTGCGACCAAAATATGCAGGGCACGAGCTAAAATACGTATTGTTCTACGGAATGGTAAATTCCTTGGTTCGTCTGGGAATAAAAACGATATAAATCGTGATCTATTTTTGTCAGTAATCATTATTAAATTAGCATCGAAATCAGGGTTTCGACACTTTCCAAAGACTTTGATTCGTTAGAATTTAACCATAGTTTGTAATATTGGCATTTTGTAAAAATGATTTTTATATTAACGTAGCCAAATTAAATATAATGATTAATTAAACTTTGAATATATATTCTCTTCCTTCAACGCGATCTATATCAGGAGGATATGATTTATATTTATCAGCATAATATTTCTCAAGATGATCCCCTTCCGATAATTTATTGTATGTAGCAAAATAGAGTCGTCTGATTTTGTTGCTCATATTTGGTTCTGATCCATGCGGAGTATAACAATCAAAGAAAACTATATCTCCGGGTTTCGTGGGATAATTGATGAATTCCATATCTGCCATATCATCATCGGTGAGTGGTTCCCATTCGCGATACAAGCCTTGGTTCTGAAACCCGGAGACCATTTGCAAACATCCATTTTCTGTCGTTGCCTCATCTATACAGACCATTACACTAATAAAATAATCTGCATAATCCTGCCAGCCAGCCTGTGAATCCTGATGTGGTTTAAAACCATCACCACCGGGCATTTTAAAATTTATCTTTTCTTTAAAAAGAGCTGCATCCTCATCAAGTAATTGTGACATTGGGGAACATAGAAAGTCACTCAGTTCGGCAAATCCATGATGAAATGGTGAAATATTTTCTATACGACTAATGAGGTTTACGTCAGGATTAATTCTGCTTTTTTCATGATATACCCAGTGACCACCAGATTTCTCAGGCATTTCAACCAATTCAGCAGCCCATGATTCAATCAAGGATGTATCTTCCTGATTAAAACCATTTCTGATTAAAAGAAATCCATCGTCCTTAAATTGTTTGATTTGTTGTTCGCTTAAAATTAGTGTACTTAACATAATTGTTTTAATAATTATTAAATTTAAAAGGATTAGATCATTTTAGAGAAGTTATTATTGCTTTTCTCTCTGTCAAGATAGATGTCAAATATAGTGCAGATGTTTCTGATCAGAAACTTACCAGCGGGTAATATTTCAATAGAATCATCTTTTACTATCAGTAGTTCGTCATTTTGCATGGTTTTCAATTCATGTATTTCTTTTGAAAAGTATTCTTTGAAATCTATTTTATACAGATCATCAATTTCAGAATAATCAATCTGGAAATTACAAATTAGCTTTGTGATAACTTCTCTTCGTAACTCATCATCAAAACCTAATTGATAGCCACGTAGTACAGGAATCTGATTTTGCTCTATAGCGGCATGGTACTCATCAAGTGTACGAATGTTTTGTGAATAGGAGTTGCTGATTTTACTAATAGCAGTAACACCAAAGCCGATAACATCGCAATTTGCATAGGTAGAATATCCTTGGAAGTTCCTGTATAGATTTCCCTTGCGTTGTGCAATTGCTAATTCATCGTCAGGTTTTGCAAAATGATCCATGCCGATATAAACATAACCTGCATCCGTTAGTGAGTCGATAGATTCACCAAGTATTTCGAGTTTTTCATTTGGTGCTGGTAAATCTTCTTCAAGTATCTGGCGTTGTGTTTTGAACAAACGGGGAAGATGGGCATAGTTATATATCGCAATTCGATCGGGATTCATTTCAATAATTTTACTGATGGTATTAGAAAATGTCTTTATTGATTGCTTGGGTAATCCGTAAATCAAGTCGACACTTATTGAATGAAAACCATGTTTTCTGGCTTCATTGAAAACATGAATTGTTTGTTCATAAGTCTGGTTGCGGTTAACGGCTTTTTGCACATGTGGATCAAAATCCTGCACGCCAATACTCATTCTATTAAATCCGAGATTTCTCAATAGAAGTATTGTTTCAACTTTTACTTCCCTGGGGTCGATCTCAATAGAGTATTCTCCTGAGTCATCATCGAGTAATGTAAAATTTTTCTTTATTACTTTTATCAAATCAGACATTTGATCATGGGAGATAAATGTAGGTGTTCCACCGCCCCAATGAAGCTGGTTTACAACTCGGTCTCTATCAAATAGTGGTCCCTGTAGATCAATTTCTTTATGCAGATCATTTAGATAGGGGATAGCGCGATTATGATTAGCTGTTATGATTTTATTGCAGGCACAGTAGAAACAGACTGTGTCACAAAATGGCAGATGTATATAGAGGGATAATGGTTTTGGTAAAAAATCTTCATTCGATTCAGTAACCACCTGACAATAATCCTCGATTCCGAATTGCTCATGAAATTGAGTTGCAGCAGGATAGGATGTATATCGAGGGCCTAAAAGGTTGTATCGGCTAATTAGTTCTTTATTGAAAAGAATAGTTTGTTTCAATGTATGCATCCAATCTAAATCAGTATGCTTTAAGGTAAATCGTTGATGTTTTGAATATCTTGATCTGGATCAAGATTCATAATGAAAATAGCAGTTATTTACTATCGAGAATCCAATTGTATCCCGTTTACATGATTATTGAAGCAAGAATCAAGATTAAAACGAGATTAACGCACTAATTCAGAGTTAAAGAAATCTATTCACAATATTGAAAAAAACCGAGGCTTTTCAGAGGTTAAAGCTTATTATTTCGTAAATCACATGAAGATTGTTTCAATGTATTCAACATTATATTGCGTAGCATATATAAAGAGGAATCCACTATTAAAGAATGGTGTAGCTATATGAGGTACGCACCAACGACATTGTGCTAACAAAGATGTTCTAATCTTCCTATTTTTGCCATTAGGGATATCAAGGCAGGTTCGAGTTTCTTCGCCAGCATTAAACGCTATTTTTCCAACGAGCATCATTCCATGCGCATTTAGATCAGCAGTGTGACCAATACTTTTACCCGACTTTTTGATCGAACACTTCTTTATTTAAAGAAAAGCGTTGTCCTTGTCGGCAATCTGCAAGTAGTTACTTTATAGAACTCAGTATGTTTATTACTGCTGATATGGTGATTTAACTCCCTTAAGAACAAATAGAAGGGTTTGTTGAATTTTATGATTAATATATTTATTTATTAATCTTGATTTGAAATTACTTCTTGTTGTTCAAACTGTTCGTTGACCAGATTTTGAATGTCTTTTGCCTGATTAAATAGTTGTTCTATTCCTTCTGGTGAATACACATTGGCAGGCATTTCAGTGGAAGGTAATTGTTGTTGAACAGGATGCTCACTTGTTGTATCACTTTCAGAAACAGCAGGGACAACATTAGTATCATTGCTTAGTCTGATTGACTCATAGTTGATGTCTTTTTGAGGTTTATCACTTGTATAATGCATTACGCCATTTGTGTCACGCCACTTATATAAATATTTATTTTCAGTGTCTTTTTCTTCGCTATTTATTCTAAGTTTTGTTGATATTGACTTGGTTAATTTTGAGATATTAAATGCTGGTATCTCAGGGGGCTGTTTTACGATGCTCGGTAGTCTTCCTGTCATTAAGTAACTGGCATAGTTACCAAGCCCATATAATATACAAGCAATAAAAAATATTTTTAATATTAGCCTGGTCATGTTGTTTGATATGTTCTGATATATATTGAGTTTTTATAGCCTATGTCTTGGCATGCAGATATGTCAGAATAGTTTATATTTACAGGGGAATAAAGACCAATGTTAGCGTGTATTTTGCTCGCATTATGAATAAATACATATAGATATGGTTATTAATTTGATAGTAATTGGCTTTATAATATAAGGCATGATTTATTTAAGGCTTTTCATAATAATACAATCAAGTCTAATGCTGTCTGGTTGCAGTCCTTTAGCGGCGATCGGTGCAGTTGGATCGACTATCAATAATGCAGCATATAATGCTGCTGAAAGAGAACTGAATAATCCAACAAAAAGTCGCAATGAACAGGCGCTTGAAGTTGCAATTGCAAACATGCATCTCGGCGTTGAATATATGAAGCAAGGGGCGTATGAAGATTCGTTAATAAAATTAAAACGTTCAATATTAGCAAAATCAGATTTCGCTCCTTCATACAATGTTCTTGGTTTGCTTTATCAACGATTAGGTGACCCTGTTGAATCAGAAAATAATTTCAAAAAATCCATATCGCTCGATTCCTCTGATTCATCAACATACAACAATTATGGTTTGCTCCTTTGTACTACAGGTCGTCTTGATGAAGCGGAATCTTTATTTTTAAATGCAGCAAACAACCCTTTATATGACTCACCAGAGATAGCGTTAACTAATGCGGGGCTATGTTTACTCAAAAGTAAGCCTGAAGACGGAGAGCGTTATTTTAAACAAGCGCTAAATAAAAACCCCCGGTTTACACACGCATTAATTCAAATGACTGATATTTCTTATGAAAGGCATGAGTATGAATTAGCACATCAATATTTTGAACGATATAAGGACAATGCAACACATACACCAAAAAGTTTATGGCTAGGTATTCAAATATGTAAAAACCTTGGGTATGAAGATGATGTGTCTAGTTATACCTTATTATTACGAAATAAATTTCCCGATACTGCAGAAGCAAAAATGCTGATGGAGTGATGTTTTTAAAAGTTGCTGGTTTATAATCTTAACCAGTATTTTAAGCTGTTATAAGATACATATCTGACGTTAAAAGTAATATTCCTTTTTGCCAGTCAGGATCGTTTTAGGTGAATTAAAGTTACTAAATCAAGGCACATATTGATGAATGCTCGATTCATTCTTCATTTGGTATTTCTGGCAGTGTGAATGGTGTTGACTTACCAAGTTGACGCATATAAATAATTCCACCATGCGGTCTGTTTATATCCGCTTCTTCATATATGTAATAAAATATTTCGTCTGCTTGAGTTTGACTAACAATAATGTCCAGTATATCTTTTTCCGCCTGTCCACCAACGCCACGATAGGCTAGAGGTGTTATTTTCCCCATGCCACGAGCTGAATTAATTTGGGCTCTATTGATACCTTTTTCATCTTTTAGCTTTGTCAAAATGGCTATAGCCATACCCTTTGGCAATATGCATGTAATCAATTTGTCTTTAGGGAAGTTAAAATTATCCATTTGTATGATTTCGTTATTTAGATTGAAACTTAAGCATCACTGGCTAATAATTTATCAGCAATTTCTACTGGTATATAAGTAGCGGCTTTTTCTAAAGTCGTGACATACATAAAACCCATGCCCGGTGTGTCAAGATTTCCAGCCACATATATCTTTTCAAATACGCGATCAATTTGGTCGGTGGCAACGACGATATTTATAATTTCTTTTTCAACTTCAACAGCAATGCCCAATACGCCTAGTCTTTCTCTGACGCCACCACCTCGGGCATAAAATATAGTAGCGCCTTGCGCTCCTGCATCTTGAGCGGCTTTCACTATGGTATCGGCAGTTCCTTTTTGAACAATACAAGTAATCAATGCCGCATCCGTTAATACAACAATATTACGCTTGCTCATGGGTTGCTCCTTCAATAGATTGAACTAATTCATCTTCATGTTCTCGACGTTTCTTGATTTTCCATTGTATCAAAAGTCCAGTAGTCATAACTGAAATGATAGGACCAATTGATGCCATGGATAAAATACCAAAACCTTCTACTGCACCAACCGCTTCACCAAACCCCAGTCCCATAGCCAATACTAGAGGTACAGTTATCGGGCCTGTAGTAACACCAGCACTATCCCATGCAATATTTACAAACTCTTCAGTTGACATGTATGTTAATGCAATTGCAATTAAATAACCGGGGATGATGATGTAGGCAATGGGTATGGAATATATAATTTTAAAGATGCCTATTGCAATGCCACATCCAACACCAAATGAAACCGCATGCATTAATAATTCTTTTCTGAATGCACCATTGGTCAGGTTTTCTACAGTCATGCCCAATGCGTTTAATGCCGGCTCGGCCAGGGTTGCTCCAAAACCGAGCACCCATGCAAAAGCAAGAGCAATCGTTATACCTAATGCAAAATTGTATAATGGTGATTCACTGATGAGTTCGATCTTTGTAAAAGCGCCAGGTACCAGACCACCAGACTGACCGCCAAGCTTGGAGAGACCATAACTCAGTCCTACATTGAATATAATCATGCCTATTACAGACAGGGATATTCCATAAGCAATTGTGCCAGGGTTTTTGATTTTTTCTTTAAGCACATATAAAAGTATAAATATTAAAAATAACACTAATGGAATAATGGCGCGGATGCCTGATAGTATTTCAGTGTAAGGCGTTCTTTCATGCCAGCTCAAGGATGTTGATAAATTATTGATAGAGGCAGCGGCATTAATAATCATTTCCGGTGTTTCTATAAAGGAAATATAAATAGCCAGGATTTGAACTGCAATTATAGGAAATAATGATGCGAGAGTGACAATTCCAAATCCAGACAATGATGATCGGCCTTTACCCGCGGCGGTGGCAATGCCAATTCCAAGTGAAAGAACTAATGGTACGGTGACTGGTCCGGTAGTTACAGCACCACAATCCCATGCAAGTCCCAATATCTTGCTTAGTTCATTGTCAGTCATTATATAAAGTGTCAAACCAATGGTCGGTATTATTGACATGTATATCAATGGCTTTAAGCTCCAGCCATAAATAAAGCGAAGTGTTCCTAATACTGCGGCAAGTCCAACACCCATGCCAACCATTAAGACAAGTACAGCAGACCATGAATTTAAAAGTGAATATAAATAGGGCGCGCGTTCAACACTGACGAGAGCGCCAGCTGCTTTTAGTGCACCAATAGCAGGTTCAGCAAAAGTAACACCAATACCGAGCATAAAGGCAATGAGTAGCACAGTTGGTAATTTAGCTTTTGATGGCAGAATATTCCCTATTGTTTCACCAAAAGGCATGAGACCAACTTTCAAGCCTTCAATAAAAAACATGAGGCCAATAATCACAGACATTAAACCTGCTGTAATAACCCATGAGTCAGTGACATTCTGACGTAGTATCAGGAGTTGAAATAAAATCAAATAAATGGCTAACGGCAATACAGCCTTGATCTGATCGATTAATCGCACTTTAAAATAAGGGTGGACCAGTCGATAAACATCAATTGAACGTAATTTGAGTTTGCCAGGACGATAAACTAAATCATTTCCGTATTGGTCCTGTTCGATCTCTGGCACTATTTCGTTATAGCTAACTTCTTCTTGATGCATTGTTATCTCGCGTACATATGCACCAAAACGGATATGTTCTAATAGAGGCATGATTTTATTTTTGAATAGAAAAACCCATCAATATATTAGTTAACAATCTAAACTAAATATGAAATCTATACTATAAAAATTATAAAATTCATATTGATATATAATTTGATCTATATCAAATGGATCAAAAATATATCTGAGGAATATATTCAAACTACTATTATTTAAAATCTGGCTACTACACTTGCTATATGGCTTACTATCAATGTCAAAATTGTATTAAAATAATGCATTACGATACTGATTAAGAATTATCAGATTAGACATTATTCTGTATAAATAAGCACATAGCCTCATACAAAAACATGCAGGCTCTGTAAATTATTATGTTTAGGTACCTTTAATGATGAGGGTTCATTCACTATATTTATCTAGTCGCTACAAAAAACCGTCTCAGCGTAATGTGCGATATAACAATAATAATGGGAGCTATTGATGGCCAGCTATTCTATAGATGACATACGTAACATTGTTTTGGTAGGGCATGGTGGAGCAGGAAAGACCCTGCTAATTGATGCATTGCTGTATAAATCTGGCGCAATTAAAGCAATGGGGTCTATCGAAAGAGGAACAACGGTTAGTGATTTTGACACCCAGGAAAAACAACATCAACACTCCCTGGAAAGTGCTATTGTCAGCATGGATTATCACGGTGGCCATATTAATTTAATCGATACTCCGGGATATCCGGATTTCATAGGCAAGGCGCTCTGTGTATTGCCTGCGGCAGAAACCTGCGCTGTGGTCATCAATGCGCAAAACGGAATCGAAATGGTGACCTCCAAGATGATGGATGTTGCCAGAGACAGGGGCATGGATCGATTAATCATTATCAATAAAATCGATGCTGAACAGGTTAACTTACAAAAATTGCTTGCGAATATAAGGGAAACATTCGGTAAAGAATGCCTGCCGATAAATTTACCATCTCAAAAAGGGGAAAGGGTTGAAGATTGCTTCTTTAAATCTACGGGTGGTGATACCGATTTTTCTTCAGTAGCTGAGGCACATACACAGATTATTGATCAAATCATTGAGTTGGATGAGGAACTCATGGAAGTCTACCTTGAGCAAGGGGAAGAAATAACCCCTGAGCAATTACATGCCCCTTTTGAGCAGGCCTTGAGAGAAGGACATTTGGTTCCTGTGTGTTTTGTCTCAGCTATGAGCGGTGCAGGTATTGAAGAGCTACTGGATGTTTTCGCAAAACTTATGCCGAATCCAAAAGAAGGGAATCCGCCTCAATTTAACAAAGGTGAAGGAGATAATGCAAAGCCAATAAAGCTTACATCAGATCCTGATGCTCACGCCTTGGCACATGTTTTCAAGATTAGTATTGACTCGTTTATTGGAAAATTAGGTGTATTTCGTATTCATCAGGGAAAGCTTACTAAAAACAGTCAATTATTTATTGGCGATGGACGTAAGCCATTCAAGATTGGACATTTATTTAAAATCCAGGGAAAGAAACACAGTGAAGTAGAATCAGGTATGCCGGGGGATATCTGCGCAGTAGCCAAGGTAGATGATATTCAATTTGATTCTGTACTGCATGATTCACATGACGAAGATCATATTCACTTGCGATCTATTGATTTACCTGCACCTATGTATGGCCTGGCAATAGAAACTAAAAGTCGGGGAGATGAACAGAAAATAGCAGATGCCTTGCATAAGCTCGTTGCTGAAGACCAGAGTTTAATCGTTGAACATAATGCCGTATTAAATGAACTTGTTTTGCGTGGACTGGGTGAATTGCATTTACGCATGGTGTTAGAAAAATTAAACGACCAATATCATGTGGAAGTGGATACCAGACCGCCACGAATCGCTTATAAAGAAACTATAACTACCAATGCCGAAGGACACTATCGACATAAAAAACAAACTGGTGGTGCGGGTCAATTCGGTGAGGTTTATTTGCGTATTGAGCCATTACCAAAAGGAAAGGGTTTTGAATTTGTGAATCAGATCGTAGGAGGTGTGATTCCCAAATCATTTATTCCGGCTATTGAAAAAGGGATACTCCAGGCGTTGAATGGTGGTGTCATTGCGGGTTATCCATTACTTGATATAAAAACTATCATCTATGATGGTAAACATCATGCTGTAGATTCAAAAGAAATTGCATTCTTTACCGCAGGTAAAAAGGCATTTATTGATGCAGTAAAAAAAGCAAACCCGGTAGTTCTGGAACCCATAGTCGAAATCACCATTACTGCGCCAAGTGAATCTATGGGAGATATCTCAGCTGATCTTTCCGGCAAACGAGGAAGAATTACAAATACTTCAGTAATGAAACGTGGGACGACAACGATTACAGGAATCGTACCGCTCAGTGAACTGGATAGTTATCAATCAAAATTAAAATCAATGACAGGTGGTGAGGGATCGTTTTCAATCAGTTTTAGTCACAATGATCCTGTTTCTGCGAGGACACAAAAAGAATTAGTTACAATCTACAAACCGATCACTGAAGAAGATTAATTAACAGATGCGTAGTTTGCACTTAATACAGCATGCCTTAATGGTTTGATAATCTATCTATAATAACCTGCTGCTCTCTCTCTTGTTTGCTAGATGACATGTTTAGAATAATATTTCTATTTGAAAATCAATGATTTCAGAATTCACGTAAACGGGATGTTTTGAATAAACTTTTTATAATTAACGATGTCATTGTTAATGCCATGCATGATTGATAATAGATTAGGTGAGCATTATCATTTTGTAGATGCATCTGATGGCGGTTATGCAATTGCTGCATCGCACATGAAAGCTCAAATTAAATTAAACATTTCTTAAAATAATTGATGTAAAAATTGATTCTCTATGTGATAGTTTTATTGCTCAACTTGGGGAGGGGCACTAAATGGATAAAGAATATTCAATTACTATTGACGGAGGACTGGTCACATTTGAATTCAAAGATAGTTTGATTCATAGCGAGGGTGAATTAGCTGGACAGATTGATGCAATTATTACAACAAAACCACCGCTTCCGCAGAACCTCTTGTTAGATGAATTACATATTAAAGTTCCCGGTACTAATGAATATCTTTATATCTATGGTTATGGTGTTGTTGAAAATAGCTTGAAAGCCACGTTTAATTCTTCAGATATTGTTGATACACAAAAACTACCGGACATGGTTGAAGTTTATTGGGGTGCTAATGGGGAACAATTTATTGGTGAAATGTGTTGTCAGCGATATACCAAAATAATTGAGTCTGAAATATCAGAAAAAATAGAAGATATTAATGAGTCAGAAGATTCGAACAAAAATCAAGAGGTAGATTCAAGTGTTAATAAGATAGATGAAAAGCCTGATTCAGTAAATATATCTAAATCAAACAACATATTTTTATATATTGCAGTTCTGTCAGTATTAATATTTGTGGTGTTTTTAATGATTTAAGTTAAGTGAACATTTTAATTGGGCAACGCATTATTTTTTGATGGCAGGAATAATTGCTGTATTGAATGTCTAATATATCTTTTTAAAGAATCCCCTTGTCAAGACCATATTCGTGATCTTCACCAGAAGCTGGGTAGAATTTAATTTTATTCATAGTTTATAAAGTGATACTGAATTACTGCAGTTCAGTATGAAGACGACTTTGTTCGTTTAATTACGTTAGAATGACAATAGGTTATTACATTTATAAAATGAAAAAGCATCTCATACTATTCTCACTAATATATTTGTCAGCTTGCGGTCAATCTGAATATGAAATTGCAGTTGATGCTTTTCAAGCGCGTGATTATGAATCTGCATTCGTAAAATTTTCTTCACTAGCAAATTCGGGTGACATCAGAGCTCAAAACGATCTTGGACTGATGTATGAGAGAGCTTTGGGTGTGGATCGTAATTATGATGAAGCAGTAAAGTGGTATCGCAAAGCAGCAGATAAAGGGATTGCTGAATCTCAAAACAGGTTGGCCCAGCTTTATATTCAAGGACTCGGTGTAAAACGGGATTATTGGGAAGCATTAAAATGGGCTCGTAAAGCTGCAGTGCAAGGAAACCCGGAAGCTCAGGCCAATATAGGTTATATGTTTCATGATGGAATAGGTGTTAACCAGAATTACAAGGAAGCAGCAAAGTGGTATCGCAAAGCAGCAGAACAAGGTCTGATCAGTGCCCAGCATGATCTTGGTGTCATGTACGAAAATGGTCATGGCGTAGATAAAGACTATAGCAATGCTATTAACTGGTATCGTAAAGCTGCAAATAACAGTTATATAATGTCACAAAGTAATCTTATTAATATGTATCAAAAAGGCTTGGGTGTGCCGCAAGACAACGTTGAATCATTAGAGTGGTTTACCAGAGCGGCCCAGGACAAACATCTCATGGCTCAATTTAGATTGGGTGCAATGTATTATTCGGGGGAACAAGTTGAACAAGATATTGTTCAAGCCTATGCCTGGATAGGTATTGTTGCTGCTGCAGGATATAAGCCCGCAGAAAAATTACGTGATGAAGTTGGAGCAAAATTTACGCCTGATGTACTTAAACAAGCACGTGCGCTTGCACTGGAATTATGGGAAAAGTATGGAAGAAAAGCAGACGTTAACAAACAGAGTTGATGAAAAAAATCGGGCATTTATATTAAATGCCCGATCAATGAAATGCAGAGAGTTATTGTTGAATTTAATTTCAACAATCTAACGTATTCAATGTAGACCTTTGACAGAGAGAAACTTTGATCTAAATCAAATTAATAAGACTCACCGTATCGTGTAAATCAAATGAATTTATCGCGCTAAATGCTTGACATTTATTGAAAATAGGCAGAATATCGCGCCCCCATGAAAATTAACTATATGACAAAACAAGACTTTATTTGGCACCGCACCTATGTGTGCGGCGGCAATAAGCACCTGTGTGTCAGCGGATTTTAATGATCTGATAGATTAAATATTCAAGCAGTATTCCGAAAAGGCCGCAGGTGATAAACCTACGGCCTTTTTTTATTTACACGGACGTAATGTATATCGGTTGTGCAGGAGCAAACAACCGATGTATGTACAGCAGATACGAGAGCGGCGATGACCATGGACGATGGACAGGAAGTCCAAGTGTCGTGTCTGCATGGACTTCGGTTGCCTACATGGAAGTAGGTAAGGGGCGTGAGGACACGACTGCATGGATGCAGGAGGTAGAACGAATCAGGAGACAGAGTCGAGGAGTCCAAAGCGACGATAGCCATGGATGGACTGTTTATAGGTTGTGCACGACTGCATGGACCTTGGTTGCCTACATGGATGTAGGTAAGGGGCGTAAGCAGGAGCGGAAGCTTACCCCCTTGAGGGGTGTGCAGAAGGAAGCAAGTAGTAGAACGATACAACTTTAATTGAAATAGGAGGCTCATATAACAATGAGATAGTAAAATGAAATACGTAAATAGAATTGCCAATTTAATAGTATGGTTATTATTGATTGTCCAACCCGTAATGGGGGAGGTAATTGATTACACTACCAGAAGCTACGCAATACATTCCTGTAAATTATTTGCAAAAGCTGCTTATCAAGCAGCGGACACATATAGTCAGGGTGTTATGCTTCAGGATCTATTGGAGTTAATAAATGGTACGCCCGTTATTGAATCTATGAAGCATCGTGTGTTCCAGGCAATTCAATTCGTATGGAAAAATCAGTTGGATAATCCAACCCTGGCTTATAGCTTGGCAATGGGTCTGTGTTTAAAGCCAAAACGGGAAATGGCGCCTATGGATGAACCGTGGGTAACATCGCCTAGAACGAGCAAGGAATTTTTTTAATACGTTTAAAGTTACACATGGATGTGTAACGTAGTGGCCAACTCTTTGTTTTATTTATTAGTCATCAGATTTGGAAATAGAAATCTCTGCGAGTAGTCCTGTTGTTTTCCTTAAACGTAAACTAATTATTTTCCCAATCTTCCACAATAATTTAACACCAAGACTTTCTTTTTCAAATACCAATTCTTTAAAGTCACTATCTGAGATAATAAAGACAACCGAGTCAACAGAGGCAATGGCAGAGGCAGATACAGGTTCGCCATCCAAAATCCCCATCTCACCTATTGAACCGCCTGTCTTGATATCTGCAACCTTTAAATGTTCAGAACAGGATATCTCCTTAAAGATAGAAATCTCACCTTCTGCAATCAAGCATAGTTGAGGGGATTGATTGCCTTCTTCAAAAATAGTTGAGCCTGATCTAGCTTTGTATGGTTTAATCCATCTAGTTACTGATTCTAATTCATCTTGATTTAGATCAGAGAAAAAATGCATGCTTTTTAAATAATCCATAACGGATTTTTTATTAGCAGTGATGTCTTCCAGCGGGATAAGCTTTTCCATATCGATTGCCTCAAAACTATTAATAATTGTAGTTAACTATGTTCAAAAGTGAACATAGTTTCGCTAAAGTATTTTTAACAATAGCCTATAATATAATTATCCTTTTATAAGGAATCTTGCCTGCTTAGTCAGGCACACAACCCGCTTAAAACGGCGGGTTTACCTATTCAAATCTTTTTATTAATTCTCTCAGGTTTATTGCACTTTGGCTCAAATCATTTTTTGCAATTATAGTTTCCGCACCTGCGTAATTCTGTTGCATATATGCTAACGAAGCAAGCATAAAGGCAATATCTACATTGTTATTATTGTCATCTAAAAGCGACTTATAGTTTTTAGATAATGCTTCCAGAGTTGGTTTAATCTTGTATATATGTACCTTATCTAAGGCTGTTGCATCAATTCGTACTGCCTTACGCATTGCACGAATTGCTCTATCTGTATCGCCGTTAGTTGCAGTTGCAATGGAAAATCCAACTTTAGGGATGCCAGAATTCAGATTTTGTTGTGATTGAATGGCAAAAATATCAAGTGCATAGCCTGAATTACCTTTAGCTAACCAATCCCATCCTTCATTTTCCTTATAGACGTATATCAGATTTGAGGCGGGTTTCTTATAATTAATTGCTTGCGTAGTGCGATCAGGAGGTTTGTAGTTACTTGGTGGATTGTAAGAATATGTTCTGCGATATGGTTTGTGCTGATGATGATTATTACTAATTATGTTCGATAGAACTGCAACGCCTAATAAGCCAAGTATCACATAGCCAGCATCACTACTAACATGACCATGAACTCCGTAATTGCTATGGTGTCCATAGTGATGTCCACTGTAGTAACCTGCATGGATGGGGGCTGATGAAAAGATGAAAAAACAGATTAGCAGTTTTTTCAATAGCTTGGTAACCCAGAGATATTTACGATTAATCACCATTTGCTAATAATAGCTTATAAATTGACAAATCACGGTTACGTCATTGCTGGTTACTTTACAAATCTGTTTCGATTTCAATATCTTCTCGAAATCGATCTTGTAACACTGCCTTTTAAACTTTTATTATCTATGGGATCTGTCCATCAAGCAGATCACGCCTTTATCAATAGCGTATTATCCAAGTATCGGGTTTAGTAGAATAGTCTTGTCGCAACCTCTAGAATCAACGTCGGCAATAATTTCTCCGCTGTATAAATCGAGGTCGATTCATTGTAAGACGACTAATTTAGAATAAATCTTCAATCGATAAATAGCGTTCACCGGAATCATAACTAAAAATCAATACGCGACTCCCAGCAGCCATTTCATTTTCTTTTTGTTTTAACGCCGCCAGAGTTGCACCAGATGAAATGCCAATAAATATACCTTCCTCTTTAGTACAACGTCGTGCCATATTAAAGGAATCTTCTTCTGAAACCTGAATTGTTCCATCCAGAATGTCAATATTAAGAACGTCTGGGATAAACCCGGCACCAATACCTTGTAGACGATGTAGTCCTTTATCGCCACCACTAATCACGGGTGATTTTTCAGGCTCTACGGCGAATACCTGAAGAGTAGAAAATTCTTTTTTTAATACTTCAGCGCATCCCGTAATATGACCACCAGTACCAACACCAGTGATTAAATAATCAAGACCGTCAGGAAAATCAGCCAGAATTTCTGGAGCAGTCGACTCTTTATGTGCTTGTACATTCGCCGGGTTTTGAAACTGTTGTGGCATCCAGCCATTGGGATGTTCTTCCAGTAATTCCTCTGCCTTGGAAATTGTGCCACCCATACCGAGTTCTTTCGGTGTTAATACTAGTTCGGCCCCGAGTGCCTGCATGTATTTACGTCGTTCTATAGACATGGATTCCGGCATGGTAAGTATTAAACGATAACCTTTAACTGCGGCGACCAATGCCAGACCAATACCGGTATTACCTGAAGTCGGTTCAATAATGACAGTATCTTTATTAAGCAGCCCTTTTTCTTCGGCATCTTCAATCATCGTCCGCGCTATACGATCTTTAATACTACTGCCAGGATTAAAACTTTCTGTCTTCATCCAAACTTCGATATCGTCCCGAAAAAGATGGTTGATGCGAATATGAGGTGTGTTACCGATAGCTTGCAGAATATTGTCGTATTTCATGATTTTTCCTGTTATATCAGTGCATTAAATATTTCATCCGTAATTCTGGTTTAAAGTTATTCATCAGAAATAGGGTATTAATGTGTGTTTTAAAAACATATGGCCCATCATAACGCCATGTGCATGACGAATAAATTGATTTCGGAATTTGTCACTAATAATTTTGCTTGCATGGGACGTCACTTCAATAATAATAGAGCAGATTGATCTATATCAATACATATGCTCTTTAATGTACTAGATTTAATATTGAGTGGGCATCTCCAGAGATATTTCCTGGAAGGAGTTGGATATGAGTCTTCTGACAGTAGTAATCATAATTTCATTGGTCTTGACGATTGCTGTTTTGGTTATCGGATTAGGTTCAATGGGTGTTGGTGGAGAGTTTGACGAAAAATATAGTATTCGACTAATGTATGCAAGAGTTGGAATGCAAGCAGTTACACTTCTGCTTTTGTTTTTTGCAATCTATTTAGCAAATACATAACACATATTAAGGAAATTTTATGTTTCGATGCTAGCGAAAACGCAGCTAGGGATTGTTTGGTAAAAATTGTACCCTTTTTGTTTGGGATGAAATTGACCTCCACGAACGTCTTGCAGTATTTTGTCAGAAATTGGCATGTATAGTGAAAAACTGGTTAAAAAATTACTCGGATAATTTCGATTCTTCTTCCGTTTCCTCTAGTTTTTCTTTCGTCTCATCTAGTTCATTCTCCGTCTCATCTGGTTTTTTCTCCGGTTCGTTTAATTCTTTTATCAATTTTATGCCTTTTGTTCGCTGCACATAGATGACATCTATTTCCTGCTGCAAATGTTTGCGTTTTTCTGCCTTTTTTTCAGCTTCCAGTTTTTCCTTGAGTTTACGTTCTCTTTTCTTCAGCTTCTTTAAAATATCTTTAATATCTGATTGCTGTTTTTCCCTTTCCCTTGCATCCGCGTCAAAGAATGTTTTCAGTTTGTCTAACAGTTTTTTTTGTTTCATTGTATTGGCCTTATCCTAAACAAATTAATACGCACTGCATTTTATTCGCTTGTCGCACGCAGACTGGTAATTTCATCGTCATCCAGGGCAAGCTTGCGTTCAACCCTGGTAAGTTCGCGTGCTTGTGCAACAAACAGTGTTTCAAAAAATTGTGTCAGGTTACTCTTTATATCAAACAGATAAGCACTGTCATTGATCAAGGACGTCCCTGCCTCAGGGGCAATCTTGCCATTCCTGATGAGTTCATCGATCTCATTATTCAGTTTTTCTTCACTTTCTTTCATGGAAATCTTGATTGAATCCATGGACAGGATCTTGATGTCGGCATCGGGTTCATGTCTGATTTCTTCCAGTTCTCTAAGTAGCAGAGCGAGTTTCAATCTGATGTTTTGATATTCCCGGGAGGCATACTTATTTTCAGATTGCGTGAATTTCAATAGATTCTTTTGCAGGTGTTTGGTCGACTTGATGCCCTCAACAATATTTCTGTTCGCCCTG
>Ga0164320_10000134_pt1 | contig 20613 bp, 21 predicted proteins | sample GuaBasSediGuay11_FD_113736 | JGI IMG/M metagenome (GOLD analysis project Ga0164320, IMG submission 113736) | Subseafloor sediment microbial communities from Guaymas Basin, Gulf of California, Mexico - Guay11, Core 4567-28, 0-3 cm | ecosystem: Environmental > Aquatic > Marine > Hydrothermal...
AGAGGCCGTGGAAGTCTCATCGGTGAGCGATCGAAGTTTTTCTAATTCGATATTACTACTGATCTCAACGGCAGTTGGGGTGAATGGGTTTAGCATGGCTCCTCCCTGGACAAAACTACCCTGAGGAGCTAACGGTAAACCATGATTTGTATTTACGAAGGGGGTCGTGGCCAGAACCGTATCTTCTTCTGCTGGCCCACCTTTACCTGTGGCCTTAAGAGTGTAGATATAGACGGTGCCAGGTTTGAGGCTCTTGTCAGCGAAACTTAAATCCTCTTTATTTAGGGGGATTGTTAAGCAGTCGGATTGATCACATCGATCTAATTCAAGCTTCTCTGGAGTTTTATTGCCTCGTACCCAAGAGATGTCCACTCGATGACCGTGAACGGGTACGGCTGAAATCGTGCTAAAGAGATCATATGGTACAGCAGGGGTTCCGCCACTATCTGTGTCACCACTTCCACAGGCTGATAGCATAAACAGAGTCGCCCAAATAATTAATTTAATTCTATCCATACCTATTCCTAATTGACTAAAAGATAGTACTAGGATTGATGTGTTTTTCAGTGATCTGCGTCTAGAATCCCTAACTGACAGGGAAATGGATTCAAGCCGGGTTCGAGTGACCGAATTGGGCAATTGCCGCCTTTTAGAAGTGAAAACTGAACGGCAGCTTTCCCCTTAGCAGTCGTTCAAAATCCCTGGATTAACTTTCGCTCCCGGCCACAACGGACATCGGTGCCAAATTGATAATTAATCCAATTCGAGGTTGTACAACGCCAATCTCTTACGAGCGAATTTAGGTAGAACATATGGGGTTTTGGGGTAGGATGGGAGCCGAGGGTGAATTCCATGACACAAGAAAAAATTGGACGCGGCATCATTATTGCGACGTTGCTGGCATTGGTTTTGGTTTACGTGACTCGATTTCCAAATCACTTTCCCGATCCCAATTGGATTACCCACGCCAAGACCCACTTATTAACGCAAATAGCAACGGGTAGTGCGTTTGCGCTAGCTGCAATTTTCCTAGCGACGCGCCTATTGAACACAGCGAGAAGGCATTTTTGGTTTACTCTTGTAGCTTTCTGGTTCATTCAATTTGGCAGCTACTGGGGTGGTAAGGTTTGGTTTGAAGCTGATGTTGCCTGGCGAGGGGGAAATACGTTTTTCGCCCTGATGACGATTACCTATCTGATAGGACTAATAATGACCGGGCGCTACTGCATGACGACCAATGGAGGTGACAATTAGCACGCGGCCATGGCTGGGGAAAATCGCCTCGATTACGGCTATTCTCTCGGTCTGGTTTATTATCATCACTTACCTGCATCATTACATCCACGTTCATACTGACCTAATTGTAACATTCCTTTTTCGACCCTGGTTGCAACTGGCAGTCGCCGTGCTACTTGTTGCGGTTTTGATGTACCTCATTATTCTCAGTTTGCCGGGCTCGCGAAACCCGTCCCTGCGAGGGTTTGTAACACTGTTTGCCTGGGTGGCATTAATCGTATGTGGTCATGCGCTCACTCATATAGGGACTGCTGAAACAGAAATGTATTTCAGCAGTATCCAATCCCATTTGGGGATTACCGGTATTTTGCTAATGGCAATCGTTTATGCGTTGCTCTTAGCTGTTCCATTTGTTGCCGGGGTCGAAATTGGATTGTTGATGATGGCCGTCTTTGGCGTTACCGGGGCTTTCATTGCCTATGCTGGAACCATAGCGGGGCTGAGTCTGGCATTCTGGAGTGGCCGTTTATTACCAAATTATCTGATTGTTGATGCTTTGCAAAAATTGGGGCTGAAATGGCAATCCCAGGATCTGGATAATTTGTTGGCACAACAAGTCGGCAATGGCTGGGCCACATCAGTTTTCTCCCAACTCTTAGATCACAGATACCTTACCCTCGCGGTGCTTCTTAATTGTCCTGGAAATGCTGTCGTGGGTGGAGGCGGCGGACTTGCCTTATTGTCGGGGACTACCCGAGGTATCATCTGGAGGAAATTCCTTATCATGATTGCAATCGCGACGACACCGGTTCCGCTATTAGTACTGTTGGGCCTGTTCAACATCGATACCTTCATGGAGCACACGGGAATTCTTCACAACTTTCTGACGTGGGCCAAGACTTGGTTACCGTAAAAATTTCAATAGCCTGAGTATACTCGTCGATTAAAACTTAACCGACCCGGTTATATAAATAGGGAACGAATTAAATTACATTCAAGCGGTTGGTGAAGGTCTCCTCCGGACCTTTGCGGAAAATCGTATAAGTTCCCTCAATGTCCGGTTTCTAACCAAAATATAACTTTTGTGAGGGGATTTTTTAATCAACCTCAATAGAACAGAACCAATAAAAAAAGCCGGTAAAACGGGCTTTTTAAATAGATGGCGCCCCAGAGCCGGAATCTGTCAGGGCTAAATAAAATATAATTAGATTTCGGGATGCCAGATCGCCGCTTACGCGGGAATGACCGCACCGGCTTCAATCCCATAAGTTTATTATTGCAAGTTCTCACTATTTTCTCTACACTGATTGAGAAGATAATGAGAAGAAGAAGTGGCTATGCTCACGTCGCAGGAAAACAATGCTTTAAAATTTATTCGTCAATACCTGGCGCAATACGGCTACGCACCCAAATTCAAGGAAATTGGACTGGCAATCGGTGTTAATTCTCAGGGCACGGTACATCGTTATGTCCAGGCGCTGGAAGATAAGGGATATATCGAGCGCGCCAAGGGCAATGCCCGGGGCATGAACCTGGTCGATCTGCCATTGGTGAGCGCACCGACCATTCCGCTGGCGGGCAAAATAGCAGCCGGATTACCCATCGAAGCAGTGGAAGACAAACAGGAACTCAATCTGGCTGAAATGTTTATGGGTCCAGAGCTGTTTGCGTTGCGCGTCAGCGGCGATTCGATGATGGATGCCGGTATTCTGGATAACGATTACGTCATTATTAGAAAACAACCGGTTGCTCGTGACGGCGATATTGTAGTCGCCATGATCGACAGGGTAGAGGCCACATTGAAACGCTTCAAACGCAAGAGTGAGCGGGAAGTAGCGCTAATTCCGGAAAATGCCGATATGGAAACTATGGTTTATGCAGCAGAAAGGGTCAATATTCACGGGGTACTGGTTGGTCAAATGCGCAGCTATTGACAGGCGTTATTGGCAGCAATGGCTGGCAAGCAGTAGAGTTAACTAGCCACTACTTTTATTTCAGGCGCAACCATCTAATCGAATACTTTCGATTGTCCAGTCTTGTTCAGAGGCAGTCAGTAGCATGTATGACGGTCCACCGTTTGTGCGAGTAGCCCCGGCAGCACCCGGATTGGCTACCCAGGGGGTTGAGCTGTCGTCGATAACCTGCTGATGGGTATGTCCATAAATTACCAGTTTAACATCAGGGTGGGCCTGGCGAAGGGATTGATGATCGGGTGTATTAAAACCGTGCCGATGGCCATGTTCTATTGCGAGACTGCCCCCAGGTAGCTCGAGCTCGGCCATTTTGGGGATCGAATCGAGAACTGCCGATTCCTCGACAGGCCAGAGCATCGCATGATCATTGTTACCAACCACGGCGATTACACGGCCAGTTTTCGGGTGCATGGATGATAAAACAGCCGCGCCACCAATATCACCCGCATGAACTGCAATGTCTGCATGACAGATTACTTCTGCGATTCGTGGATCTAAAACCGCGTGGGTATCCGAAATTATTGCGACCGTAGTGAGTCGGAGTGAGGAATGATCTGTCGTGGTATTAGTCATGGTCAGATGCTCAGAATAAGTAATTCCGCAACGAATTCAATTTGTTTTATCTTATGGTGGTATAAATCAGAGGTTCCTTAGTTTATTCTGCGGTCGATCGACAGATAACAATAGATTGAACTAGCTACTGTGGTGTAATTGAATTTTTCGCAGCATCTCTCCAATTATTTTTGGATTGCCCGAGATCACCTGACCCAGTTCGAGAAAATTATCGTTGCCCTCATAGTCCGTGGTGATACCACCTGCTTCTCGAACGATGAGTGCACCTGCGGCTATATCCCAGGGGTTGAGCCCCGATTCCCAGAATCCATCGAGCCTGCCTGCGGCGACATATGCCAGGTCAAGGGCGGCCGATCCGGCACGGCGTATGTCGCATGCGGTTGTGAAGAATTCGCTGAATATGTTCAGGAATTCATCAAGTTGATTGTGATGTTTAAATGGAAAGCCAGTACCGAGCAATGCGCCCTGGGTCGATTTAATTTGAGTTACGCGCATTCTTTTATTGTTTACGGTGGCGCCATCGCCCCGGCTGGCGGTAAATAATTCCTGTTTTATTGGATCATATATCACGCCATGTTCGAGGCGCCCCTTGTGTTGGCAGGCGATCGAAACCGCGAAGTGGGGGAAGCCGTGTAAATAGTTGGTGGTGCCATCGAGCGGGTCGATAATCCATCGAAAATCTTCGCTGCCTTCGATTTCGCCCGACTCTTCAGCCAGAATACCGTGGTTCGGATACGAGCTCAGCAGTGTTTCAATTATCTTTTCTTCTGCCTGTCGATCCACTTCGCTGACATAATCATTATGGCCTTTTTGCTTTCTTTTCAGATCTGGCAGTTTATTCATTTTGCGGACAATATGATCCCCTGCACTTCGCGCGGCTCGAATTGCAATATTCAACATGGGCTGCATTGTGTTACTGTCCAGTGGGGGTGTTGTAGTGGCGCGCAGTCTAGCAAAGCGCCTAATAATAAACCAGAAGTAGTGGAGTTGGACTAGCAGGACAGATGGTTTCCTACCTCTTGACTGCTAATCGAGACGAAATCCTGAACCAAGAATAAATCTATTCGTAATGAGCCTGGAAAATATTGATATTGTTATGGTCGGGACAACCCATCCCGGAAATATCGGTGCAGCTGCGCGGGCTATGCATAATATGTGTATCGCTAACCTGGTCCTGGTAAACCCGCTATGCCCGATAGGTGAGATTGCCTACGCCAGGGCATCCGGGGCGAATGTTATTCTGGATAATCGGCGCCAGGTCGGGAGCCTTCAGGAAGCCGTGCAAGATTGCATACTGGTGATTGCCACCAGCGCCCGCGAGCGATCGTTACCCTGGCCGGAATTGACTCCGGGGTCGATGGCACAAAAGATTGCCGATTTGAACGACCAGTCCAGGGTCGCGCTGGTATTTGGCCGGGAACACTCGGGATTAACCAACGATGAATTGCAGGTCTGTCACTACACAGTCAATATCCCGACCAACCCTGATTTCAGCTCGCTCAATGTCGCCTCGGCGATCCAGGTGCTGTGTTATGAAATTTTCAAAACAGTCAAAAATCAGCCTGAAGCCCGGCAGACTGATATTCAGGAAGCCGCCGCTACCAGTCAGCAACTGGAAGGATTTTTTCAGCACCTCGAACAGGTCATGATAACAACCCGGTTTCTTGATCTGGAAAATCCGGGTTTACTGATGCAGAGACTGCGTCGGCTCTATCATCGCCTCGAAATGAGCAACAACGAGGTCGATATACTGCGCGGTATTCTCAGTTCGGTTGAAAAGTATAAAAAGCAGGACCCCTCATCTCCGGGAGATTCTGAAGATTCCCGCTTGCCAGTTACAAAACCTTACAAATAGTTACCCGGCTGAAAAGCTTGCGCTGACAACTAGCTGTAATCTTGTCGTCGTTATTAACTGAACGTGTGGATTAGAAAATGAAAAAATCAACTAAGATTATTGCAGTAACTGTATTGGCATTAGGTGTTACCTCGGGCGTAATGGCTTATGGTGCCCACAATGCCTGGAACATGAGTCCCGAGAAAAAGGCGGAGTATGTAACCGATAAAATAACCGAAAATCTGGAGCTTGATGCGATACAGCAAGAATATTTGGCGACGTTGTCGGGGGATCTACTGGATATTATGCAGGAGGTTCGATCGAATAAAGGCGAACATAGGGAGATAGTACAACAGCTATTGTCCGAACCGACGATGGATCAGGTAAAGATATTGCAAATGGTTCAGCAAAAAACCCAAACGATCAATGACAGGGCACCACGGCTTATCGCTTCATTCGCCGGGTTTTTGGATTCGCTCGATAGCGAGCAAAAAAAGGAATTGCGCGAACACATGGGTGAGCACATGAATCGACACCACGAACACCATTAAACCGGTCTACCACCTTCCCGCCTAAAGCAACTTCACTATCTGAGGTTGCTTTTTATTATTCAGATCCGTGCTAACGTTAGTCATCGACCGGGTAGATCACATGAAAAAGCTGTTATTAATAGACGATGACGAAAAACTCGCAGAACCACTTCAGGTGTATCTTGCTAAATTTGATCTTTCTCTTTCCAGTGAAACTGATCCGATAACTGCAATAGATAGATTGCAGCAGGAGCAGTTTGAACTCGTTGTGCTCGATATTATGCTGCCCGGGATCGATGGATTTGAAACTTGCCGCCGCATTCGAAAGTTTAGTGATATTCCCGTCATCATGTTGACAGCCAGGGGTGATGTCATGGACCGGGTTGTCGGGCTTGAACTCGGTGCCGATGATTATCTACCAAAACCATTCGAACCACGCGAGCTGGTGGCTCGAATACAGAATATCTTAAAGCGATCTAAACAAACCAGTAATCGGGAACAATTCAGGATTGGTGAGCTGCGGATCGATCTCGGTAAAAAACTGGTACAGATAGACGAGCAGCTGGTTGATATTACGTCGACCGAGTGGGGTTTACTGGAATTGTTGGTTAGAAATCAAAACAAGGTGTTCAGTCGGGATGAGATTATGCGGGTATTAAACGGTATCGATGCTGATATCTATAGTCGAGCTATCGATGTCCTGGTAAGTCGGTTACGGCATAAACTACAACGCCCCGACCTGATCAGAACGGTGCGCGGTAGTGGATACCAGTTTGTTCTCCGATAATGCTGAATAACCTACGACTTTATCTTCGAACCAAGCGCCAGAGCCTGGTTTTCCGGTTATTGTTCTATTTTATTTTATCGATGTTAATTGTTGCTTTGATTCTCAGTATCAATTTTACGAGTCGTGTTAAACCCCACTTTAAGAACGATTTGCTGCCTAATCTGGCGCGCTATATAGAGTATGTTGTAGACGACATCGGTTCACCGCCGGATTTGGACAGGGCTAGATCACTCGCCTTCGAATTACCCTTCGAGATACGTATTGAAGGGCCTGATACCAATTGGTCATCCCGCTCCAGCGTCCAGCCGATTAATCGTTTTAAACTTGAGCAGGCACCGCGCCCCTACCAGAAATATTATATTGGCCACGAGCACGGTGAGTTTGTTTTGCTGGTCGAAAAACAGGCTTATCTTTATCTATTTGTGGTGGATAGCAGCTTCAGGGCCGGGTCAAGAAAACGCCACTGGATCCTGTTTATTTCACTGGGTGCGACACTGTTCATTCTGTATCTCTTTATTCGTCGAATGTTTCGACCTATTGCGACAATTGCCCAGAAAGTTAGCAACATTGGTTCTGGTGAACTGGATATCCCGATCGAAGTTCGGGGTGAGGATGAGCTGGCGCAACTTGCACAGGGCATCAACCATATGAGTGCTGAAATAAAGTCTATGCTGGAAGGCAAGGCTGGTTTACTACTCGCAATTAGCCACGAATTGCGATCCCCTATGACGCGTATGCGGGTTAACCTGGAATTACTTGATAAAAGCGAAACCAGGGATAAGTTGATTGAGGATGTCGGTGAAATGGAGCATCTGGTCGCTAATATCCTCGAATCAGAAAGGTTGAATACGAGCCATGCGCCGCTTAACAGGTCAGAACTGAACCTGGCGGAGACCATAAAAGCAGTTATCAATGAAAATTTTTCCGCAGAAAATATTACCCAGGACCTGTCTCCTGTCATCGCGTCACTCGACGACATCAGGATACGATTGCTAATCAAGAACCTGCTCGATAATGCTTGTCGTTATTCGACAGGGAGTGATATTCCAGTCAGTGTAAAACTCGAGCAGCAGGCGGAAATTCTATTTCTACAAATATCTGATCATGGGCCGGGTTTTAGTGAAACCGAAATAGGGCGCCTCACCGAACCATTTTACCGCACAGATGCTGCTCGCCAGCGTCGTACTGGTGGTTATGGGCTCGGCCTTTATTTATGCAAATTGATTGTAGAAGCCCACTCGGGGCAGATAAATTTTCACAGCAATTCAGGCGAGGGAACCGTGGTGACGGTCCAGTTACCTGTGGATTGAGCCATCAGTCAACATTAATCCAGTGTAATAGTTGACCATTTTAGTCAGGATTGTATACTCTGGCTAATTGTCGTCACTTATCTTCTCTAATGCGTTTATCCACCAAAAGTAGATATGCAGTAACCTCGTTGATCGATATGGTCATGCACTCTGACACGGGCCCGGTTTCGCTGGCCGATATCTCGGTGCGTCAGGGTATTTCATTGTCCTATCTGGAGCAGCTATTTGCGAAAATGAGACGCAATAAACTGGTGGTCAGTACTCGTGGCCCGGGGGGAGGGTATAGCCTGGAAAATACTCCCGAAGCCGTTTGTATCGCCGATATTATTAGAGCAGTAGACGAAGAGATGAATGTCATTAACAAGGATGTTATGGATGGCTCAACCGATTTCGAACCCTGTTTGACAGAAAAATTGTGGGAAGAACTGAGTGAACAGATACATGATTACCTGGCTACTATCTCGCTCGCTGACATGATGCAAGACGAAGAGGTTGTGGAACTATCCCGAAGCCATGATCTGCGCCAGACCCCGGGGAATTAGCGGTAGCTAAGAGATTGCTGATGCAAACTTATTTTGATCATAATGCCACTTCACCCATACACCCAGCGGTGCTGGAGGCGATATTACCCTTCCTTAACAATGCGGTTGGCAATGCCTCGAGTCTGCACCGTATGGGCAGGGTGGCTCGATCAGCGATCGAGACGGCGAGGGGTCGGGTAGCCGAACTGGTTAACTGTTCGCCAGAGTCGGTAATTTTTACTTCGGGTGGCTCAGAGGCGAATAACCTGTTACTTAAAGGTTTCCTGGATACTGCAGATCAGCGCCCTGTTATTAGCAGTGAAATCGAGCATCCTAGCGTACTTCAACCCCTGTTACAGCTGGAGCAGTCTGGGCATCCGGTTATTCGCCTCAAATCGGATCCCTCGGGCAGGGTTGATCTAAAAGCAGCAGAGTCAATCTTAAAGGATAATGACCCGCAGATACTCTCTGTCCTGCTGGCCAATAACGAAACCGGGGTACTGCAACCGGTTCAGCAACTAGCGCGGCTAGTCGATCCTGATCGCTGCCTTGTACATACCGATGCAACCCAGGTTGCGGGTAAATTACCTCTCGATATGAAGCAGTTGGGGGTGGATGCCCTGACACTGTCAGCGCATAAAATGCAGGGCCCTCAGGGAATCGGAGCCTTGATTGTCAATCGTAAACCGAGGCAGGTATTAATCAGCGGTGGTGAACAGGAAAAAAATCGACGTGCTGGCACCGAAAATGTAGCGATGATCGTGGGTTTGGGTAAGGCAGCCCAGGTTTCAACACTTGAAATACAGCAAAAGAGTCATTATTTGTTACAACTGAGAGAACTATTTGAATCCAGGCTGGAAACGATTCCAGGAGTGGTAATATTCGGGCGGAATTCAGAGCGTCTGCCAAATACCACTTATTTTTCCCTGCCTTACTATCACGGGGAAACCCTGTTAATGGAACTCGATCGTTCGGGGTTTGCGTTAGCCAGTGGTTCAGCCTGTCATAGCCAGGTCAACAAGGCGAGTCACGTATTGACGGCAATGGGAGTCGATGAAGGATTGGCTCTGAATGCTGTCCGTGCCAGCTTCGGGATGAGTAACACCCTGCAGGAAGTCGATGCGCTGGTAGCGAAGTTGCGGGATTTGATTGACAAACTGCCGGCAGTTATTCGCCAGGCAGCGGTGTAAAGAGGTTTAGTTATGGCAATTCAATTGACAGACGTGGCGGCAAACCGGGTACTGGGGTTTCTCGAGGACCGCGGTAAAGGTATTGGCCTGAGACTCGGGGTTAAGACTACTGGTTGTTCGGGTATGGCCTACGTCATCGAATTTGTTGATGATATACAGAATGACGATTCGGTTTTTGAATCAAATGGTGTGAAGATAGTGGTTGATGCCAAGAGCCTGATATTTATCGATGGCACCGAAGTCGACTTTGCCAGGGAAGGACTCAATGAAGGTTTTCAGTTTAAAAACCCGAATGCAAAAGATGAGTGTGGGTGCGGGGAAAGCTTCACTGTTTGAGGGTCGTCGCGAAGAGCGCTTTGTGACAGATGCCCTGATAAGAATAGTAAAGTGTTTCAATAGTTTTCAGCCATGCAAATACTCGATTTAAAGCAAAATTATTTTGAGCTGTTTGGGTTGGATATCACATTCGACATTGATCTCAAACTCTTAAGCTCAGCACAACAGCGCTTGCAGGCTGTTTATCACCCGGATCGATTTGTTAATGCCAGCGAACGGGACAAGCGACTCTCGGTGCAACAGGCATCCTGGATAAATGAGGCTTTTGAGACATTATCAAAACCGGTCAAGCGTGCGCGCTATATGCTCGAGTTGAATGGGTTGGAGCTAAACGACGAATCCGAGACCACATCGGATACCGCCTTTTTAATGGAACAGATAGCGATACGCGAAGAGATTGAGGAATGTCGCTCCAATGCTGACCCACTGAGTTGTTGCAATCATATTATCGAAAGACTTCGATCTAAAACCGATCAGTTCGAATCAGAGTTCGTTAGCCATTTTGAACAGGGACAGCTGGCTGATGCCCGGGTCAGTAGCCGAAAGATGCAGTTTATACAACGCATTATGGACCAGTTGCTGGATTTACAGATTGAGTTAGAAGAGAGCTAGATGGCGTTATTGCAAATATCCGAACCCGGGCAATCGACTGCCCCACACCAGCATCGCTATTCAGCGGGTATTGATCTCGGTACGACCAATTCGCTGGTAGCCACCGTGCGCAGTGGAAATGCGGATACCCTGGCTGATATCAATGGTGAGTCATTACTACCCTCAATCGTACATTACGGCCCCGAACAGATTCTGGTTGGGAAGCTGGCTCAGGAAATGCAATTAGCGGACCCACTCAACTGCATTGCGTCGGTTAAACGGTTGATGGGACGTGGCATCGAAGATGTTAAGCAGCTTGGCGATGTCATGCCTTACACCTTTAGGGCTGATCAGAAATCGAAGGTACCCAGAATTCAGACTGTCGCCGGTGATATCAGCGCGATTGAAGTGTCGGCCGAAATTTTGAAAACCCTGGCATTACAGGCCGAGCAGTCGCTCGGTGATCAATTGGCCGGTGTAGTCATCACGGTACCCGCCTATTTTGATGATGCCCAACGACAGGCCACCCGGGATGCTGCAAAACTCGCGAATTTAGATGTATTCAGGCTGCTCAACGAACCAACGGCTGCAGCGGTCGCCTATGGATTGGATCAGAAGCACGATGGAATTATCGCGGTTTACGACCTGGGTGGCGGTACTTTTGATATTTCCCTATTGCGTATGAACAAAGGCGTGTTTGAAGTATTAGCCACCGGTGGTGATTCATCATTGGGCGGCGACGACATGGATCACGCCATTGGAGAATGGATACTGGCACAGGCAAATTTCGATTCGATCGATACGCAGTTGACCCGCCAGGTTTTATTAGCAGCACGAGCGGCCAAGGAAAAGCTGACCAAACAGGGTACGGCACAAATCACTATCCAAAATGGCGCGCAACATTGGCAGGGTAAAATCGATCGCGCCCAGTTTGATGCATTAATTTTACCACTGGTCAAGAAAACGCTGATGCCCTGTCGGAGGGTATTACGCGACGCGAACCTCTCGAAACAGGATATCAGTGAAGTTGTCATGGTCGGCGGGTCGACCCGGGTAGCGTTGGTAAATAAAATGGTATCGGAATTTTTCCAGCGCGATCTAATGTCGGAGCTCGACCCTGACCGGGTGGTGGCGATTGGAGCTGCGATACAGGCGGATGTGCTGGCCGGCAATAAGCCCGACAGTGAGATGTTATTGCTGGATGTATTACCCCTGTCTTTGGGTATCGAAACCATGGGTGGATTGAGTGAAAAAATTATCTCACGCAATACGCCTATTCCGGTAACCCGGGCCCAGGAATTCACTACCTACAAAGATGGGCAGACATCGATGTCAATTCACGTGGTGCAGGGTGAAAGGGAGTTGATATCTGATTGCCGTTCGTTAGCAAGATTTGAACTACGTGGATTTCCACCGATGACAGCTGGCGCCGCACGTATCAAGGTAAGCTACCAGGTCGATGCCGATGGACTCATGTCGGTCCGCGCTGAAGAGATTAAAAGTGGCGTCGCTGCGGATATTGTAGTTAAGCCGTCCTATGGTTTAACCGATAGTGAAATCGAAACAATGCTAAGAGAATCAATGGATTATGCTCGGGAGGACATATCAGCGCGAATGCTTAAAGAGCAACAGGTCGAGGCAAAAAGGGTGGTGGAGGCAATTGACGCTGCCCTTGCAAGTGATGGAGACAGTTTGCTTAGCAAGGCAGAAATCAGAAAGATAAAACAGGCCAGAAATAAGCTGCAAAAGGAAATTCAATCCGCCAGTGCCGATAAATTGAAAAAATCAATCAGGACATTGGAAAAAATAAGTGAGACCTACGTTGCCAGGCGCATGAATAGCAGCGTCAAACAGGCGTTAGCAGGTAAGCAAATAAATCAGGTAAAGATATAACATGCCAGAAATAATTATTCTTCCGCACGAAGAAATTTGCCCCGATGGTGCCGTGATTAAGGCCGAACCAGGCACCAGTCTGTGTAACGCGATGCTGGATAACGGTATAGTAATAGAACACGCCTGTGAAAAGTCGTGTGCCTGCACTACCTGTCATGTTCATGTACGTGAGGGATTTGACTCGCTGGAAGAGTCAAGTGAGCTGGAAGATGATTATCTTGACAAGGCCTGGGGACTGGATATGGATTCGAGACTGAGTTGCCAGGCACTGGTTGGAGAAGAATCGCTGGTTATCGAAATTCCGAAATACACGATTAACATGGTGTCTGAGAGCCATTAGTCAATCAGGTGTTTACATTAATGAGGAGGGCACGAGCATGAGCTTAAAATGGATCGATACACTGGAACTAGCGATCGAGTTGTCCGAAATACACTCAGATGTTGATCCACAATATATTCGCTTTACCGATTTACACGCATGGATTTGTGCGCTGGAAGATTTTGACGACGATCCGGAAAGATCGAATGAAAAAATTCTCGAAGCCGTACAAATGGCCTGGATAGAAGAGATGGATTAGGGGGAGCTAAGGTTCGCAGGTAACCCCGGTAAAACCTCCCAGGGCAGCAAAGCAGGTGTCGGGAATAAAGGTTTGAAAAGCCGGAAAATATAGAATTTCAAAAACTATAAATACAACGAAATCAATAACTTCAATAGCTTATTTAAGGCAACTTGACCAGTTTTAGGGTAGTTTCCAAAAATTAATTTTATTTTTTCAAAATTAACTTCAGACTATTTTTGTATCAATTATTCAATAACTTATAATAACTATTTAAAGTAAATTCTCATAAGTAGAGTGTGATGTGGATCACACTAAGCTTGCATTCAAAATTCTATCCGTTAAATTAGGTCCCAGACTTAAAGTAAAGTATCAACATTAAGGGCTAAAAAAGAATCAAGTAAACAATTCGAACTGCTCGGAAATGCGGCAGTAATATTACGATAAAAGTTCAGACAGAAGAGCTGAATTCAAAAACAAAAAGATAGTCGGAGAGAGAAGTATGAGTAACGTAGCAACTATAACAAATTTTCCCAGGGAAAATCTCAAAGTCCATCCACAGGCTCAATTAAGAACACATTATGACGAAAAAAACAAAATAGGATGGTTTCTAATGAGGGCTGCTCCGACGCCGTGTTTTACCCTCAGGTTATTGAGCGAGATAAATATTTATCTGGACGGTGTCAAATTTGACATGCAAAAGACTAATGGTAGTAAGTATAACTATCTCGTAGTCGGGTCAGACGTTGAAGGTATATTCAATCTTGGTGGAGACCTGGAATTATTTAGTCAATATATTGACGATAGAGATCGTGAAAGCCTGCTTTCTTATGCATTAAAATGTATCGATATACTTTATCGAAATATTTATCATTTCAATCTCGATTTAACCACGATTTCCCTGATACAGGGTGATGCGTTGGGAGGTGGTTTCGAGGCAGCGTTATCGAGCAACATAATAATTGCTGAGCAAGGTGTAAAAATTGGATTCCCGGAGGTTCTCTTCAACCTGTTTCCTGGCATGGGAGCTTACTCATTATTGTCCCGGAAAATAGGCTTTGTCGCCGCCGAAAAAATGATATTAAGCGGGGAGATTTTTTCATCCGAGCAGCTACACGAAATGGGAGTAATAGATATCCTTGCCAAAAAAGGCGAGGGTGAGGTTGCTGTGTATCGATATATCAAAGCAGCTAATAGAGCCGAGAACACCTATAAGTCAATGCGAAAAATAAAAGATATTTGCAATCCGGTGAGTTATCAGGAATTGACTGAGATAGCTACGTTATGGGCCGATGCTGCACTAAAATTATCTCCCAGGGACTTACGAATGATGCATCGCCTGATACGTCGCCAGAATACTAAGGCGACTAGAAGTCAAAAATCCTGGTAACGAAGAATACTCTACCGCTATCTACTCGGAATTTGCTTTTGATCTGGTGCTACAGCTTTATTAAGTGCAGACACGGTATTGTAAAAGAAGTCTTCAAGCTTGTGGGATAGCACATTAATCTCGGCTGATCCAATATCGTAAGGTTTTAATGCCTCGCATTGTAGACATATATCAACAAGTTTTCCCGCCCCAAGTTCAGTAGCAGAACCCTTTAACGAGTGTAGTCTTTCGCGATATTCTAGATAGTCATCCTGCATGGCGCTATTGATACCGGCTATGTGCTTTTCTCCATCTTTAATAAAGTTGGTTACCAGTGAATTAATAAACGAAGGGTCATTATCGAGCATGGCTAATTGGTGAATAACATTTTCGTCATACCAGGGGGATTCAGAAGAAATATCGCCGGATTTTACACTTAAAGGGCGCCGGTCTTGTGGATCGAGTTTTACCGTATCCAGATTTCGTGACAACGAAGCGATTTTTTCCAGTAATCCTCTTGCTTCGATCGGCTTTGTTAAAAAAGCATTAACTCCCGCCCTGAGCGACGCTTCTTTTGCCTCGGGAGTGGCATCGGCAGTTAACATAATTACGGGTAGTGATGCGCTAGTGTCCATAAATCGAAGTGATTTAACAACCTCGATACCGGAAATTTCCGGCATATTCATATCCAGAATTAGCATGTCAATATTATTAAGGTCGTCGCCAAGAATATCTAATGCTTTCTCGCCTGTATCAGTAACCTGGACGTTGTGACCGGCGTGTCGAAGAATTCCTTCAATTACCTGCTGATTCACTAAATTGTCCTCGGCAACAAGAATATTTAGTATTTTCGAGCCTGTCTGATTAGCATAATACTCGGCTAAAGAGATGATATTATTGTCATTGATATTGACACTTTGAGCGGCATGCAAAACATTGAATAGTAGGCGTTTATCTTTCGGGTTTTTTAAAGTCGAAATAAAGTTGTGACTGGATTTATTAGCATTGATCATTGTTTCCGATGAATTAACCAATACCAGGGATGTATTATCTAGCAGGCCCCTGGATTTTATATTCTGGGCAAACTGGACCGCATTAATATCGGTTAAAATGCCCTGATCTACGATAACCGTTTCATAAAGATGATCCTGCTTTTTTGCAAGCACGAGTTGTGATATAGCCTGATCCGGGGTTCTTACCCAGTCGAAATCGATTGACCAGGATTTTAATGTCGGCCTAATAATTGAAGCAGTTTCTTCTCTCGATAATAGTAATATATGATTGTTTGAAATTGATGTGTAATCACTGTCTGTGGTGATAAATGGTAACTCAAACCAAAATCTGGAACCCTCGTTAAGCTTGCTTTCAACCCCAATTTCACCACCCATCAATTCAACCAGTTCCTTGGATATAGTGGTGCCGAGTCCTGTACCGCTGATCGAGCGATTATTACTGTTTCCTACCTGGGTAAAATCGTGAAATATTTTTTCCAGGAATTTATCAGCGATACCAATACCGGTGTCGGTAATTTCGAATAGAATTTTAGGATTTTTTTCTGTGCCACCGGACGGCCTGACATTTAAATTAACGTGACCTTTTTCGGTGAATTTTATGGCATTGGTAATCAGGTTGATTAATACCTGTCGAATGTGTTGATTATCTCCCTTTAATGCAAATGGAGTTTCAGGGTCGATATTACAGGTTAATGATATGTCCTTCGCTTCTCCCATTGGGGTCAGCATATAAATAACGGAATTAATAACTGCGTGAAGATCAATGTCCTTCGACTCGATATTTATTTTCCCGGCTTCTATTTTTGCGATATCAAGAACATTCTCGATAAGCTCGAGCAGGGTGTTGGCAGAGCTATGTAAGGTCCCTACCAATTCTCGCTGCTCATAACTAAGATTAGTTTCTCTTAGTAAATCGCCCATACCGATGACACCGTTTAACGGTGTTCGGAGTTCATGCGACATATTGGCTAAAAATCTGCTTTTAGCCTCATTTGCCTGCTTCGCCATGTCAATTGCGGCATGAAGTTTTTTTAGCAGGAACGCAGAATATAAAGGTAGCAAACCGAGCATCATCAGCAAGCTGACAGCAAATGATTTGTTCTCAAGCCAGTAGCTGCCGTAAAAAGCAGCGATTGAGAAACCAACGATAGCGATACCCTGCGAAATATATAGATATGCGGTTCCAAATCGAAAACCATTACCCAGTATTACCCACAGGTAAAGTACAAAAAGAGGCACGCTGTCGCCGCCTGAGTGATACATGACAATTGAAAGCGATATCATGTCAAGTGCGGCACCACAAGCTCTTCGAACTGGTGAAGCGACTGGCCTTGTAACTATCGCCAGAAAAATCAAAAGAGCGGAAGTGTAGTAGGCAATAGTGATTAAACTTGGGAACGAGGCGAGGGAGTCAAAAAAAGTTTCACTTCCAGCCCAGGGAAAACAAAAGTATAGGACAAGCAGAATACCTATAGCGAGTCTAAGCTTTGCCTGTTCGGGTTCAGAATCGCCGGTCTTAGATAACCTTTGATTCAGCCTCGTATACCAGCTAGCTCTCTTATTTGCTAAATTCATTTTCGATCAGGTATAAGCGATAGCTGTTTATTGTCGCTAAAATTCGCGCATATGCTTTTGATGGTTTCGATGCGTTCGAAAAAGGCCTCGACGCAGATGGGATCGAACTGTGTGCCCGCGTGTTTTTCAAGGTAATCCTGTGCGTCAGACTCGGACCAGGGTTGCTTATAGGGCCGTTGTGAAACCAGTGCGTCATAAACATCGGCTACCGCCACAATCCTCGCTACCAGCGGAATATCTGTGCCCGCAATGCCGTGCGGGTATCCGGTTCCGTCAAATTTTTCGTGGTGATTGAGTGCGATGATCGAACCGGTTTGAATGTAGCGAGACTGGCTGTTTGATAATATGGCATGGCCTATTGTCGTGTGCTGTTGCATGGTGAGCCACTCCTGTTGTACGAACTTACCCGGTTTGAGTAGCACATCGTCATGAATTCCAATTTTGCCGATATCGTGCATGGGTGCGGCGTACTCTATCTCGTCGCATTCCGTCTCGCTTAATCCAAGTGTCTCGGCAATCTGGCGTGAGTACTTCGCCATTCGAACTACATGGTTGCCGGTTTCCTCGTCGCGGTACTCGCCGGCTTTCGCCAGTCGTAATAAGGTTTCCTTTTCTCGCGATACAACCTGCTGTGTCGCGACTTCGACCTGGCGCGCCAGCCAGTCGGCACGGTCCTGAATGATCGATTGTTGTTCATGCAGCTTTAGTAGATTGTGACAACTAGTCCGACATTCGATCTGATCGATGGGGCGTGTCAGGAAGGCTGTAGCGCCAGCCTCGAGTGCATCGTAGCGAACAGACTTCTCGCTGACGACTGTAATCACCACAATAGGGATGTCCTGCATACCCGGTCTTTCGCGAATTTTCTTTATAAACTCTATGCCGTTCATCTCTGGCATTCGGTAATCGGTAATAATTAAATCCGGATGGTTATCATCTAGCCAATTGAGCGCCTCCTGCGGATTGTCAAAAGCTTCAACACCAATATCGTCTTCAACCTGTTGAATGATCTTGGATAATATAGTTCGACCCGTGGACTCATCGTCAACAATCAGGACTTTTCGTTTACGGCGTAACACGCTGAGGCGGTGGGCGTTTTCGTATGGCTCGATGTCAGAGCTGCTCTTAATATCGGCGGTGTTATCTTTATTCGAAATCAATTAAAACCTCACATTGACTCTATTAAAGTTAAGGCGGTCTATTTTAAATAGATGCATATTAATAAAAAGTTAAAACTAACTAAACATTGAACTGGTTCACATAATTTAACATTCTTATAACGAAATTGTCAATTAAATCAAGTTTTTGGACAATTTTTATCAGATTTAAAGTTAATTAATAGATTTAAGTCTTTGTAAAAAGTTAACTAATTACAATGTTATCAAGTAACTTAATGCCTCTAAGTTTATCTGCAATTGACGGGTTGGATAGCCAAAATATGGTTAAAGACTAGTATGAGGCTGGGTTATAATCTTCTAGAAATGATGAGTATGCCTAAATTGAAATATTTCATGCCTAACAGATATTCGATCGCTATCTTTATTGTGCTTTTTCTACTGAAGACCGAAGCCGTTATTCCCGGTGATATTTCTTTCGAAAAAGAAAAGCTTATTTTGGGTGGGGAGGAATATATACTGGAAATTGCCAGATCCGTCTCCCAACGCAATCATGGCCTGATGTTTCGTGATCATCTAAATCATCGAAACGGTATGCTTTTTATATATCCGCGACCCGGTCACCATCGTATCTGGATGAAGAATACCCGTATTGCTCTAACCGTGATTTGGATTGATGAAAACAGTGAAGTAATCGGTGTCAAAAGCCTGTTTCCCTGTGCCAACGATCCCTGCCCAAGTTACGGAGTTTCTAAACCATCTAAGTATGTTCTCGAATTGAGCGACGGGAACCATCAACTGAAATCAGGCGTCAGGATTAACGGCCTGGTTCAGCTTAATAAACAGGGCTGGCAGTAGCTGGATGTTCTATTTTTGCAACAGGGCCGCTTGATTCGCCTGTCCAGGAAGCCTTATCAGCATCTCCCAGGCCTTCTGAATTTCGGTACTCGGTTCCGGGCAAAGCGATCGAATAAAATAGTCGGGAATAATATCGGGGTTTAATACCTGCTCAGGATGGCCCTTCGGAAACCTGGCGCTATGATCAAAAAATAACACACCGCGAACGGGTACATTGGGGATGATGTTCTTAATCGCGGTGACCTGGTTTTCAAGTTCAAACAGTGGGTTGGCAAACTTGAAGCTTTTTTGCCCGACCACCTGTGTCCATTCGGGTATGCTGTCAGCACAATATATATTTCCTGAATAGGGCTTAAACGCGATCAAAAGGATTGAGTCGTGGAGCTTAACCAGTCGATCAATTTTAAAATGACCATCGAGTTCATCGAAATAGATGAAATTTTTTATTTGCCTGATACCAATTTTATTCAGACTACGTCGGGTATTCCATTCAAACCAGTGATGACGAAATTTGTGCCAGTTAAGCATCAGTATCATAATAATAACCAGTGCCGTTAAGGCAACCGGTAGAGCAAATTTACTCGTCCATAACTGGTCTATGTAGTATTCAATATTCATGGGCGGGATAATATAGATTCGATTTTAAATTGCCACGCAAATAAGTCATTATTAAGATACTAGTTCAAATTTGTAATAATAAATCGATCGCCGGTCTCGACTGCCGGTATCGCTGCAATGTGTTGGACACTCTCACCACACTGAAAAGGAGCCCTGAATAACATGCCGATTCCCAATACACGGCCATCCCTGATGGTGAGGCAGCTTTTTGACAGGGAGAGCTGTACCTATAGTTATTTGCTGGTCGATGCGGAATCGCAGGAAGGGGCGATCATCGATCCGGTACGAGAATTGTTTGATCGAGATATCGGTATTATCAATGAGTTGGGCATTGAGTTGCTCTACTCAATTGAAACTCACGCTCATGCCGATCATGTCACGTCGGCTGGAAAGATTCGCCAATCCACCGGTGCCAGGATAGTGTTTGGCGAGGCCTCCGGAATCCAGGCCATCGATGTATCGATAAAAGACGGTGAAGAACTCAAGCTTGGCAGGTATAAATTAAAAGCCATCGCGACGCCGGGACATACCGCGGGCTGTACCAGCTACCTAGTCGACGGTATGGTGTTCACCGGTGATACTCTTTTAATTAGAGGCTGCGGCAGAACTGATTTTCAGGGTGGCGACCCCGCTGTTTTATACGACAGCATCACGGAACGTTTATTTCCTCTTGGTGATGAAGTGCGAGTCTGTCCCGCGCATGATTACAACGGCAGGACATCTACTACGATTGG
>Ga0164320_10000135_pt1 | contig 20599 bp, 22 predicted proteins | sample GuaBasSediGuay11_FD_113736 | JGI IMG/M metagenome (GOLD analysis project Ga0164320, IMG submission 113736) | Subseafloor sediment microbial communities from Guaymas Basin, Gulf of California, Mexico - Guay11, Core 4567-28, 0-3 cm | ecosystem: Environmental > Aquatic > Marine > Hydrothermal...
GGCTAAGTTCATTCACGATTGCTCTGCGCTCAATATAGAACTGCATTTCAGAGACTTCGGTGTTCTGATTTATCTCCGCCGCGAGGAGAATTAGTCCAGCAATTACGCCAACGTTAGCACCGAGCGTAAGCCATCTATTTACACGGTCTGTTTCCAAGGTGTGCCCTCGCTCATCAATCAATTAGGTTAGGTCATGCATCAAATGTCGACCGGCTGCAAGCCCGCCGAGAATCGGGACATGCATGATTCCGATCAGGCCGAAAGTAGCTTGATCAGCGAACAACGGGCCATCAAACCAGAGCGATGCGACATAGCCAAACATTATCGCCATAAACAGAGGTCTTACTTGTTCGAATTCGGTCTGCAAATTGGCGGGCCGTCTCCCGAGGGTTTATGAACCATTTAACCCGACTATCGAAATTAGCTACTCTGCAACTGCATCATCATGCGAACACACATGATGCCTAGATAGAAACAAGCGAAACCGCCGATCATGGTACCCACGAAGTAGGAAAACGAGTAGAAGAGCTCGTTCTTCTGCAGCATCGTATTCATTTCCAGTACCAGCGACGACAGGGTTGTAAAACTCCCACAGAAGCCAACGGCGAACAACAGACGATACTGATCAGGAATGATACCCGCATCGTTAAACCATGCTGTGCCCGAAATCAGCTGTGCAATGATTCCCATGACCAAACAGCCGAGCAGGTTTGCTGTAAGCGTACCCCATGGAAATTCTACGTCGCGTTGCAGGAAGACGTTGAGTCCAAAGCGCGCCATCGCACCTATCGCTCCTCCGACGGCGACGAATAAATATGAATAAACAGCTAAGCGCATTACGAGGCGTTCAGTCCAGCGAGAGTGTCATTGTATTCCTGCTCGATTTTCAACACGATATTACGTGCGGAAAGAATCTCGTTGATGTCTCCGACACCTTGCCCGGCACCCCATATATCTTTCCAGGCTTTCGCACCGGATTTACTGGCTTTGTCAAAATCCATGTCCGTCTTCGAACCTTCAGGCAGGTTGTCGGGATCCATACCGGCTTTCGCGATACTGCCTTTCAGGTAGCTACCATGAATGCCAGTGAAAAGAGATGAATAAACGATGTCCGATGCACCGCTCTCAACAATCATTTCTTTGTACTCCGGTACCGCGTTGGCTTCTTCGCAGGCAATAAACCGGGTACCACTGTAGGCAAGGTCAGCACCCATTGCTCTGGCGGCCAGGACGTCCATGCCACTTGTAATTGCGCCGGACAAGATCAAAACGCCGTCGAACTCATTGCGGATTTCCTTCACCAGGGCAAACGGGCTTAGTGGTCCGGCATGTCCCCCGGCACCGGTGCACACGGCGATAATGCCATCAACACCCTGACTGATCGCCTTGCGGGCATGCCGCAGACTGATGACATCGTGAAATACGAGACCACCGTAGGAGTGCACCGCATTTACGACGTCTTCCGGAGGCCTGAGACTCGTAATGATGATCGGCACCTGATGCTCAACACAGGTCTCCATGTCTTCACGCAAGCGAATATTGCTTGCGTGCACGATTTGATTAACAGCGTAGGGTGCGACTGGCTCATCCGGATTCGCTTCAGCGTACTCACCGAGTTCATCTTTGATGCGCGTAAGCCATTCACCGAGTACTGGCTGTGGTCTGGCGTTAAGCGCCGGAAATGAACCAACAATGCCGGCCTTGCATTGGGCGATTACCAGTTCTGGTCCCGAAACGATAAACATCGGCGCACCGATAAGAGGAACTCTTAGCCTGCCTTCCAGTAACTTGGGTAACGCCATTGGGAATTCTTCCTATCTCGAATCCATAAAACTTGCTTCGCAATCGGCGACGACCACCCCGTCTGAAATTCGTCTCGCCTCACCCTTCAGGATAATCAGCCGGCCTTTTTCTTTTTCTATCCACCCCTTCAGCATGACAGTCTCGCCGACCTTGAGCGGTTTGCGATAGCGAATTTCGCATTTGGCGGTGTGGGCTTTTCGCCCCTGCCAATAAAGGACGTTTGCGGTTACATCATCCAGCGCAGAGAAAATAATCCCACCATGAATAGTATCGTTCCAGCCAACATGATTTTCCGTGCCCGTAAATTCTGCGGTACAGGTATCACCATCGACTTTGAAATTGATCTTGAGACCAATAGGGTTCGCTTTGCCGCAGGCAAAACACATGTCTGCCGCTTCAATTGGCTCCGCCATACTGAGCTCCGTCGCTAGGGTACTTTTTGGTCGATAATTAGATCGATTAACTTCGCATCATTGGTATTGACGCGCGACGTACCTGACCAGTCACCCGATTGTGCCATCGGGCTGCCCGAGATTGACACTCTCGCGATTAATTCGAGGTCTGTAAAACCAGAGAGTGGTCTGCCCTCCACCATCGCATTAATATCACCCAGTGTTACGACCATCGGTATCTCTGCGAGACGCCGCGGCACCACGGCAATCGGTGGCGAGGGTTGTGCCGGATCGCGGGCAATGACATAGACGGTCGCGTCCGCAGGCAGGTCAGATAACGCAGCGTCAGATATAGACAAGTTGATCGCAATCACGGCGTCCGGGAGAGATTGGTGTGGGTTCGGAGGTGGCACGCCACGCCATTCGCTGATCTTGCGCTGCAATAATTCGCGAATTTCCGGTGGCGAGTCCTGTGCCAGCAGCTTTTCCCAGCGGTCCGCCGCCAACGCCGTGTCGCCACGTGCTGCTGCGGCGCCACCCGCGTAGAAAAGTGCGTTTTGATTATCGGGGTCCAGCGCCAAAGCATTTTCGAATAATTTACTCGATCGCTCCGATGCGGCACCGCGCTGCTGCTCCAGCAATGCAATTCCGAGCGCGACCAGGGTTTCAGCATTTTTCCCCTGCTCCAGCCCAACCGCCTTCTCCAATGCAGTGATGGCCTCATCGTAGAGCTTCATGGATTGATAAGATCGGCCCAACAAGATCCAGCCATTTACATCATTCGGACTTTCGTCCAGCCGTTCCTGGAGCGCGGCGACCATTTCGTTGACTGCGGGCTCACTGCCAGCCCCGGAAGGTATCCCCGGGTTTCCGATGCGCTGATACAATGCCGCAGAAAGTCCGACAGTCACAATAATGACGGCCGCCAGCACCGATGTAAGCCGTCCAGAGCTTCGGTATAGCGGCCAAACGACAAATGCCAGCGCCAACAGGCACAACAGGATCAATACAATCCACAACGTCATCGAATTTCCCCGTCCACTTCAGCCTCATCGTCAATGGGTAATGCCATACGGTGTCGCACTACACGAACCAGTGCAAAGACCGCAAATAATATAAAGGCAAAAGGTGCGATCCACAGAAACATTGTCTTACCCGACATGCGCGGTCGATACAGAACGAAATCGCCGTAGCGAGTAACGAGAAATTCCGCAACCTCTGCGTCTGACTTACCCTCGCTCATGAGGCGCTGTATCTCGCGTCGCAAATCGGCTGCGATGAACGCGTTCGAATCCTTGATACTCTGATTTTGACAGGTGACGCACCGGGTTTCGGCAATGAGTCGTTCGTACCGTGCTTGCATTTCCGGGTCGTCAAACGCCTTGCCAGTATCGATGGCGAAAGCCGAAAACGTGAACAGCAACGACGTAATAACAACAAGAACTCGCTTGCTCATTTCTTAAGCTCCGCAATTCGCGGTGCGAATTCGTGATCCCAGACCGCACGATTTAAAGGTCCGGGGTAGCGAAATAAAACGTAGCCCTCAGCATTCACCAGAAATGTCTCCGGCGCACCGTAAACACCCCAATCAATTCCTACCCGACCATCCTCGTCAAACCCGGACGCTACATAGGGATCGCCCAATTGTGCCAGCCAGTCCAGCGCGCCCGGCCGATTGTCGCGCCAGTTAATCGCGTAAATCGGAATGACCTGTTCCCGATTGAGTTGCATAAGGAAATCGTGTTCCGCGCGACAACCTGCACACCATGTCGCCCAAATATTGACTAGCGACACCTCGCCACGCAAATTAGCTGTGCTTACCCGTTTCTCAGGATCCTTCAGCGTTGGCAGATCAAATTCCGGCGCCGGTTTGCCGATATACTGTGACGGCAGTTCCCGTGGGTCACTTCGCAATCCTAGTATGAGAATCGGAATGAGAATGACAACGGCAATAAGTGGCAGCAGATATTTATTCATGACGCAGATTTCCGATAACGACGATCACTGACAGTGACCAATCCGCCGAGCGCCATAATGAAACACCCGATCCAGATGAAGCTAATCATCGGCTTGTACTGTATGCGTACGCTCCAGGTATCGTTACCGAGTTGATCACCCAGGGCAATAAAAAGGTCTTTGTTCCAGGTGGGATGAATACCCGCTTCGGTCATCCAGTTTTTCTGCACCAGGTATTGCCGCTTCTGCGGCCGCACCATTGCTATGAATTCGCCGTCACGACGTACCTCGACCACGCCTTCGATCGCCGTATAGTTCGGACCTTGTACGTCACGTACCTCACGAAGCTCAAAGGCAAACCCGGCCACCTCCAGTGTCTCACCCGGTCGCATCGCACGATCCGACTCAACACCAAAAGCAGAAACGATCGTCACACCGATAACGAATAAACCCATTCCAAGGTGAGCAATCGACATACCCAGCGCCGAGCGCGTTATAGCGGTGGCCCCCTGCTTGCGCCGCCACGAACGAATCGGCTGTATCAATGACGAGATGACTATCCAGGCAGCAGCGGCACAGCCGACAACCAACAACAGACTGACACGCCCGTAAAACATCAGCGGCAACACAATGCCGATGATAACGGCCACGATTACCGGAGTTCGCAATAAGCGAATCCATGGATCTTTGCTCTGTTTGCGCCACGCTGTATGCATGCCGAGGCCCAACAACAGCACCAGCGGAATCATCGGCACCATAAATGCAACTTCAAACCACGGTGGGCCTATCGATATCTTGCCACCATTCAGCATTTCGACAACCAGAGGCGCCAATGTACCCATCAACACCAGAATGGTTGCGACGACCAGCAACACATTATTCAGCAACAGAAACGTCTCTCGTGACAACAGACTGAAACCAACGTTTGAATCGAGCGATGGCGCTCGCCAAGCGTAGAGTGCCAACGCACCTATAACCACGACACCGAGGAAGCCAAGAATGAAGAAACCGCGCGTTGGATCTGTCGCGAATGCGTGCACGGAAACAATGATTCCCGAACGCACCAGGAATGTCCCCAGAAGACTCAATGAAAATGCGGAAATCGAGAGCAGCAATGTCCAGCTCTTGAACAGCCCTCTGCGTTCAGTAACCGCGAGCGAGTGAATCAGCGCGGTACCAATAAGCCACGGCATGAACGAAGCGTTTTCAACCGCATCCCAAAACCACCAACCGCCCCAGCCCAGTTCGTAATATGCCCACCAACTGCCGAGCGCGATTCCCAGGGTAAGGAACAGCCACGCAACCACGGTCCAGGGTCGCGTCCATCTCGCCCAATTCTGATCAAGGTCTCCACCGATCATTGCAGCAATTGCGAATGCGAAAGCGACTGAGAACCCGACATAGCCTATATAGAGTAACGGTGGGTGGATCGCGAGCCCGGGATCTTGTAGCAGAGGATTCAGATCCGCACCGTCAAGTGCCGCTGGTATCAACCGCTCAAATGGATTTGAAGTCAACAAAGCGAATAGCAGGAAGCCGACCGATAAAAATCCAAGGACACCGATCACCCGCGATCTGAGAATGTCAGGAACTTCAGAAGTGAAACGCGCTACTGCCATTGTCCAGGCGGCGAGAATCAGTATCCACATGAGCAACGAACCTTCGTGTGCACTCCAGACAGCGGATATCTTGTAGCCAGCAGGCAGTGATAACTGCGAGTGATTCGCCACGTACAGCACTGAAAAGTCGTCGTGAGCAAATGCCCAGGTTAGGCAGGCAAATGAAATTGCGACGAACAGAAACTGACCGTAGGCAGCCGTTCGTGCAATAGACATCAATGCCGCGTCATTGCGTTGCGCACCGATCATTGGTAGCACACTCTGACAGACAGCAAGAGACAGCGCCAGAATTAGCGCGAAATGGCCAATCTCTGGAATCATCCCGAATTACACTCCGTGCTGCCTTCGTACAGAGGCTGCAGCTGCTCGTCGACGTGTTGCGCCAGCGATTCTGCGACTTCAGGCGCCATGTAGTTTTCATCGTGCTTGGCGAGAATCTTATCGGCAACGAATATGCCTTCACCGCCCATACGCCCGTGTGCGACCACGCCCTGGCCTTCACGAAATAGGTCGGGCAATACGCCTACGTATTCGACGCCCACTTCGCAACGCATATCCGTCACACGAAATGTCATGGCGAGCGATCCTTCTTCCCGCGCAATGCTGTCCTCGACGACCAGACCGCCAATGCGGAAATTACGTTCTTGTGGATACTCGCCAGCGAGTACGTCGGAGATCTCGACGAAGAACATCATGTTCTCGTCGAATGCTCGAAATGTGAGGGCCGCAGCGATTGCTACACCCGATAATGCCAGCCCGACGGCCAGCATACGTTGTTGTCTTGGTTTCATTGCCGCTCCTCGAGCGCTTTGATGCGTACTTCTATGTCTCTATAAACCTGATTGTGTCGCACCCTGGATCGCCAGTCGCTGACAACGACAACGATAAGAGTGAGTGCAAAGCAACTCCATACGTAAGGGCCGTAATTACCCATCGCCAATGCGTCCATTACTTGCCTCCTTCTGGGGAAAGTACTAACTCGCGAACCCAGCGGGTTCGACGCTCGCGATACAGTACTTCAGTGCGAATACGGCGCGACAATAGCGCACCAAAAATAAGTGTGAAGCCCAATATCATCGCCAATAAGGGGTACAACATATCCGCGTCCATAGCTGGGCCGCCTTCTTTGAACAGCGTTTGGCCTTGATGCAGTGAACTCCACCACTCGACTGAGTAGTGGACAATAACTACATTGACCACACCAACCAGCGCCAGCACAGCGCTCGCTTTATCCGCTTTCGCCGTGTCATCAATCGAAGAACGCAATGCCATGTAACCAAAATAGAGAAACAGCAGTATCAGTTCGGACGTCAACCTTGGGTCGCCCCACTCCCACCAGGTGCCCCACATGGGTCGGCCCCAGATGGCACCTGTGACTAATGCGAGAAACGTAAAGGCGGCGCCGAGCGGCGCGGCCGCAGCAGCTACCGCATGGGCCAGCTTCATGCGCCAAATGAGGCCGATGCCGCCACCGAATGCCATGAACGCGTAAGCCAGCATGGATAAATAGGCGGCCGGCACGTGCACGTAGATGATGCGGAAGGCATCGCCCTGCTGGTAATCCACGGATGCCAGGAACAGACCCGCATAGGTGCCGTAGGCAATGAGCACCAGGCCGGGAATTGCCAGCCACGGAATGAGTGTTGCGCCCAGCCGGTAAAAATGCGGCGGCGACGTCAATTTATGAAAAAACTTCCACATGAGATTATTCTACTCGTTACTGATTCGAAGGGCGGCAGCCGTTGCGTACGGTGCCAGTGATAATGCGGCGATTGCATAGGCGCCCAGCGCCCAAATGCCGGTTGCGTAGACGTCGTTTCCAGCAGCCAGTGACACAGTGTTTGCACCTAACAACAAAACCGGCATCGCCAGCGGCAGGATCAGAAGGCTAAGTAACGCAGTGCCAGTATGCAAGCCCACCGTCAGCGCAGCACCGATCGACCCAAGCAGGCTCAGGCATATTGTACCGAGCAGCAAAGTCAGCATGAGGACACCAATAACGTCTGTGGGCATGTGATAGGTAATTGCCAGCAATGGTGAGATAAGTACCAGCGGAAAACCACTGATCAACCAGTGCGCGAGCGTCTTGCCAAGTACGAGCACCGGCAGCGGTTGTGGGCTGACAAGCATCTGATCGAGGCTGCCATCCTCGTGGTCGGACATGAACAAGGAGTTTAAAGACAGCAAGGTGGCCAGTAGCGCGGCGACCCAAAGTACGCCTGGACCACTAAATACTAATTGCTCGGCACTGGGCCCAACAGCCAGCGGGAACAGTGTGCAAACCATCGCGAAAAAGAACAGCGGATTCAGCACATCGCCGGGGCGCTTCCAGGCGAGCAATATATCGCGCCGGGCTATCGCAATGAGACCGGCTAATATACCGGGCTGTTGTGGGCTATTTGATGCCATCAGAGCATTACCCGATTGATTGTCGCTTTGATCTCGACATCCTGGTGCGCGGCCATGACACACATTCCGCCGGTCGCAAGATGTTCCTCGACCAGGTCGACAACCAGTTTCCGCCCTTCGCGATCGAGATTTGTGAAGGGCTCGTCCATCATCCAGAGCGGCACATCCGCCAATAACATCCGAGCGAGGGAAACACGTCGTTGCTGTCCCGCTGAAAGTGCTCGCAGTGGCAAAGTCTTCAGTCTGGAAATCCCGAGTCGCTCGTAGACCGCATCCGACTCAATATCGTTCTGCGGGCGCAGAGAAGCCTCAAAGCGCAAATTCTCCACCAGAGTCAGATCGCCTTTGAGTCCTGTTCGATGCGCAAGCCAAACCAACTCGCCATGAAATTCCTGCCGCTGCCGACTGACATCTTTGCCATTCCAGAAAATTTCGCCAGACTCCAGGCTAAGCATGCCCGCAATCGCGCGAATCAAACTGGTCTTGCCGCTGCCGTTTTGACCTTCCAGCAACAACAGTTCTCCGGGATCTAGCGCAAAACCCAAATCCTGAAACAGGCAGGTCTCGCCACGTATAAGGGTGAGGTCTCTAGCTGAAAGCTTTGCAGTCAATACCTTACACTCTGTCGCGAAACGCAGACGGTTGAAAAATCATATTAAAACTTCCTTGTTATTTAATTAGTTACATCGACAAAATGAAGCAAATTCGACTAATGTTCTGTGTGCTTTTGAGAAATAAGAAGTTACCGAATTTCGGTTTACAGGAACCGAGGCCGAACCGTAGACTGACTGGTCCGGTCAAGCTTTTCTATAAGAAATGACCGAAACCCGACAATACCATTTTAACGCGACTTAATTGCCTGCGAGTTATTACTTATGGATCTAGGCGCAGCCGGCCTTTCAGAGCAACCATTCCCGACACACGGGAAGCCGCTCACGATCGTTTCTTACGCCTCCAAGGTGGCTGCGATCGAAATGCTGCGCGACACTCTCGAACACCCGACGGGGCTGTCATTGCTACAGGGCCCTAGCTTATCGGGTAAATCGACACTAATTCGCACATTTATTGAGTCACTGCCCGAGGATTGCTCGACTGCGGCGATTGACGGTAAAGGGCTCAATACGACCAATCTTCTGATTTCCGTGTTGCGGCAATTCGGCTATGTGCTGGAACTCAGTTCGGCCAACGAACTGCTGGGCCTCGTAAGAGTTTTCGCGCTGCAGCAAGCGGCCTCGCATCAGTCACCATTGCTGGTTATCGAGAATGCGCACGAACTCAATCCCAGTGCCCTGCGCACATTGTGTGAACTTGCCCAACTGCGAGTCCGTGCAACCAGCGCACTCAAACTGGTCCTGGTCAGTAACCGCTCTTTAAAATCCATCATGGCATCGCAAGCGATGGCGGCCATGGCGAAGCGCCTGGTCCACGATTTTCACCTCCGGCCGATGAATCGAGAAGAGACCAGGCACTATCTGCACAGCAAACTACGCGCTGCTGGTAGCGACTATCCTGAGTTTGTATTTCCGGATGTAGTTTGCCGGGACATCTGGTCTGCATCGGCCGGATGGCCAGGTATTGCGGATCGAGTCGCGCTGCTCGCACTAGCCCAAACAGCTACATTGCCCGTTGCCGTTATGGACGTGGAACATCCCACACTTCCAGCCGGAACCTGGACAGACGACGGACACACCGATATTGACCCAGACGAACTCGTCCCGCCGGCCCCACCGCGATTGATCGTCACCAATAACGGCAGCGTCATGCAAGACCTGTCGATGGAAAAACCAAGGGTGCTGATCGGGCGCTCCGACCACAATGACGTTTCTATCAACAGCCGCTTCGTCAGTCGCCATCACGCATTGCTGGTGCGACACGGGGCTGCAACATTTCTAATGGACCTGAACAGCACCAACGGCACCTTCGTGAACTCAAAAAGAGTGTCGAATCACGTACTGATGCATGACGATATCATCACGCTCGGACACCATCGCATCAAATTTCACGACCCCTGTGCTACATCTCGAAGTGTTCTTGATGGTGCAGATTTCGCTGATACTGCGATCATGAAGACGCTTGAGGATATGCGTAATCTACTGGAGCGGGAGAATACGGCGTTACTGCCTGTCGCAACAGAAGACCTGCCGACGATTCAAACCTGAATCACCTCAAGCGTAAAACTCTTTCTTGAAGTGCTTGCGACACATGGATATGTAGCGATCGTTGCCACCAATCTCGACTTGCGACCCTTGCGTAACGGCATTGCCGTCACCGTCCATCCGCACCACCATTATCGCCTTGCTGCCGCAGTGGCAAATAGCCTTCAGTTCCTTCAAATTGTCAGACCATGCCAGTAGATACTTGCTGCCCTCGAAGGGCTCGCCCTGAAAGTCCGTGCGAAGTCCATACGCGAGAACCGGGATATTCAACTTGTCGGTGACATCACTGAGTTCGAAAACCTGGTCGCGAGTCAGAAATTGCGCTTCATCGATGAGCACACAGTGTAATTTCTCTCCGGCGTGCTGATCCTCAACCAGTGCGTACAAATCATCCTCACGCCGGAAAACCGTTGCCTCGGCATCGATGCCAATGCGCGAGGTGACTTTTCCGGCACCATAGCGGTCATCAAGCATCGGCGCGAGAATCAGCGTGCTCATGCCACGTTCTTTGTAGTTGTAGCTTGATTGCAGCAGCGCGGTGGACTTGCCCGCGTTCATCGATGAGTAGTAGAAATAGAGTTTGGCCATCCGCGTATTGTGGCACCGCTTTGACCGCGATGCACGACCGGCGGCATTCGACTAGCGAGCGATCGTTAAGAGTTTTCCAAGCGTGCAACGGTAGCCATTTCGAATCGCACTCTCATGCCGGCAATCCGGGCACTCGTTCGTCAATACGTGGCGATTCGAGATTACTTGCGGAACTGGAGTTACTTTTCCCTCGCGCAGGCAACCGCTGCAAATCACGAGGTTGCTCAGGCGATTCAGCAGGCGATAGTCAACGTTGTCTTTAGTGATCGAGGCCATAACAGCTCTCCCGTAATTGCTCTACGATATTGAAGATCTGTTTTGGCACTCCCGCGCTACATTAACCAGCGATCACAAGAGTTATGCCTGGAATTGTTAACCAGTCGTGGTTTTGTGTGTGACCTGTGTCTTTTTTTGGTGCCCGGGGCGGGACTTGAACCCGCACACTCTTTCGAATAACGGATTTTAAGTCCGTTGCGTCTACCAATTCCGCCACCCGGGCTCGACACAAGAAAAATGGAGGCTAGGGTCGGAATCGAACCGGCGTACACGGAGTTGCAGTCCGCTGCATAACCACTCTGCCACCTAGCCTCTGGGTCTGGCGAAACGGCGGCAGAAGCCGCTCCGCTGAGCAGGCGTCGCAGTATACAGCGACTCTCTCAGCAATCCACCTGAAATGTTTGCATAATAGGTCCATGCGCACTGTTACTTTTTTGTTCACCCTCCTCATCTCGATGTCACTCATCGGCTGCACCGAACAATCACTGCCCCAGTTTGGTGATCCGATGCCTGTCACGGTGCCCAGCGGCAAACCGGCTTTCGGCCCGCGTTTGACACAAAGCACCAGTGATGACGCCATCCTGAGCTGGATGGAACGTCGCGACGACGGCTCATCCTTGCGCTTTGCGAACTACAAAGAAGGATCATGGCAACCGCCGCAAATTGCAGTCAGTGACGAGAAAATGTTCGTGAACTGGGCGGATCTTCCTGCAGTAACCGCCGTTGGACCGGAGACCTTACTGGCTTATTGGCTGAGCTACACAGCAGATGCGACGTATGCCTATCAGGTGCTTACCGCGTTCTCAACAGATGCTGGCGTGACCTGGAGCACACCCGGCAGCCCGCATGATGATGGCACGCCCACCGAACATGGTTTTGTATCTTCGTTTCCTGCCGTGAACGGTACCGGATTAATCTGGCTGGATGGTCGTGATACACCAGACGCCGGTATGACGTTGCGTGGTGCAACGCTGGCAGCAGACGGACAGTTACACGACGAGATTCTGCTTGATGACCTGGTTTGCGATTGTTGCCAGACTGATATCGCGATGATGGCCGCAGGCCCGGTCGCCATTTATCGCAATCGCACGGAAGATGAAGTTCGTGACATTTATGTATCCCGGCACCGCGATGGCAAATGGCAACCAGGAACACCGATATCAAACGATGGCTGGGTTATTTCAGGCTGCCCGGTAAACGGACCAGCCATCGCCGCTGCAGAAAAACGGGTGGCCGTCGGCTGGTTTACGGCCGCCGATAACAAACCAACAGTCAAAGTCGCACTATCAACGAATGCCGGCAAGTCATTTTCGGAACCCGTCGAGATCTCATCAAAAAACGCACAGGGCCGTGTTGGCGTCGCAATGATCGACCGGAATTCCTTTGCAATTAGCTGGATGGAATCAGAGAAAAAAGGGACCTACGCAATCAAACTTCGCAGCGTGACTTTTGACGGACAAATGGGGCCGGTGCACATCGTTGGCAGAACGTCACTTGCACGCACAGTGCCGCAATTAGCCCGCGTTGCCGATAATCTTGTTCTGGCCTGGACCGATACGATAGGTGACCTGAGCAAGGTCGTATCCGTCGAAGTCCCCATTCTCGGATTCTATGACTGAGCGGAATTAGAGGTTCCAGGCGTAGCCGATCTTCATGAACACACTACGATCCGACGCAGTCAAACCGTCCAGGTCATCATCGTCAACATAGCTGTCTGAATAGCCCAGAAAAAACACAGTCTGTGGGTTGATTTTGTAGGAATACAACAACTGCCGGCCGACATCTTTCGAGTTCTCATCAACCTCGTCGATGTAGACGGCTTGATTTCTGGAAGTTTCAGAATGTTGCACCGTGACGCGCAGGAAAGATCGCACGTTGAATTGCCAGGTTACACGGGCGTCCACAACGATCGCATCGAATATCTTTTCACCTTCCTTAGTATCCAGGCTGGCGAAGATGCCATCCAAACTCAACAACAGGTTGCGACTGGCATTCCAGTTGACCGATGGCTGCAATAACTTGCTATCGCCAAGGCGCGTATTCGCATAGTCGATCTGCTCGCCGGTTTCCGCAAGAATCTGTAGGACAAGGCCACCCCGCGGCTGAATCTTGAAGAAAGCTCTTATGCTTTGTGTATTGAAGAGCACGCCGTCATCAAGCTCTGATCCACCGACAAGCGCGAACTGAGTCCACGACTGCAACGGTCCACCAACCCCAAAGCGAACCGACGACTCCTTGCCGGCGAATGTACCGTCTTCCAGGTGGGTGCTCTCATACTGCGTTTGGAATCGCATTCGATACCACCAGCTTTCGTCGGTCCCATGCCATGTGTGACCCATGTTGGCCGTTTGCTTCGTGATTCCTACCCGCGCTTGAAAACCCGAATCCGCCCGAAACCCGTCGGACAGACTTGCATGACGGAGACCTCCAAACCAGCTTCTCGATTCATACTTGTATCGCAAACCGGTCGCATTGCCATCAAACACACCCTGTGGCTGCTCAAACTCGACTGCGACGTCAATCGGATACTGCGTTTCCGATTCGAGATGTTGCACGCTGAGCGTGTGCTGATCGTTTATTTTCCAACGACCGTCGACGCTGGCCAAGTAATTATGATAACCGTCACCATCACGCACAGTGACCAGACCACCGATGGATGATGTGTTACCGAATCCCCTGCTGTAACGGCCAACAAATGAGGTGTTGGATTGCTCCAGGGTGCTGGTGTCGGACTCGAACGCTCCCGGGAAAAGCAGATTTGTCACTCTATCCTGCGTTGCAAAAATACCGAATGTGTTTTCACCACGTTTCCCCGTCAGTTTGGCACCCACTTCAGGCTCCGCAATCGTACGGGTGAAAACAGCACGAAATGGCGTGCTGAAGTAGTCTGCGCCTTCCAGGAAGAACGGTCGTTTTTCGGGAAAGAACAAGGCAAAGCGATTGTTAACTTCGAGCTGCGACGCGTCCGCCTCGATCTGCGAAAAATCCGGGTTAATGGCAAGGTTCGCGGTCAGGTCCGGGGTAATTCCCCAGCGCAGGCTCAAACCCGCCTCTGTCTCGGTACTACCGGAGACCATCGGATCGACCCCCGGTTCATCGGTGGAATCTGATTGCGATGCCGTCAGTGTTGGCACGACCTCCAGATCACGACCGGGCTCGGCGTTCTCCAGACCACTAAGCTTGCCAATCTGGCAGAGGATGCAGTTGATGCCGCGATCCCGCAGGTTGCTCGAGAATCGATATTTCGAACCGCGTGGATAGCTGCGTGAAAAATCCACCCCCCACGTTTGCTTGCCATCAACGGCTGGAAAACGAAGTTGATTTAATGGAATCCTCATTTCAACGACGTAGCCGTCGCCATTGATACGCCCTGCCGAATCCCAAATCGCATCCCAGGAATAATCGATCTCAAAGGTATTCTTGCGGTTGGACGTGTCGTCGTTAGTCAGGTCCATTTGCACGCCCAGGGGGTTCGCGTAGAACTCGAATGCACGACGACCATCGTTATAGGTGTCTATGATAATGCCGACAAGGTCGTCGTTATCAGCCGTATCACGATCACGCAGGTAAGCACGAATTTTTGATGGGTCTGGATCACTTGCAGCAAACCCAACATAGAGACTTGTACCATCCTCCATCAGATAGGCGACGGTTTTGACGCGTGACGGAATGTTTTCGCCCGGTTGAGTCTCGAAGCTGAGCTCAATTTGTGTCGCACCACGCCAGGCATCTTCGTCCAGGACACCGTCGACAGTAATCACACCGCCAATTCGGGGCAGATCGATGTTTTCAGCGTTTGCCGTAGAGCAGCAAAGGAGCGTTGCCAGCAACGCAAAACCGAATCGAAACCGGGCAACAAACAATACCTGCTCCAGAAAAAACCGTGAAAATATGTAATTGTTGTCCGCTGTGGACAACCGCAAACGGTTTGGTGGCAAAAGTGAGAATAACACCGATATTTCCATTGGCTAGGCTAGGCTCGCTGGGGCTTCTGACCGCTGTTGCGGCCGGTAGTGCTGCAATCATCCTTGCTGTTGACGAAGTTCCGAGGGCCTGGACCCCCATCGGCTTGCTGCCACTGCTCATCTACCTTGGCTATTGCTACTTTCAAGCTCGCAAAATGGTGCTAGCCGAACAAGGCAGAGAACGAGAAATCGTCGAATTCAGCTTCGTGGCGATGGTAGCCGACAGGTCCGCCCGCTTCTGGGGTTATCTGTTTGCAATAATAGCCATCCCGACCTGCATCACGACGGTGGCGATCTGGGCCTGGCAGGCTTGGTCGTGGTATCGCCTGGGCAATTGGACATCCCTTACCTGGCTCACAGTTGTAGGCGTTATCCCGCAGACGGACCATGCGTACTTACAACGATTGCTTTATTGGCTCGCGGACACGAATTTCGGCGTAATTGTCCTGATCACCGGATTATTGATTGCGGCCCCACTGGTTACGGTGCATCACAAGTCCAGCCACAAAGCCAAACTTCGGCGAAAAGATCTGATCAATCTCAAGAAGAGGTCGTAGAAATTTTCTGTTCATACGCAAAAAGGCCCCACAAAGTGGGGCCTTTCAGGCGTTTGGAGCGGGAAACCAGGTTCGAACTGGCGACCTCAACCTTGGCAAGGTTGCGCTCTACCAGCTGAGCTATTCCCGCGAAGGAGCGAGATTCTAGCCTCTGACAGGTTTAAGTCAAGGCGTAATTTCTGCTTTTTCTAACTTGCGGGGTCCTGATCATTGGCCATAAACGGCCAGGCAGCTCGCAAATAGATCAACATCGACCAGATTGTCATGATCGCCGCCAGTACCAGCAACACGAAACCAAGCTTATATACATGGATTCCCATAAAGTCGTTCTTGTAAACCATGAAGGCGATACCGAACATCTGTAGTGTCGTTTTTATCTTCCCGGCCATCGAAACCTTAACATTGGCTCGTTCGCCAATAATCGCCATCCACTCGCGCAATGCAGAAATCGTAATTTCCCGGCCAATAATAATCATCGCGATGACGTCTTCAAACCACCTGGCCTCGGCCTGCACCAGCATCACCAGCACAATGGCAACCATGAGTTTGTCCGCTACCGGGTCCAGAAACTCGCCGAACCTTGAGGTCTGGCCATAGCGCCTGGCGACCCAGCCATCGATCAGGTCCGTGATAGCCGCGATTCCAAACAGGATCGCCGCAATCGGCCGTGCATTGGGCATTTGACTGTAGAAACAAATCACAACGACCGGAATCGCCGCAATTCGAAATAACGTCAGCATGTTCGCAAGATTAAACTTCAATGATCGACTCGTTTATTATTTTTAGGAATCCAGATGCAAGGTATTGTATATCGTTTCGGCCAGTTTTCGACTAATACCGTGCACTTGTACTAAATCATCGACCCCGGCACCTGTAACACCCTGCAAACCACCGAACTGACGCAATAGCTCCCTGCGCCTCTTGGGCCCCAGACCCGGAATTTCTTCAAGCCTGGAGGTACGGCGAGCTTTGGCGCGTCGTTGCCGGTGACCCGTAATTGCGAAACGGTGTGCCTCATCACGTATTTGCTGGATCAATAATAGTGCGGGTGAGTCGGGCGGCATTGTCATCGCCCTTGATTCACCGGGTCGAAACAGTTGCTCTGCGCCCGGGCGCCGTGATCGCCCTTTTGCAACGCCAACGACATTAAGCCAATCGAGTTCCAGTTCACCCAGCACTTTCATAGCCGCGGCTAACTGCCCTTTGCCACCGTCGACGAACAGAATATCGGGCATGGGTACCTCGCCCTTCTTCACACGAGCGTAACGCCGCTGCAAAGCCTCGGTCATCGCACCGTAGTCATCACCTGCTGCCGGTGGGCTCAAATTGAATCGCCGGTAATCACTCTTGAGTGGCCCCGCCGTGTTGAATACTACGCAGGATGCGACCGTCGCCTCACCGGACGTATGGCTTACGTCGAAGCATTCCAGTCGTTGCGGCGCTTCCTCAAGCTGCAATGCCTCACCCAGCGCCACGAATTGCCGCTTGATCGTCGCATTGCTCGCTACCTTAAGGTTAAGGCCCTGTTCTGCGTTCGTTCTGGCCATCTGCAACCAACGCAGCCGGTCACCCCTTACCTTCGACCGAATCTGTACCTTGTGGCCGACTCGTGCGCTCAGTTCCTGCTCCAGCAACACACCATCGGCGATGTCCGTTTCAATGATGATCTCGACAGGAGCATCCCGACCAAGATAATACTGCGCAACAAATGCGTTGATGATTTTCTGCTTGTCGGTTTCGCCCTGTAATCGAGGAAAATGATCCCGACTGCCGATTACCGATCCATTACGAATGAACATGACAGTGACACAATGGATCGCACAATTGGATGCGAAGCCAAGGATATCGAGATCCAGTTTGCCGCTGCGTTTTACGAGCTGGCGTGCCTCGATTTTCTTTAGTTTTGCTATCTGGTCGCGAAAACGCGCCGCATGCTCGTAGTCCTGAACTCCGGCAGCCTGCTCCATGCGCTTTACAAATGTGTTGACCACACTCTTGTTCTTGCCATCAAGAAACAGGATCGCAGCGTCGATATCTTTTGCGTAATGCTCTTTTGAAATCAGATTCACGCACGGTGCCGTGCAGCGTTTGATTTGATATTGCAGACACGGGCGCGTTCGGTTGCTGAAAAAGCTGTCCGAACAATTTCGGATCAGGAACAGTTTCTCGAGTTCGTTGAGTGTTTGCCGAACCGCCGAAGTACTTGGGTATGGACCAAAGTAACGTCCCTTCCCTTTGCGTGGCCCACGATGAAACTTCAGGCGTGGGTAGTCGTGTTCGGTTGATGCATAAATATACGGGTAACTCTTGTCGTCCCGCAGCAAAATATTGAAGCGCGGTTTGTGCTGTTTGATGAGGCTGTATTCGAGTATCAGCGCCTCTGCTTCTGTGTTCGCGACGGTTACTTCGACACGCGCGACCTGTTTCATCATTGCCGCCGTTTTTGGCGCTTCGTGCGTCCTGTTGAAATAACTGGATACCCGCTTTCTAAGATCGCGCGCTTTGCCTACATAGATTATCTTGTGTTTCGCATCGAGCATGCGATACACACCCGGACGGTGTGTCAGGGATCGCAGGAAAGGTTTGACCTCAAAGGGCGCGTCATCACTCACAGCGCTAGTTATCCAGCAACTCCCGCGCCTGCGCAAATATTCCGTCGAACATCTCTGTGGTCAAGCGGCGGGTGTTGGTGTTGTAACGACTGCAATGATACGAATCGAGGAGTTGGAAATACTCCACATCGTGCAACGCGGCATGACCAAATTTGAAATCTGCCTGGCGCATTCCGAGTGCTTTGATAATGGCCCGGTGCGCGATGCCACCAAGCGCCACTACGACGGAGTCTTTCGGTAATGTTTGTAATTCGTTGGCGAGAAATGCATTGCAGGTGTTGATCTCTGCTCCGACAGGTTTGTTATCCGGCGGCAGGCATTTCACTGCATTGGTGATACGGCAATCGATGAGTGTCAGATCGTCATCTGCTGCCTCTGAGTGATCGTGACTGGCAAATCCATACTTGTGCAGCATCTGGTACAACAGAATTCCGGCGTGATCTCCTGTGAACGGCCGTCCTGTTCGGTTGGCGCCGTGCATTCCGGGCGCCAGGCCCACGATCAGAAAACGCGCATCCAGCGCGCCAAAGGGTGGCACGGGTCGACAAAAGTAGTCTGGATACCGCTCGTTGACGTCATCGAGAAACGTCGCAAGCCGCAGGCATTCGCGGCAATTTTTCTCGTAGAGTTTATTCATCATCCATGTGGCGAATGATCGCCTCGCCAAACCCGCGTGTCCCGAGGAGCTTTGCGCCCGGGATCATTTTATCCAGTTCGGTTTCAATGTCCTTTTTACCGTGTGGCTTGTCTTTACGTACTGGTTGCAGGATCGCCTCACGCAGTCGCGCCAGATCAAAAGTCAGCTCGCTGTTCGCAATCGTATTCGCAACACCTTTGAGTACCAGATCAGCGGCGTCGCCCCAACCAATGTAACGGAGCATCATCGCAGCAGACAGAATGAGCGAACCCGGGTTAACACGATCTTTGCCGGCGAAGCCTGGGGCAGTGCCGTGAGTTGCTTCAAATACGCCAACTGCATCTGCGAAATTGGCGCCAGGCGCAATGCCGATGCCGCCAACCTGGGCGGCAAGCGCATCCGATATGTAGTCGCCGTTGAGATTCAATGTCGCGATGACATCGTATTCTTCGGGCCGCATCAGTATTTGCTGCAGAAAATTATCAGCAATCACGTCTTTGATAATAATTTCGTGACCGGTCTTGGGGTTCTTGAACGAACACCATGGACCATCGCCGATCAGCTTCGCACCGAATTCAGTTTGCGCAAGTTCATAACCCCAGTGGCAAAAAGCGCCCTCGGTGAACTTCATGATATTGCCTTTATGCACCAGTGTTACGGACTTCATGTCGCGATCGATACAATGCTGTATCGCTTTGCGAATAAGTCTTTCGGAGCCCTCGCGTGAAACGGGTTTGATACCGATTCCCGAACTCGCGGGGAAACGGATATTGGTTACACCAAGTTCCGTTTGCAAAAAGTGAATGAGCTTCTGCACTTCTTCAGAGCCCGTCGGATATTCAATACCGGCATAGATATCCTCCGTGTTCTCGCGAAATACCGTCATGCTGACGAGCTCGGATTGCAACATCGGCGTTTGTACACCCGGGAAGTAGCGAATCGGGCGCACACAGGCATACAGGTCCAGTGTCTGGCGAATAGCGACATTCAGGGAGCGTATGCCGCCACCGGTTGGTGTCGCGAGCGGTCCCTTGATGGACACGAGGTAACGTTGCATCGCGTCCAGCGTCTCCTCCGGCAAGAACTCGGCGTCGCCGTAGATCTCGGTAGCCGCTGCGCCCGCGTAAACCTGCATCCACTTGATCTGACGTTTGTCGCCGTATGCTTTTTCAACAGCAGCGTTGACCACATCCATCATGACCGGCGTTACATCGACTCCGATGCCGTCTCCCTCAATAAATGGGATGATCGGAAAATCCGGGACATTGAGGCTATTGTCCTGATTTGCAGTAATGGCCGCGCCATCGGCGGGCACATTGATATGATCGTAATGCATGCTGGGTCCAGAGGGCCGTGAAAGGCGTGCATTGTACAGATCGTCGAGGACCACAAATAGTGCTGCTTCTTCTAAACAAGCCATACCAGGTGCTGTGCCAGTTCACCGATCCGGATGGACGGGCCACATTGGCCGACTATGTTGAGGCGCCCGGGGTGTATCCGGCTGGCCGGCTCGACTTCGACAGCGAGGGCTTGTTGATCCTTACTGATGATGGGCGATTACAGGCGCGAATCAGTCAACCGAGATCGAAAATACAGAAGCGCTACTGGGCGCAAGTCGAAGGCACAGCC
>Ga0164320_10000136_pt1 | contig 20360 bp, 12 predicted proteins | sample GuaBasSediGuay11_FD_113736 | JGI IMG/M metagenome (GOLD analysis project Ga0164320, IMG submission 113736) | Subseafloor sediment microbial communities from Guaymas Basin, Gulf of California, Mexico - Guay11, Core 4567-28, 0-3 cm | ecosystem: Environmental > Aquatic > Marine > Hydrothermal...
ACGTTAAGAGAAGTTTCTAATTTAAATCTACATGATTTTGGAATATTCTTAGATCTTGAACCAGATGAAGAAGAAAAAGATCAACTAGAACAAAACATCCAAGTAGAATTGCAATAAAACGGTATTGATTTAGAAGATGCTATTGATCTTAGACAAATACGTAATTTAAAGTTAGCTAATCAAATGCTAAAACAAAAACGTAGATTAAAACAAGAAAGAGATCAAAAGGCTGCTCAAGCTAATATGCAGGCTCAAGCTCAAGCAAATGCAAAATTAGCAGAGCAAACAGCATTAGCTGAAACTCAAAAACAACAAGTTTTAGTTGATCAAAAAATGCAATTAGAACAAGCCAAATCTCAATTTGAAATACAAAGAATGCAGGCTGAAGCTGAAATTAAACGACAGTTAATGGCTGAAGAGTTTAATTATAATGTTCAACTTGCTAAAGAAAAATTCTCTAGTGAAGGAAATAAAGAGAAAGAAATAGAAGATAGAAAAGATAAAAGAGCTAGAATAATAGGGACTCAACAGTCTCAAATGATACAGCAGAGACAAAATGATGGAACACCTATCGATTTTGAATCTACTAATGATAGTTTAGGTGACTTTGGTTTAGAAGCCTTTGGTCCTAAATAATTTTTTAATTTTATAATATTATATTATGTCAGAAGTAAAACCGACCGAAGAGGTCAAACAAGAAGGTGACTTTTCTTTAAAAGGAAAGAAAACAAAACCTAAAAAATTGGTTGACAGTTCAAAAGAACAACCAGTAAAAGTAGATTTAACTAAACCTGAAGCACAAGGAGAACTTGTAGAGGATATAGTTAAAGTTGATTTAACAGATAAAAAACAAGAAAATGCCGTTCAAGCACAAGAGACAGATGATAGCAATGTTGTTATCGAAAAGCCCGAAAACAGTGGCGACAGCAAAGAAGTGGTTGAAAAAGTACGGGACACCGAAGAAAAACTAGAAAGTCCTTTACAAGAAATAACTGAAGAAGAAGTTGACGAAAAGACTATTGAGTTATATGAAGAAGCAGAGCAAGCTGTTAAAGATCAAGTTACACAAGGTAAAGAATTACCTGAAAACGTACAATCACTTGTAGACTTTATGTCAGAAACAGGTGGTACAATAGAAGATTATGTAAGATTAAATCATGATTATTCTAATGTAAACGAAAAAGTATTATTACAAGAATACTATAAACAAGCTAAACCTCATTTAGATCAAGAAGAAATTAACTTTATTATGGAGGATAATTTTTCTTATGATGAGGAAATTGATGAGCCAAGAGAAATTAGAAAAAAGAAATTGGCTTTCAAAGAAGAAGTTGCTAAAGCTCGATTAGAGCTTGATGCTATGAAGGATAAATATTACCAGGAAATCAAGTTGAGACCTGGTGTTACCCAAGAACAGCAGAAAGCCACGGACTTTTTCAATAGATACAAGCAGCAAGAAGAGCAAGCGAAAACCCTTCAACAGGATTTTAAAAAGCAAACTGAACAAATTTTTAACGACGATTTCAAAGGTTTTGATTTTAGTTTAGGTGAAAAAAAGTTTAGATATAAAGTTCAAAATCCAAGTGAAGTAGGTAAGTCACAGTTAGATGTTAATAATTTCATTAGTAAATACATTGATGAAAAAGGAGCTGTAACTAACCCTGCAGGTTATCACAAAGCACTTTATGCTGCAATGAATGCGGATAAAATCGCTAATCATTTTTACGAACAAGGAAGAGCTGACGGTGTTAAAAACGTTGTCGATTCTTCTAAAAATCTAAGTAGTGACAAGCCTAGGCAAGTTGCCGACGGAAACGTCTTTATAAATGGTTTAAAAGTAAAATCAATAAGTGGTTTGGATTCGTCTAAACTAAAAATTAAAAAACGAAAATTTAACTAATTAAAACTTTTAAATTATGGGAATTTTAAATCCACAATTTGGTACAATAGTTCCATCGCAGGTACAACAAACTCTTGCGAGTAACTATTTGACTTTTGACGGCGCTGCTGGTGGAAATTTCGCACAACAATACTTACCTGAGCTTTATGAGCAGGAAGTTGAAAGATATGGTAATAGAACTTTATCTGGATTCTTAAGAATGGTTGGTGCTGAATTACCAATGACGTCTGACCAAGTAATCTGGTCTGAACAAAATAGATTACATATTGCATATGATAACTGTGCTAACGGTGGTGCTGCGAATACAATTACTATTCCAGTTGCTGCAGATATTAACAACGTTGTTTCACCACAACAAACTATTGTCGTAATGGATGATTTTGGTGGTGAGTCAAAATGTTTAGTTGTTGATTCTGATTTAAGAACAGCTGCTGGGGGTGGTACTGGTGTACTTAATGTATTACCTTACGGTTCTGCTAGTTTAGCTACTGAAGGTCTTGTAGGTAACGTAAAGATATTTGTTTACGGTTCTGAATATCCAAAAGGAACAAACACTACAATCGCTCCTTCTGCTGCTGGTGTAGCTGTTGCTGGTAATGATTATCCAATCGCTACAGTAACTCCTGACTTTACTCAGTTTTCTAACAAGCCAATCATTATTAGAAGCCAATATTCAATCAATGGTTCTGACACTGCTCAGATCGGTTGGGTAGAAGTTGCTACTGAAGATGGTACTTCTGGATATTTATGGTATTTAAAAGCTGAGTCTGAAACAAGACTTAGATTTGAAGACTACCTAGAAATGTCTGTTGTAGAAGGTGAGCAAGTTGGTGCTGGTTCTGCTATTGCAAACGTAACAGGTACTGAAGGTTTATTTGCTGCTATTGAAGATAGAGGTAATGTACAAGTTGGATTCTCTGCTGGAACAGGTATTAGTGACTTTGATGATATTCTTAGAAACTTAGATACTCAAGGAGCAATTGAAGAAAACATGTTATTCTTAAACAGAAATACTAATCTTGATTTTGATGACATGCTAGCTTCTATATCTTATGGAAATGCTGGTGGTACTGCTTTCGGTTTATTCGAAAACTCTGAGGAAATGGCATTAAATTTAGGTTTCTCTGGATTCAGAAGAGGTTCTTATGACTTCTACAAAACTGACTGGAAATACTTAAACGATGCTTCAACTCGTGGTGCTATGAGTGGACCTGCTTCTATTGAAGGTGTATTAGTTCCTGCTGGAACAAGTACAGTTTACGATCAGATTTTAGGTACTAACATTAGACGTCCTTTCTTACACGTAAGATATAGAGCGTCACAAGCTGATGATAGACGTATGAAGTCTTGGTTAACTGGATCTGTTGGTGGAGCTTTCACTAGCGATTTAGATGCTATGACTGTAAACTTCTTATCTGAAAGATGTTTAGTAACTCAGGCTGCTAATAACTTTGTATTATTCAAAGGAGTGTAATTACTCAATACTAATGTAATTTTTACCCTCGTTATATTAACGGGGGTAATTATTACTTTTATAAACTATTTAATTATATTATATTATGGCTAAAAAAGCTAAAGCAGAAGCTGTTGAGGTTGCACCTCAAGAGGTTGCGGTAAAAACTGCACCTCCAAAACCCACGAAACCAGAGTGGGAAATAAAACCTAGAACATATATTATTAAAGGAAATAAACAACCTTTAACAATGACTATTCCAGGTAAACATACAAGAAAAAGTCCTTTATTGTATTTTGATCCAAAATCAAATTCACAAAGAGAACTAAGATACGCTACTAATATGAACAGTCCTTTTGTTGATGAACAAAAAGGAGAAGTTACATTAGGGCATATTACCTTTAGAGATGGAGTGCTATCGGTTCCACAAGAGAATCAAATTTTACAAAAATTATTAAGTTTATATCACCCATTAAAAGGTAAAAAATACTATGAGTTTGACGCTGTTATAGAAGCAGAAGATGATTTAGATATTATTGAAATGGAAATAGCAGCATTAAATGCAGCTCAATCAATGGACGTTGATCAAGCAGAAGCTATATTAAGAGTTGAAAAAGGTAGTGCTGTTTCTAATATGAAATCTAAAGAACTCAAAAGAGATTTATTATTATTCGCTAAACGCAAACCAGGTTTATTTTTAAACCTAGCTAATGATGAGAATGTTCAATTAAGAAACTTTGGTATAAAAGCAATTGAAGCCAGAATAATTAATTTATCTCAAGATCAAAGAACTTTTCACTGGGGCTCAAATGATAGAAAATTATTTACAGTACCATTTGATGAAAACCCATACTCAGCTTTAGCCGCTTGGTTTAAAACTGATGAAGGTGTAGAAGTTTATAAATCTATAGAAAAAAGAATATAAACAAGTGATACTAATATATTAGGGTGTCACCAATAGTGATACCCTAGTGTATTATAATTTAAATAAGTATGGCTATAAACGTAAACACTGTATATCAAACAGTCCTGTCTATATTAAACAAAGAGCAGAGAGGTTATCTAACTCCAGCAGAATTTAACAAAGTAGGTGGTCAAGTACAATTAGAAATATTTGAAAAATACTTTGAAGATTTAAATCAACAGTTGAGAGTTCCTCAGGCAGATGCAGATTATTCAGACAGAATAATGAATCTTGATGAGAAATTAGCTATATTTAAAACATTTGGTAATGCGTCTTACGACACAGTGAGCACACCCGGGTTAGAATATTTCACACTACCAAAAATAGATGCTTATGGTGCTACTGTTGATTTTTATAGACTTGGTACTGTGATATACACTGATGATAGAGGTAATCAAATAGAACTTCAAAGATTATCTAGAACAGATTTCTACAACATAGAAAGATCTCCACTAACAAAAGCAACAAAAAGTTTTCCTACATATTTATATGAGAATAGAGGTAATCAAAATACTTCAGGATCAAGTTTAGATGATCATTTACAAAACATCTTATTTGTCAATCCTACTAGTATTACTAGCAATATTACAGTGGATTATATTAGAAAACCTGTTAGTCCTATATGGGGTTTTTCAACAGGTAGTGCAGGTCAATATATATATAAAGATTCTTTTTATGATCCTGCAACTGGCTTAGGTTCAAGAAATTTTGAACTACATGAATCAGAACAAACAAATGTTATATTAAGAATATTGGCTTATTCTGGAATAATAATAGAAGATCCTGCTATAATACAGGTAGCTAGTCAACAAGTTCAAGGTAAAGAAGTAAATAAAAAAAGTTAATAAATGGCAGTTATAAATGAAACCAATCAGCAGTATTACGCAGGCGCACAAGGCTTTGTAGTTAAAGAACTTTTAGGTGAAACTGATTTTACTTTTACCTTTGATACAGATTTAATATTTGGATCTTTTGATCCTACAGATATTAACTATCAAAAAAATAATTTTAAATTATATTCTAGTATTGATGGATTGACATATAATGAATATACAAACTCTTACACTGTAACTGGTAACACTATTTCATTAGGAGTAGCATTACCATTTGAACATGTTTTAGTTTGTCAATTAAAAAGATTAGATGGTGGAAGTTATGGTAATAGAGATGCTTACGGTTCTACTACAGAACAAAACTATGGAAGTTATGAATATATAACTTTAAATGATGTAGTTAATAATTTTATAGTAGCATATGTAGGAGCAGGTAAATTAATACCTAGTGTTAAAAGAACTGACTTAATATTCCATGCGAAAAGAGCATTGCAAGAATTTAGTTACGATACACTTAAGAGTATAAAATCTCAAGAGCTAACTATACCACCAAGTTTAAGTGTAGTAATACCTCAAGATTACGTAAACTATGTACGTATGTCTTGGATAGATATGCAAGGAGTACAAAGAATTATATATCCAGCTAATAACTTAACAGACTCACCCTATAGAACTCCAATACAAGATGGCGAAGGAGTACCAACACAAGATAATTTTGGAGAAAATTTACAAGGAACTTCTATAACAGAAGAAAGATGGAGAAATAATAATCCTAGTTTAATAAACCAAGAGTTTAACCAAGGTCAATACAATGCTGGTTTAGATTGGTGGGGCTATGATTGGGGTTATGGAGGTATGTGGTTTTGGGGTTACGGACAGTTGTATGGAAATGATCCTCAATATTCTCAAGTAAACGGTTGGTTTAACATGAATGAAAGAGAAGGTAAAATATCTTTTTCTAGTAATTTAGTTGGAAGATTAATAATACTAGAATATATATCAGACGGCTTAGCATATGATATGGATAGTAGAGTTCCAAAATTAGCTGAAGCTGCTATATACGCTTATTTATCTCACGCTGTATTAGCGAGTAGAATTAATCAACCAGAGTATATCATACAAAGATTGAAAAGAGAAGCAAGTGCTAAATTAAGAAATGCTAAAATAAGATTATCTAATATTAAACTTGATGAGATAGTACAAGTAATGAGAGGTAAATCTAAATGGATAAAACACTAAAATTAAATGGCGGAATTTAAAAATGTTTTTATAAAGTCTAAAATGAACAAAGATCTTGATGATCGTTTGTTACCACAAGGCGAATATAGAAACGCAGTAAATATACAAGTCAGTAAATCCGAGTCTTCAGATGTTGGTGCGCTAGAAAATGTTTTAGGTAATGATAAGATAATTAGTTTTGAAACAGTAACAGGTGAAGATGATGTAATTTGTGTAGGTTACCTAGTTTCAGAAGTAAACTCTAGTGTTTATTTTTTCCTTACATCAAACACATTAGATAGTAATCCAAACGGAGTTTATGCGCCTGGTGCTACAAATTTTATTATTGAATCTATAATATCTCAAGGCGTAGCAACAACTAATACTATATTAGTAGAAGGAGCTTTTTTAAATTTTTGGGAAGGTTCACCTATATATGGAGTTAACTTATTAGAAGATTTATTATTTTTTACTGATAATAGAAATCAACCTAGAAAAATTAATATTAGTTTTGCTAGAGATGATTCTACTTATTACACAATAGAAGATACTATAAGTGTAGCTAAATACATGCCTTATAAAGCACCTGTGTTATGGCAAGAAATTACACAAAAAGTTATTGACGATAGTGGTACTCCTGCTGATTTAACACCGGCTTTAGGTGAATACCAAACAACTATGCAAGATGTTGTTAGTGAATTTTTACCTGACGGCACTACACCTAATCCATATGAAGATCCCTTATATCAAGGTGATCCTGATTATTTAGAAGATAAATTTGTTAGATTTAGTTATAGATTTAAATTTGATGATGGAGAATATTCTGTATTTGCTCCTTTTACTCAAGAGTGTTTTATACCTCAACAAGATGGTTATTTTTTATTTAATCCATCAGGAACTGACAATGATGATAACGACATGTCAGCTGCTTATAGAAGCACGATAGTTGATTTTATGGAAAACAAAGTTAATCAGTTGACTTTGTTAATTGAAATGCCTGAAAATCAAGACCCAGCTTTTCCAGGTACAAGATTATCTAATGTTACAGACTATTTTAAAATAACAGAGTTAGAAATATTATTTAAAGAATCTGATAGTGCGGCTGTTTTGGTTGTAGATACAATACCTGCTAGTCAGATAATTGCACAATATGATCCAACAGGTTTGGGTAATACATATTTATATAAATACTCTGGTACAAAACCATTTAGAACTTTACCTGAAAGTCAATTAGTTAGAGTTTATGATAAAGTACCAGTAAAAGCTTTAGGTCAAGAAGTAATAAGCAACAGAGTTGTATATAGTAATTTTCAAACTAGACACACTCCACCAGCTGGTATTGATTACAATGTTGGTGCTGGTCCTAAACTACCTTTTGATGTTAGTACTCCAGCAACTTCTGTTTCTTGGAACACAAGCATTGTTGAATATCCTAATAGCACTTTAAAACAAAATAGAAATTATCAAGCTGGTTTTGTATTATCTGATAGGTTTGGTAGAACAACTTCAACGTTGCTTTCAAATCAAGCAACTGTTTCAGCATCTACTGCATCACAGTTATCCACAGTTTATTCTGCTTATAATTTAGATCCTGCAGATGGTGGTCCAGATATAGGACAATGGCCAGGAGATGCTTTATTTGTTCAGGTTAATGATACAATTAGTGAAACACCTATTGCTCAAACTTTATACCCAGGTACTTACAAGGGAGATCCAACGCAATCAGATTATAATCCTTTAGGATTTTATTCTTGGAAAGTTGTAGTAAAACAACAAGAACAAGATTATTATAATGTTTATTTACCTGGTATATTAGCTTCATATCCTGACGATCCAACAAAAGAATTAGGTTTAACATCGCATATAGTATTGTTAAATGACAATATAAATAAAGTTCCAAGAGATTTAAGTGAGGTTGGTCCTGATCAAAAACAATTTAGAAGCTCTGTACAGTTATTTGGTAGAGTGGAAAATACAAATCAAACACCAGCTGGAACACCATCAACTGATTTCGGCGTTGTTAATCAACAATATTATCCTTCTAGATTTTCAGATACAGTATCTACAATATCTACTGAATTTGAACTTTTCAATGTAGGTTCCGCAGGTCCCACAGGCGAACAAGAGGCTTCTTTTTATGAAGTAGAATCAAACCCATTAATAGCTAGAATTAGCACAACTAATCAAATAGGTCAAATAGAACCAACATCGGGTGGTGGTACTTATTCTATTTTTAATTTAGCAGTGTATGAGACAGAGCCTACAGAATCAAGATTAGATATATATTGGGAAACAAGTACAACAGGTACTATAGATGATTTAAATGAACAAGTTGAAGAAACTGGGGGCCAAACTATATTTCAAACTGTAAACTTCAGTTTTGAGTTTAATGAATTTTTTGGAATATTTGATCCTGCAGTAACAGGTGCTTGGAATCCAGCTGTACAAGGAACACCAGAACAACCAGGTCCAACATATCCTTCATGTACACCAGTGCCTTCAAATGGTGAGTGTGGTAGATTTAGAAATGTTTTAGCTGGTCCTTTTTGGTTTGAAGATACAACTTCAACTGCAATTGTAGATGTTATAGTTGAAGGATTTACAGTAACTGATGGAGCAGGTGTAGATGTAACAGCGGATTTTGAAATACTTCAAATATACGGAACATCGTCATCAACGCCTGGTCCAGGTAACTATATAAAATATGATGGAACAACTGTTCCAACTGTTGCGTATGCACATGATTCTTTTTTATTAGTAAATAAATCATATAGATTATGGCAAACAAGCACTCCTAACTCTCAAGAGTTTGATATAGAACTACAGGTTAGTGACGCAAGTGTGCCATCACCTAGACCTATTAAAGTATTTACGTACACTCCACTAGCCAATGGAACTGAATTAGATAATTTAGATACAATTTTTGTAGGTGGTGAAAGCTTTGGTAGTGTACCACAACAGTGGGGTCAAAACCCATCTGCAAGTACACCATCGCCTCCTATTTTAGATTACGCAAAAGTTTGTCCACCTTCTCAAGTAATTGTTGATTTTGGAACATTAGGAGTTTTAGTAAAACTATACGCTATGAATGGTGCTAATTATGGTGATCCACCATCGGTTCCATTAAGTGAAAATCAATTTGGATTACAATTTAGTTTTATTACAGTAACGCAAGGTGGAGTTGCATCAACAGCTTTTCAAATAGATCCAGCAAGTGGTGAAATAACTGAAACATCCCCAGGTAGTGCAACGGGTAGATATGATATAAGAGTACAAGTTACAGGTACTGACGGTACTTTTGATATATGTTTATTTTCTTTAGTTATAGGTGTACCTCCAGCAGATGGTTCTTTTACATCAGGAGGAACAAGTTTAAATTTATTGTTTTATGATAGTGCATATGTTTTTAGTTTACACAATGATATTTCTGTTGCTTATAACCAATTAAATAACGTTGGTTATCCCGGTATATATCCTAATGTTCTTAGTTTAGCATCTACTGGTTCGTTTAATAATTTCATTAACAACACGTCTTGTAATAGTTATACTTCGGGTGTTGGTGGTCCTCAAACTCTTGAAAGTCGTCAACTACCTTCATCTGGTACTGTTGGTGCAATAACTCAAGGAACAGGTTATATATGGTTGGATGTAGAAATTAATAGTAGTGGCTTTGGAGCATTTGGTTCTTACAATAGTTGTGATATATCTTGGGCTATAGAATATAGACCAATTGGTACGCCTACGTGGAGAGCTGCGGTTGATATTGAAGGAAACATATTATCTTTTAATAGTCTTTTGTCTGGACCATCTCCAACTAATCCTATACAGTCTAACACAGCTCATATTGGGGCTTTAGCGAATAATTCTAGTTCTTCTGGAATGGATCAAAATTTTGGTGCTGCAACAACGTCAATTGGAACTGTAGGTGCACCAAATAATAACTTTATAAGAATGACATCGCAGAGAGGAAATACTTCTTCGGCTCCATCTTCAACAGCTGTTATGAGTAAATTTGTAGCTGTTGGAAATAGTCCAACATATGGTTTACCAGCTGCTTATGGAGAATATAGAGTTGTTATACAAACTATAGGTGGTGATTGTCTCACGTGTCAAGGATGTGGTTCTACTGGACCAAAAGCTATTTCTTCTTCCAATCCGTTTGTAGGAGAATTAAAACATGGAGATTTCTTCTATGATTTAGGAACACAAAGAGCTTTTTCTTATCTAGTATGTACTGAAAAATTTGCAACTGAATCAGCTGCTCTTGCGTTTAATGGCCTCGGACTAACAACACAAACTTTATACGCTAGAGAACCAGTATGTAGATATGTAAGTACATTTTTTACAGATCCTGCTTTAACAACACCGTATGTAGCTTGGACTAACCCAGCTAATAGCTTTGTAGCATATAACGCTGGAAGTAATGCTGGTGCTACTTGGACTACTCCATTAGGTGGTGCTGCTTCTACAACAATCACTAAAGATTTAGCAAAAGCCGCTGAAGGTGCTCAATTAGATGGAGCAAATTCATCTACTACTCAATCATTTAGAAGATGGGCTTGTCAAGTTAATTCTGCTACAGGAACAAAAGTAGCTGGTACATCTGTATATAATGACTAAGTAAAGCGTAGTTAAAACATGTAATCTAATATATAATGGCATTAATAGAAGTAAAATATTTTAATTCTTTTCTACTTAGAAAAAGTGTAGATTCATCTAATCAACCACAATGGTTTGGTTCTAGAGGTATACCTCAAGTTGTAGGTGGTTGGGAACAGGGAGCTGTTGACGCTAATAATACATTAAATTGGGCTATTGAAGAGTCTAGAATTAGAGGCGGTTACAATAATACATCAACTTCTTTAGGCGCTAAAGCTTATTTAGTAGAAGATGAACCTGAAGGAAGTATTAGAGGTAACTCTATGATTTACTCTGGAATATTTAATTCTAGAACTGGAATAAACCAAACTAATCAGTTTCCTGTTGGTAGTGAAATAACTAAATCTACTGATCCATCAGATGGTAGTATACAAAGATTGTACGCAGAAGATACTAATTTAATTATATTTTCTGAAAAGAAAGTAAGTAGAGCTTTAATAGATAAAGATGCTATATACACAGCTGAAGGTGGCGGTGTACCTGTTAGTCAATTAAACCTAGTTATAGGACAAATAATACCTTACGCTGGAAATTATGGTATAGCTGATAATCCAGAAAGTTTTGCTGTATATGGTTATAGAAAATATTTTGTAGATAAAAATAGAAACGCTGTTTTAAGACTGTCTAGAGATGGTATTACAGAAATATCTAACTACGGTATGATTGATTGGTTTAGAGATAATCTAAGCGCAGTAGATTCAACTAGTTTTGGTGCTGGAAAAATAATAGGTGGATGGGATATATATACAAAACAATATACAGTATCATTACAACAAAATGATGCTGCTCCAGAATCCACTTATCACACATTACAGTTTGATGAAAAAATATTAGGTTGGCCTTCTTTCTATACATTTAAACCAAGGTTCATGTTTAGTCTAGCTAATAGATTTTATAGTATTAGCAATGAGGGATCTACTCAAGATAATGTTTGGGTTCACAATGATTTAAATACTAATAGAGCAAACTTCTATTCTATTCAAGGTAAATCTAATATAACATTTGTTGTTAATCCTTCAGTCAGTACTAGTAAAGTGTTTAAAACAGTTAATTACGAAGGTAGTAATGGTTGGGAAGTTATTTCATATGTTTCTGATATAACAGGAGTTGATAGCATTGAAGTAGATTCTTTTGGACAACCAGTTTGGTTGTTACCACCAGAAACAAGAGATACTACAAATAGTATACTTAGTTATTATGAAGGAGAATATATAATAAACCCTTTACAAGATAGTCCTACTTTTGGAACACCAGTATACAGACCAGATTATGTAACTGTTTTTGGAAGCGATGATCCTCCTTATAATAAAGAATATGCTGGTTTTGTAAGAAAAGAAAATAAATACTATGCTAATCTTGTTAATAATTCTTCAGCAACTGCAGGCGAAGTTAGATTTGGTGAAGAAATGACTGGTATTAAAGCTTACTATTGTACGGTAACTATTGAAAATGATGACTACACAAACATTGGTGGTGCAAAAGAATTATTTGCAGTTAACTCTACGTTTGTACAAAGTAGTTAAATTAAATTAAATTAAATGGATTTTAAAGCAAGAATATTAAAAGAAGAAGACTATAGTCTTTTAGAAACATGGTGGAAAGCTTGGGGTTGGCCATCTGTTAATAAAGCTATATTACCAGACAACGGAACTGGTGGTGTGATGATTGAGTATAAAGGTAAACCAATAGTAGCTGGATTTATATATTGGAGTAACTCGGGTTTGTGTTGGTTTGATTGGGTAGTTTCTGATCATGATGGTAATAAAAGAGCTAGGCCTTTAGCTGTAAAGTTTTTAATAGAAACTGTAGAGCAAATGGTTAAAGATGCAGGTAAAGCTTGCATTATGTCAATAAGTAGAAGTAATAGTTTACTTAAGATACATAAAAAATTAGGTTGGTCGGTTGATGATAAACCGTCACACGAAATGATAAAAATGATAATTTAAAAACAATATTATGGCAGTAGTAGCAGCAGTAGCAACAGCAGTTGTTGGAACAGCAGTAGGTGGTGCGGTCCAAGCGGGCAAGCAGCATAAAGCCATGCGTAGAGCTAGAAATGAAAAGGAAGCAGCTAAATGGAAAGTTGAAGAGCTTCAGGCTAGTAGGCAAGAAATAACAAACCCTTTTGCGGGAGTACAATCGTTGTCTAGTATGGCTAGTGATTTATCTGGTCAAATGAGTAATCCTTATGCTAGTTTAGGTGTAGCAACTCAAGCTGCAGAAATACAAATGGAGCAAAGTGATATAGCTTTAGCTAATTCACTAGACGCTATGATGGCCACAGGAGCTAGTGCTGGTGGAGCAACTGCATTAGCACAAGCCGCATTAAGAAGTAAAAAAGGTGTATCAGCTGGAATCGAAGCTCAAGAAGCAACTAATGAAAAACTAAGAGCAGAAGGTGAAGCTAAACTACAACAAGCAAAAATAAGTGAACAACAAAGATTACAATCAATAGCAATCACAGAAGGACAAAGAGTTCAAGCTGCAGAGGCTCAAGGTAATATATTTGAGTTTCATGCTCAAGAAGATAGAACTAATGCTGATTTAGCTTATAATATTGCCAAAGAAACAGGTGCTCAACAAAGACAAGCACAAGCTAGAGCAAATAGAGATAGTGCTACATCTGGTATATTTACTGGAATTGGTAGTATAGCTTCAAGTGTTGCAACTGCTGGACTTACAGGAGGATTAGGTAATAGTGGGCCATAAACAAGATTGATGTTGAATTTAAAATAATAAGTTAATATGGGATATAGAATACCACCACCAGACTTTGTATTACCGCCTATGCAGATAAACGTTGCCGCAGAAATGGGTAGAACATTTGCTGCAGGTATAGACAAAATAGCGGCTTACAATAGAGAGCAAAAAGAAAAAGCTAAGAAGCTTCAAGATACTCAAAACGCTTTTAAGAATCAATTAATATTAAAGAAAAATGAATTAAAGAATAGTTATTTTAAATCATTAGATAAAGCTGGTATAAATGATGATCCTGAAAAAGAAAATGAATTGTTTGATCAGTTTAAGTTAGAAGTAGATACTAGGGCTAAAGCTGCATTAGATGCTAGAATGAAAATGGAATTTGGAACAGATTTGACTGATGAAGAAAGAATGCAGTTAGGTCAAATTGTTACTGATTTTAAATCTTATTCTGAAAGTAGTTTAACTCAAATGGGTGGGGTGTTAGCTGATTCAGAGCTTGTTCTTAATAATGATTACGTAGTAGTAGGAGATCCTATGAATGGTGAGCAAATAAGCAACACGCTTGCATTACAAAATATAAATGGTGTTAACGCTAAAACATTTGATCCTAATGCTATAACAAGTAGAAAACTAACTACTAAAGGCAATCAAAACGTGGTTACTTCTACTGTTAAAATACCTGTAAATTCTAATTATTTTAAAAAGGTAAATAAAGACGGAGGAGGAGATGGCGCAAATATAATACTACAAAATGGTGTAGACGCTGGAATTATTAAAACAGAAAATATAGATGGTAAGGATTACTATGTATTTAAAAGTGATATAAATGTTTCTAACTATTCTACTAAAGGTGGAATGGATTTAGTACAAGAAAAATTACCTACATTAAAATCTGATGACACGTTGACTGAATTAGGGTATTTACAATCTGATGGCGCATTTGCTAAAAGTTACGTTTCAAAAGATGAAGTTATAACTCAAGAAATTGAAAAAGATTTAGATGGTAATTCTACTGGATATAAAAAACAAGTAGGCTATAAGATTATAGACGTTGGATCTATGGTTGAAAATAAAGCTTATATAGACATGTTAAATGTTGAGTATGGTAGTGTTTTTAAAGATACGTCTAGATCAGAAGCTCAAAGACAACAGTATTTAGTTGATATAGGTATACCCATGAATCTTAAATCATTCAATAAGTTAACTGAAGCAGAAAGACAGCAAACCGTTACCGCGGCTATAGAAAGAAAAATGTGGACAGGTTATTTTCCTGCTAAATATAAATCATCAGGTAGACTACCTCAACAAGTTCAAGTGAAATTAGATGAATCTCCAGAAGGTGTGGCATTACTAAAGCAATTAAATGATATAGGTTATAAAAACCCTTCAACAGGAAAACTTTATAAACAAGGTGACTATGCTTATGTAATTAGAGAAGAGCAAAGCAGATCTATATCTGAGGATTCTACTGAAAGAATAGATGCTTACTCTGCTTTCTTGAAAAAATCAGATGAACAAATATTGAGTGACTTAGCAAGTATTCCTTTGTCGGTTTCTAATAGAGGAAGTTTTTACGCTAGAGATGGTAAAATATATTTGAACAAAGGTGGTGATGATCGTACAAACGATAAAGTAATTCCAATGAACATGTTTAGAGATGCTTTAACAACAGCTAGCTCTACAGAAAGAAATAAATAATATTATATGTACAAGTATAACGGAAACACGTATAGCTTAGAAGACTTAAAAATAGTTCTAGGTGTAGAAGAAATTACTCAAGATATTCTAGCTCAGTACGGTATAACTGAGGCAGAAGAAGAAGTTAAAATAGACCCACCAACTACAACAGTAGACGAAGTGGGAAAGAGCAACGATGTTGTAGAAGATGCGATTGCAACATCAGACGAAGAAAGAGCATCGATGTTGGAATTAGAATTGGAGCGTATTTCATCGGAATTAGAAAAGATAGATCCATATAAAGACGCAGAAACAGTTACATATAAATCTTTTGGTGGTTATGAGCAGAAACAAATAGGTGTAGATAATGCTGCTTTAAAAAAAGAACAAGAGTTAAAAGAAAAAAGAAAGAAAACAAAAGACGAACTAGAAAGAGTTTTATTTAACATAGGTCCTAATATAGATATACCAGCTACTTTAGTTAGTTCAGATGAGGAAGCTGTAGAAAAATATCTACGCCAACAAGTACCGTGGGCTAGGGTAGAACAAACAGACGCTGGCGATGGGGTTAATATATATATTGACGAAGATTTTTATGGTTTTGGTGAAGGTGAAATACCAGATTGGATGCAGAAACCTAGATCAGAAGGTGAACCTATATATATAAATTTACAACCTAATACAGACGAAGGTAGAGAAATAGCTATTGATCAATTTAAAAGAATAAATGCGTTTGGTAATGCTTTAAGTCCAGACGCTAAAAGAGATTATACTTTAGATGTTGCTATAGCAAAAATGGAAGAACTTAAAGATCCTTCTGACTTAAATTATTTATTAAAAGGTACTGGTTATAGAATCGATTATGAAAAAACATATAAAGATTCTGGCATGAAAACAAGAGAGGAAGACGATGCTATTATGCTTCCTGAACATAACTATGTTTTAGTAAAAGATGGTAGTGCAGAGACATTAGATTTTGGAATAGAAAATGATGGCGAACCTATTGTAGTAGCAAGTGATATAGAAGGTATAAGAACTACATTAAAAGATAATATTGTAGGTAGTGAATTGTATGAGACAATTATAAGTAATAACGCTTTTGAAGCTCAAAAAGATTTTCTACTAGCTAAACACGAAGCTCTTGAAAAAGAAAAAGAAAGAATAACAAATTCTCCAGATCTTACTTTAGATTATTTTGAGGATCAATTTGAAAAAGATTTACTAGAAGCTTTAGGTTATAAAAATAAAAAAGAAGCATACCAAGACCCTAGCGTTAGACCTTTGCTAGATCACTTTAGTTCTTTAACAAAAGCCACAAGGCCTGGTGCTGTACCTACTTATGGTACTAATCTAACAATGAAATTACTTAGGTTTTTAACAGGAACTGAAGAAGCATCAGAGACGGATAAAAGAAAAAACAGAATATCAGCTTATCAAAATCTTGGTGATTTACCTGAAGATTTACAACAAAGATTAATAGATGCTGGATTTGGAGGGGATAACTCTAAGTTTTTACAAGACAATATAAACAAATATGCTCATAATCAACTAATAAATAAAAGTGATAAAATAATAGAGGGGGTTATGAAAAGAAGCGGTAATCAATCTCTTATTAGATTATCTCAAAGGTTTTTAGAAGTTGACGAAAATATTTTTAAAGAAGAGCTTGATAAAAAAGTAAAGACGGTTCAAAAAATAGATGATCAGTATAGAAAATTATTTGCTCAAAGAGGGAAGAATATTGAGAAGATGTTGCCAAAAGGTGCTGAGTTTGAAATATCAACGCTAGGTGGTGTTACTCAATTGAATTTAAAATACGATGGTGAATTAAACGAGTCTCAACAAAAAGCTTTCGATAAAGCCCAAGACGAATTAATGGACTTACAGTATGTCATGGGTATTTATCAGCAAGATTATGCTGGTACTATGCGAAACATACAAACTGAAATTGCTGAATACTATGCTCAAGGTAGAGGTGTAGATGAAAGCACTTTTGATTTTGCTGCTAAAGATTATGACTTAAGTAGTATTTTAGCTAAAGATATTGGTGATAGTTTTAAAAGTGTTTTCTTAACCGTACCTACATTACTAGGTGAAGACAGTGCTGTATTAGAACAAGAGAGAATGAATCAGAAGAATCAACTCTTTGAAACAATGATAGACTATGATGATGGTAATTTTTTAAGATATGCTATAAGAACTACTGGTCAACAGTCTGCTAATTTAACCTTAGCAATAGGTACAGCTGGTGCTGGTAGCGCTTTGGGTTTAACAAACGCTGTAACTAGAGTCGCAATAGGTACTACATTTGGTTTAACTAGTGGTACTCAAACGTTTAGAGATCTTAAAACTCAGCAGGAAATATACGACTACGCTGTATTGAAAGGTAAGCAAGCTGATAGAGCTTTACGTGAAGGTATAATAGGTCAATATGAACATACTCAAATAATGCTTGATGTGAATAAAACTAAAGCAATGGGTAGACTTACTGATAATCAAATTATAGGAGCTAGCTGGGCAAACGGTTTTATAGAAGGTACAATTACTACAGCGGTAGGTACAGCTCCTAACTCTATAAAACTATTAAAAGATTTTAAAGCACCAACAAAATTAACTGAAATAGGTAAAAACTTATTTAAAAGTGATGTTACTAAGTTGTATAACTTTATTGGTAAACCAATTGGTCAAAGAGTTGGTGGTGAAATTTTAGAAGAAGAATTAATATATGGTGGTCAACAGTTTTTTACTGAGTATGGTATACTAGGTAGAGACTTTGATTTAAGTAATTGGGATGATGTTGCTGTAGCTTCATTAGTAGTTAGTGGTGTTAGTCAAGGTCCTGGGGTTGGTTATTCTGGTATAATGACATATGGCGCAACTGCAAAATATGAATCAGCTATAAACAAGCTAAGAATAAACACTCAAAATTTAAACTCTATACTAGCAGATCCTAACAACAACTTAACAGATAAACAAAGAAAAGATTTAATTTTTAGTATTGCTGAAAATTTAAAAGAACAAGGTTTAGAAACAGATAAGCTTTCTATTGATGTTATGAACTTAGGTTCTGATAATGTAAAAAGATTAATAGGTAATTCTATAATAAAACAAGACCTATTAAAACAAGCTGGGGTAACTCCTGACATGAATGATGTTCAACAAGCAGAGGTGTTAAACTCTTATAAAAAAGGTTTAAAAGAAAGTAATCCTCAAGCTTTAGAAGATTTTAATAATCAGCTAAATGCTATTGATACTCAAATAAACAATATTAAAAAGAAAGTTGAAAGTCCTGGTAGTTATAAAAGAGCTAAAGAATCTTTGGGTAATATATACAATGTATATGATGCTCAATATAAAAGAGAAGGTAGAGTTTTTGATAGTGAGTCAGATAAATTAGCAACAATTTTAGAAGATATTAGACAAGATATAAACACTTCTAACATAGATAAAGCTAAAGCAAATCCTGAAATAGCTGAAACCGTAGAAAATATAAGAGTAGATAAAGAAGGCAACGAACGCTACACTAAGTCCGGTGAAAGTGATAAGAGGTTTAAACCTTTAAACGACGCACAGAAAGACGCTATGTATTCCGATTTCGGTAGATTAATAACATTAAATTCTGCTAGAGGAGTTGCTAATAAAATAAACATAGAAACATCTGTACAATCTATATTAGGCGATGATGTTAAACTAGAAGTTGCTAGTTGGAAAACTAAAGAAGATCTAGAAGCATTGTTAGAAAATGAAATAAAAGATAAACAAGAAAGATTAGATGCTTTTACTAAATTAAATGATGGTAAAGTATTTGGCTTAATTGTTGGTAATAAAATTATAACTCAAAACGAAAAGCAAGCTCAAGAAGATTTAGACAAAGGAATTGTAAGAGCTGGTACGGTTGTACTTCATGAATTAAACCACGCTATTGATGATGGGCGTATTAACACTGCTGAAGGTAAATTAAACTACGCAACAAACTTATTTAAAGCTGCTAGCGAAAGTGATAACGCTCAATTAAAAGCTTTACATAGTTATACCATGAATTTATTAAATGGTATATACGGGCCAAGAGGAGAAACATTTGAAAACAGTGAAACATTTAGAGATGAATACACAAAGTATCTTCAAGAACAGGCTTTTGCTTATGAAGATCAACTACAATTAGAAAAAGACGAGAGCAGTTTAATAAAAGCTTTTAACAGTATTACTACAAATGCTAATGCTTTAAACACACCTCAAAAAGCTTTAAACTACATGGTGGCTAATAACTCTGGATTTAGATCTGGTAAGTTAAGTAAAAAATCTCAAAATGCTTTAAAGAATAGAAAAGAAGGTGAACTTAAGTTTTCTGAAAAAAATATAAATGATCTTGCTGTAAAGTATAAAGCTGGTGAATTAAATGCAGAGCAGACTATGGATTTCTATAATCAATATAGAAATACAGCGTTAGCAGCTATGGGCTTTGATACTCGTAAAGGTGATATACCAACCGACAAGGCTTTAGGTTTTGCAACCGATGCTTTCGGTAGAGTAACTAGAACGTATGATCCTAAAAAAATAAATCCTCAAACTGGAAAACCTTATAAATTTACAGGCTGGGTGTATAGCACAATAGGTAGAGAAGGTAGAGCTAAAATAGGTCAAGAAATAGAACGTAAAAAAGCTACGTCACGTATTAGCGAAGCTCAAGAACAAACAAGGTTAAAGTCTACAGAAACTGCAGAAACAGGATTAGAACTAGAAGAAAGAGCCGCGCGTGAAAAGAAAGCCGAACTAAAATTAATTAACCCGTTAAAGTCAAAAGAAGTTGCTAGAAATATAAAGGAGATTGAAGCTGCGGTTGCTATTACGCCATCTAAAGCACCTATAGCTGACTTTAAGAACATATCTCAAGACTTCGGAGGAAAGGTTGCTGTATAATTTTTAATGTCCCAGAAACAAAAATCACTGATGGCA
>Ga0164320_10000137_pt1 | contig 20182 bp, 16 predicted proteins | sample GuaBasSediGuay11_FD_113736 | JGI IMG/M metagenome (GOLD analysis project Ga0164320, IMG submission 113736) | Subseafloor sediment microbial communities from Guaymas Basin, Gulf of California, Mexico - Guay11, Core 4567-28, 0-3 cm | ecosystem: Environmental > Aquatic > Marine > Hydrothermal...
CAGGGATCGCTGCGAGATGGTGAGGGAGTAATTTCTCACGACGAGTTACAACCGCTAAACGTCAATGGCGTTCGCAGCAAATCGACTCGAGGAAGTGCGCAGCAAAAGCTGTCCGATGGCAGCTCAGTGATGGGTACTCAAACACCTAACGTCGAATTCTGGATTTTTGATGCCAGCGTCGAGCTGTTTGCTGACGTGGATCGTGACGGTTACTATTCCGCGATCAAGCTGAACTTTGACGCTGACACGATTTATAGCATTGCTGATGTCTATGCAGTTCTCTATTTAAGTTACGAACTTGGCCCCTGGAATGAGTATGCATCAACAAATGATTTTACGATCTACGGTGCTTCCGGCGACGACGAGTACTTCGTTGAGACTGATTTGATCACGGGCTACCTGACCGGCGAGTACGACATCCTGATCGAATTGTTTGATGCGTACGATGGTACTTTCGTTGCCAGCTTCGGGCCGAACGAGTCGTCCAATCTCGCATACCTGCCACTTGAGGATGCAAGCAGGGATACGCCACCGGTAACCACGATCATCATCAATGAAGGTGGCGGCGGCTCATTGGGCTTGTTGGGGCTACTGGCCCTGCTCGGTGTTGCAGGATTTGTAAGAACCCGAACGACTGACGCTTAGGCATTAACCGCGTGCGCACGGCCCTGCCGGGCTGTGCGCATGACCTTTCGGCTCCACGCGGCGAGGCTGTCGAAGTACACATACAGCGCCGGGACCACGAGTAAGTACACAACGGTAGAAAAAGCCCGACCACCGATAATCGCACGGGCCATCGGGTAGTACGGAGGCCCGTCACCACCGACCTGAGTTGATCCCATCGCGAGCGGTGCAAGCCCGACAATAGTGGTAGCGACGGTCATCAAGATGGGGCGCAAGCGGTCACGACCAGCGATCACAATCGCCTTGTCCCTGGAAATACCTTCCTGACGCAGGTTGTTGATGTGATCGACCAGTACAATGCCGTTATTAACGACGACACCGATCAGTATCATGATGCCGATCATCGCCATGAAGGAAAATGTAGTTCCGGTCGCAGCAAAAAAGAGAAACACACCGAAAATCGAAAATACAATTGAGCCCAGAATAATCGAGAACGGCAATATTAGTGATTCGAACAGGGCGGCCATTACAAGAAAAATACAAGCGATGCCCAACAATATATTGGTGGCCATCATGTCCGCCGTTTCGTCTTGTTGCTCGAAACCGCGCCCTTCTTTCCAGCTGTAGCCAGCCGGTAATTCGATCTGTTCCATCATGCTGTTCACGCGTGGTCGAACGTCATCAGCGGTGACATCTTCTTCCAGGTTTGCCGAAAGAATAACCGCGGTCTGGCGGTCTGTACGTCGGATGGTGTCTGGTGCTCGACCGACGTGCAGTGAAGCAACGGTGCCCAGTGTGATGCGGCGGCCATCGGGCGTATACAGGGGCAAGTTGGCAAGTTGTTCAACGCTCTGCTTGTCATTATCGCGAAACGCCAAACGAACAGCGATCTCACCATTCTGGTCGCGGAATTCTCGAAGATTCTCACCGCGCATCGCGATGCTGACGGATTGCGCAATAGCCTGAGTTGTCAGGCCGACATTTGCAGCGCGAGTGCGATCGATTATGACACGCACCTCTTTGTTGCCGGATTCACCGTCGCTGAGCACATCTTTCAATCCCTCCACCGTCGCAAGGGATCGAGTTATTTCAACGGCAAGATCGTTCAGGACTTCAGTTGAGTCGCCACTGATCTGCAACGTGAACCCTTCGCCGCCACCTTGCTGCTCAAAAGAGAAGCTCGGTTTTCCGATAGCGAGTTGTGGCAGATCTGCTTCGATGAGCGCGATGACTTCCTTTGTCGAGAGTGTCGCGTCATCTTTCTCAGTTAGCAAAATGGTGGATTCAGCGCGCCCTTGATCATAGTAGCTATAGATAGAGCGAATGTTGAACTCTTCCTGGCGTGAATACAGGTATTCCTCAATCTTGTCGACATTTTGTTCAATACGTTCCAGTGAGTGTTGTCCTTCGACGTGATAGGGCATAAACAGTCGTCGGCCAACATCCTGTGGAAACATGTCGAACTTAACGAGGTCCAGCAGCAACGGCAGAATGCCAATAAAACAAACAAGACCGATGCCTAATGCGGTCCACCACCGGTGCCCCAGTATCCATTCAAGGCTGGCAACATAGCGGGAAGTCAAACGTGACATCCACGCGCCTGATTTGGGTTGTGGCGGAACGGCAATTCGCGAGGCCAGCATTGGTACCAGTGTTTGTGCGATGAACAGCGACGCGATCAGGGCGACGATAATCGTAATGGCAACATGCGATAGAAATATCGACATATCGGTTTTCGCACCCACAATCATTGGTGCGAAAACGATAATAGTCGTTGCAGTACCGGCTATGACAGCGAGACCAACTTCACGTACACCTTTTATCGTCGCGGTAACTGGCTTGTCGGGGTTTTCCGAGCGGTGGCGAAAAATACTTTCGGTAATGACGACGGCATTGTCGACCAACATGCCGACCGCCAGCATCAGGCCCATCATTGACAGAATATTCAGTGTTAGTCCGGCAAAATACATTGCCCCGAGCGTGATCATCAGTGAAAAGGGTACAGACGCGGTAACGATCAACGTTGTCGTTACCTGGCGCAGAAACAGATACAGCACGAAAATTGCGAGCAGGCCTCCAAGCGCACCCGCACTTAGCAGGTCACCGAGTGATTCGCGAACGGCTGCACCCTGATTATCCAGTGCAAAAATATTGATACCGTGCATTTCCGGTAATTTGCCGATCTTCTCAACTTCAGCAATCACACGGTCAGTTACGTCGACCATGTTAGCGCCGGTCGCCCTGCTAATGGCTACTCCGATCGCGTATTGTCGATCCAGATGCCTGCCGTAGTTGCGTTCCGGTGTTCGCATTTCAATTTCGGCGACATCGCGTAAGCGCAGACCGCGGTCGTTGAGGGTCAGGTCTCGTATTTCGTCGACGGATTTGAATTCACCGTTTGGCCTGACACTAAAGCGTTGATCAGCAGCTGTGATCTTGCCTGCGCTTACGGAGAAATTACTGTTTATCAACAGGTCGCGGACAGAGGCGATATCGATCCCATGGGCCGCGAGCTGGTCTGGTTTCAAAAGGATCCGGATTTCACGTGGATCGACGCCCTGCAGGTCGACGCGCGAGACGCCTTCAATACGCTCCAGACGTCGTGTCAGCAACCGGTCGAGCATCTCGTAGCTGTCCGACAAGTCTCGTTCAGAGGAAATCCTGAGCTGCAGCACGGGCTGGTCACCCAGGGATCCGGTGAAAACCAGTACTCGACGAACGTCGTTCGGCAACAAATGCCGGATGCTATCGACTTTTGCCCGCGCTTCGATGCCTTTGGCACCCATGCTTTGATCCCAGCCGAACTGTAGAAAGATCTGCGCGTTATTTTCGTCGGAGCTTGAGAACATTTGTTCGACGCCGGACAGTGTTGCGAGCGCTTCCTCTACTGGTCGGGTTATTAGTCGCTCAACCTCCTCAGGTGTTGAACCCTCATAGGGTATTTGCACGAATATTCCAGGAAATTCTATGTCCGGAAATTTTTCCAGTGGCAACAATTTCGCGGCGAGCAAGCCCACCAGTGACAAAGCTACGAATACGACGATGGTCGTAACCGGGCGACGTAACGCAACTTCGGTATGTTTCATTTTCGGTCCATCAATGAATAGACGACGGGAATTACCACGAGCGTCAGCAGTGTCGAGACCGTGAGCCCGCCAATGACCGTGATCGCCATTGGTGTGCGAACCTCAGAGCCTTCGCCGAAGCCCATTGCCATTGGCAGCAAGCCCAATGTCGTTGTCAGCGAGGTCATAAGAATCGGTCTCAGTCGAGCTGTACCAGCCTCCATAATTGCCGCAAATCGCTCTATGCCTTGTGCGCGTAACTGGTTGATCAGATCAACAAGTACGATCGCGTTGTTCACGACAATACCGGCAAGCATGATGATGCCGATGAACGCGACGATGTTCACCGAAGTGCCGGTGATAAACAGGGCAAGCACGGCACCGACCAGCGCCAGCGGAATCGTAAATAGAATCACCAGCGGGTGGATCAGTGATTCGAACTGCGATGCCATGACCAGATAAACAAGGAATACGGCGAGTAGCAGTGCGAACTGCATTGACTGGAATGAGGCCTCCATTTCCTCGCTCTGCCCGGACACGATCGCGTTGATGCCTGTCGGCATTGGTATGCGGCTGATAATATCGCTGGCTTCAGCTGCGGCCGCGCCGAGATCGCCATAAGCGAGATTTGCCGAGATAATTGCGACCCGCTCCTGAGCAATGCGTCGAATCTCAGCAGGGCCTTCTGAGATGGTCACGGTCGCGACGGCATCAAGAGTGACCGGTCGTTCCGATGACGGATTGACGATCAGGTGACGGATTTCATCAATGCTCGACTGACGTGTATCGACGCTGCGCACCAGCACATCGATTTTCTTGTCACGCCACGTATATCGTGTTGCCAACTCACCACGAACACTCGCAACCACGCTGTTCGCAATCTCACGTACCGTGAGGCCGAGTTTCGCAGCACGTTCCTGATCAAACACAATCTGGATTTCCGGGTTGCCACTTTCGACGGTCGTTTTGATATCAGTGAATCGGTCAGAGGCAGACATTGCCTGCACGACTGATTGACTGACCTTCGCCAGGCTGGCGAGATCGTAGCCGGATACCTCGATTTGTAATGGGCTACCGAACGTCAGCAACGACGGCCGGGTGAACTCATATTGAACGCCCGGAAGTGTCGACAGTTCAGCGCGCATCGCCGCCATGGTTTGTTCTTCCACCGCAGGCCCCGAGCCTTTCTTGAGCGTGATGCTGAGTGTGCCGGTGTTGTCGCCTGCGTCGACAGGATTGGCGTCGAGCCTGTTACCTGTTCCGGCGACTGAATAGTTGAGTTCGACCGCATCAATGTCAGCAGCTACCCGCTGGGCGGCCTGAATGGCTTTGTCTGTCTCAGCCAGCGGCATACCGGGCGGTAACCTTAAGTTGGCTGTGAACTCTCCCTGCGAGAACTGTGGGATCAATTCCGAGCCGAGCCTGGGTACCAGCGCCATAGTCGACAAGAACAGCAGCAAAGAGACCAAAATGATGGTGACACGATGCTGCAGTGACCAGCGCAAGACGCCAGGATAAATAGCGGCAATCGCTTTATAGAAAGCCTGCAAGACCCACGTTGCTGGCCATAGCAGGGCCCAAAACAACTTGCGAATTCCAAGGAATACGAAGCCGAACATTCTCACAACTAAGGCAACGCCACGGGTAAACCAGTTTGCGGGTTTTGTATCGCCGCCGTCGTCGTAGCGACTTTGTGCACCCAGGGATGCAAGCATCGGTATCAGCGTAAGTGCGACAACCAACGAAAACATTAATGCAAACGTAACGGTCAGCGCCTGGTCTTTGAATAACTGGCCGGCGATACCGCTGATGAAGACCATCGGGAAAAACACCGCTATCGTAGTCAAAGTGGCGGCAACGACAGCTGAACCAACTTCAGCCGTGCCGTTCTGAGCGGCTTCGATAATGCCTTCGCCTTGTTCCTTCTTGCGTACGATATTTTCAAGCACAACGATCGAGTTATCGACCAGCATGCCGACGGCGAGGGCGATGCCACCCATTGACATGATGTTCAGTGAAATATCGTTCGTGTACATCAGCAGGAATGTGCCGATAACAGAAACCGGAATCGCGATACCAACGATCATCGTTGCGCGTGCGTCCCGCAGGAAGCCATACAGTACAAAAATTGCGATCAAGCCACCCAGGATGGCCGCCAGCCTCACATCATCGACTGCTGCCGAGATGAACGTTGACTGGTCATAGATGGTAATGAGCTCGATGTCATCGGGCATTGATTTTTGCAGTGCCTGCAAGCGGCGCTGTATGCGCTCGGCGACCTGCACCGTGTTTGCGTCGCCTTCTTTGTAAACTGCGAGCTCTACCGACTCCTGGCCTTTGACACGTGTAATCGCTTCGCGATCTTTATAACCCTGTTCAACAGTAGCTACGTCACGCAAATAGACCGGTCGATCAGCGACATACGCGACAATCGCGTCGCGAAATTCTTCGATATTCTGAAATTCATTCAGTGTGCGTACCAGGAACCGCTGGTTGCCCTCTTCCAGTCGACCACCGGAGAGATTGATATTTTCAGCTCGAATACGTTCTGCGATCTGCCCTATGCTGATGCCGAGTTGCGAGAGCTTTTGCTGATCCACCCGAATTTGAATTTCGTCTTCCAGTCCACCGCTGACTTTTACAGCAGCAGTGCCTTCCTCGGCCTCAAGCTCAGCTTTGATGCGGTCCTCCGCCAAACGACGCAGGGCCTTTAACTGAGATTCTGAAGAACCGGCGGAGCTGCCGTCTTTGTACAAGAGACCCAGTCTGACGATCGGCTCGGAAGATGGGTCAAAGCGAAGTAGCAGAGGTCGACTTGCCTCCAGCGGCAGAAACAGAATGTCGAGTTTCTCTCTGATGTCGATACCGGCCATATCCATGTCGGTGCCCCAGAGGAATTCAATCGTAATGTCCGCCTGACCGGAGCGGGAGACCGAACGTACCAGGCGGACATTACGAACAACGCCCACAGCCTCCTCGATCGGCTTGCTCAAGAGGTTTTCAATTTCGACCGGTGCAGCACCCGTCAATTCCGCGCGAACCGTCAACGTCGGGTAGGAGATGTCCGGCAGTAAGTTCAGATTGAGCCGCGACAGTGACACCATGCCGAACAGCACGATGGCAGTCATCATCATGACGATCGTAACGCGACGCTCAGTTGCGATTTCGATCAGACGGCGCATTACTCGGTGTCCTCGGCCGACGCGATACCCTCAGCTGCTGCTTCGACGTCATCTGGCGCATTGATAACAACCACTTTCGCCTCGTTCTTTAGCCCAACGTGGCCGACGGTAATTACTTGCTCACCATCCGTTATTCCGGACGTGATTTCGACCATGCCGTTACTGCTGAAGCCGGTTTCAACCTGTTTGCGTATGCCGACCTCGTCCTCGACGACAAATACGGAGGATCCATCTGCGCGTTCGATAATTGCGCTGCGTGGTATCTGCAAGACATCTTCGTGTTTGTCGTAAACAATACTCATACGACCAAACATTCCCGGTTTGATGCGCTGCTCCGCGCCGCGCATCTCAATAGTTATTTTAAACGTGCCGGTATCGGGATCTATGATTGGACTGATGCGAGTGACGGTGGCAGTAACAGGTGTTTCCGGTAGCGCATCGATGTCGATTCGTACGGGCTGCCCAGCTGCTATCTGACGGAACTCACGCTCGGGCACAAACATGTAAGCGACCAATGGGTCTAAACTGGTAACCCGAAACACCGGGTCGCCTGTCTTTATCGTATTACCCAGCTTCAGATAGCGCTCGGATACGACGCCATCGATGGGTGCACGAATTTGCGTGTAGTCGAGTTCGAGACTGGCGAGATTGTAAGATGCCTCAAGTGCTTCCAGGTCGTACTGAATCTTTTCGAAGTCTCCCTCGCTGATCAAACCTTTATCCTGTAGCTCCTTGTTGCGCTGGAAGTCACGTTGCATTTTTCGGAGCCGCGCTTGTGATTCGCTCAGTTCCAGGCGCAGTCGGTCGCCATCAAGTGTCGCGAGGATCTGGTCTTTACTGACTTCATCACCCTCTTCAACGTGCAGTTCGCGAACTTCACCGTCGACCTTGGCGATGACATCGGCTTCCGCGAACGCCTCAATGGGTGCGGTGCCGGTGTAGGTTGCGACTATATCGCCACGAATTGGTGCGCTGGTCTCGACGGGAACCGCAGGAGTTTCATCCTCAACGGATTGTTCGTCCTCAATGGCTTGTTCTTCTGCGACCTCAGCGTCCTGCTGACAAGCACTCAATAGCAAAACACACGCGAACGCGGTCATGCTTACGCGAAAAAGCTTCATTTGGAATCCCCTTATGCTCCTGTCGAAGCGGTCTTTTTTTTCGAAGGCCACGACAGTAATTAGATCAGCCGGCGAATCGGTCCAGATCGGTTATGCTGGCGAATACCTTGCTGCCATCACGCAGTCCTGAATGACCGACCACGACAATTTCATCTTCGTCCAGCAAGCCGTCGAGAATTTCGACGCGGCCGTTTTCTTCTATGCCGATCTCAACTGAGCGGCGGACAACTTCGTCGTCCTGTACGACATAGACGGTCGTCTCATCATCTTCATCAAGCAGTGCATTGGCGGGGATCACAAGTGCGTTTGCATGTTTCTCATACGCAATAGTGAATCGGCCGAACATGCCTGGCGCGAGATTGCCGTCCGCATTGTCGATAATCGCCGTGGCACGGAATGTACCGTTGCGAGCATCAATGGTTGGGCTGATACGAACGATGGTTGCTGCAAAGTCGGTGTTAGGCATGGACGCGACCGTAACCGTTGCCGTATGACCAATGTCAAACTTGGCCAGTTCCGCTTGCGGTATCTGCAGGTATGCGATCAGCTCTTTCGTTTCTGTAATTCGAAACGCGACCTGACCGACGTTCAGGTTCTGACCAGGCTTTATGTCACGGGACGACACAACACCCGCGATCGTGGCGCGAATATTTGAGTAGTCATAGTTAAGGCGCTTTAGATCGTAGGTCGCTTTCAAAGATGCGAGGTCAAACTGCAGTCCTTCATACATTGAAGAACTAACAAGTCCGCGCTCATGCAAATCCGTATTGCGCTTGTATTCTTTCCTGGCACGTTCCAGATTGGCTTTTGCCGCTAATACCTCAAGTCGCAGACGTTCACCGTCGAGACGTGCGAGTACTTGTCCCGCTGCGACTCGATCGCCTTCCTCTACCAGCAACTCAACGACTTCTCCGGCAACCCGGGCGGTGACTGGCGCATCGGCATCTGAAGCTATAGAAGCGCTTGCGGCATAAGTCGCGTAAATATCGGAACGAAACGGTGTCGCCGTTTCAACCGGTACAGGCGTGGCAGCTGCGAGGACATCGGCATCATTAACACTGGCTTCACCAACACCGCAACCTGAGAGCAGGGCCGTGGAGGACAGGACAATGGTGAAAAAGATGGCAGGAATCGGGTTATTCGTTTTCATGATTTGGCTGCTTACTTAGTTAGTGTTGTAGTGAAGTATAACACTAGTTCGGTATAACGCAATAGTTACCATCACAATTCGATCGTTGGAAGGCAAATATCAATAAAGTCAACGAGTTAGCATTTTACTTCAAGCAGCCAACGTGGCCACTCAATGGTTAGATGCACGAACCCCGGTTTTGGATTGATTTTTTTTGAGTAAATCTTCGGTCAGAGCACAGACATGCTACATGGCTAAACCCGATTACTTGAAATAGCGGGCGAGATACGGGTTTAGAAGCCGATTTTCCGGATCAAGCTGTCGCCTGATTTTCTTGAAAAATTCCATCCGATCCCCGTAGGTATGCGATACGTAGGCTTCGCGAGTCGATACGGTCTGGTTGAATAATGGAGTACCGCTCCAGTTTTCCGCGAATTCCGATAAATCGAGGACGAAATCCTCCCATCCATGCTTTTGTGTCGAAATTGTCTGCAGAGCAATCAACGGTTCATCAAATGACGGTGATAAAAGTGCGGAGTTGTCTCGCGCAACCCGATAGCCCAAGGCAGGGAGGTCGCATCGATACGCGCTGCGCGCAAAAGTCTCACGGCAAAATTTCGCATAGGCTTTAACGACTACCGAAAAGTCCGAAGCTGGAAAGCACCAGGTGGAGTACAACAAGTTACTTGGTTTTCTGCGGCGATGGCGTCCACCGGCGGTGACATTATTACCGTTTCGGACGAGCATGGAATTGACCAGACCGTGGGTCGTTGCGGAGATGGTGTCCATCAATTGATACCGGACTGATGGAATGGGCAGCACCAGATTCAGTGACTTGAATACGTTTGGCAGAACGGTGCTCTCGCCCCAGTCTTTGATTTTCCAGGGGGTGGCGTAGGCATTTCCGTTACCAGCATCGTAGTGGCGTAAATCAAGGTACACATAATTCCGGTACGGCATGAGATAAAACTTGAGCCCGACATTGCCGCTCGCAAGCCGGTCCGCAACGTGCGCGAATGTGTCGATGTCCATGCTGCGGTGGCTGGCCGTAAACGTCGTAATGGGGCGTACTCGCATTGTGACTTCATAAATCACACCAAGCATGCCGTAGCTCAGGCGGAATGCGCTCAGCAGGTGTCGCTGCGTGTCGCCAACTTTCATCAGTTTGCCGTTGGGGGTTATGGATTTCAGGCTGATGACCTGTGTTGACAACATTGATGCATTGCCACCGATACCAGGACCCATACACGGTGACGCGATAGCGCCGCCGAGTGTTCTTTCTGTCTGGTCGAAGTTCCCGATAAGCTCCAGACCCTCTTCAGCAAGTTCTGCAACGAGCTCACCGAGGCGAACACCGGCTTCTGCCGTTACTGTGAGATTGTGAGTGTCTATCCGGATTATTCGGTCGAGCCCTGACATTTTGATCGCGGTACCGGACGTCGTGACGTTGCAGTCTGTCGCAGATGACCCGGCACCTTGCGGCCGAATCGGTACAGCGATGTTTTGATTGCCATCGAGGCAACGCATTAGCTTGGCGAGGTTGGTTGGTGCGTAAACACCGGCGCGTGCAGGGCGACGAACAATCATGCCCGTGTCACGAAATCCTTGTGACTTCATATTGGTAACTCCGCTGTCGTAGGTTGTGCCCGTAGACCGGTGGCTTTGCGACGCTGCCTTTCAGCAGTTGTGCCTTTTTCAATTGAAGGACTATCGTTGCACAGGCGACCGGTGCTATGCAACGCAATCAAAAATTAATTTAGTTATTGTAAAATAGCGTGCTGTAATTGGTTTCCAGTACCCTCTTGTGGAACAGTAAGTCAGGACTAAGCAGGCAATTGAATAACATCATCCAAAAAACGGCGACCGCAGCCGCTGCCGCCGCCGAGCGCATAGCAAGGTATATCAAACGCACCGACCTGGTCCGGTCTGAGACTTTCAGCGATGACCTCGGTGCAAACGTCTTTTTCAAACTCGAAAACCTGCAGACAACCGGTTCATTCAAATTGCGGGGCGCAACAAATCGTCTGATGACGCTAACAGAAGAAGAGCTCGCCAAAGGCTGTGTTGCCGCCTCGAGTGGTAATCACGGTGCGGCGGTCGCCTGTGCCATGCAGGAGCTGGGTGCGACAGGTGTCATTTTTGTGCCGGAACAGACGTCTGACGTAAAAGTCGGCAAGATCAAAAGCTATGGCGGTACGGTGCAGTATTTTGGCACCGATGGGCTGGACACAGAGCAGCATGCGCGAGAGTACGCTGAGCAAAACGGCATGTTGTATCTCTCGCCCTACAATGATGAACAAGTAATTGCCGGGCAGGGAACCTGCGGTATAGAGATACTGGAACAACTCCCGGACATTGATGCGGTGTTCATCGCTGTTGGCGGTGGAGGGCTGATCGGCGGTGTCGGCAGTGTCCTCAAGGCCAGAAAACCCGATATTGCAGTCTATGGATGCCAGCCAAAGGCCTCCGCTGTTATGGCACGTTCTGTCGAGGCTGGCGAAATTCTGGATATACTGAGTGCAGTGACGATATCTGATGGTACCGCAGGAGGCATTGAAGCCGGCGCGATTACGTTTCCGCTGAATCAGTCTGTAGTCGATGAGTTCGTCATTGTCGATGAACAGCAAATAGCAGCTGCGATGCGGCTTTATATTGGCAATGAACACCACACAATAGAAGGCGCGGCGGGCGTTGCCGTCGCCGGGCTCCTGGCAAAAAAAGAAGAACTAACAGGTCAGAATGTGGTGGTGATAATTTGTGGCGGCAATATCGCAGAAGATAAACTGAATGCGGTAATGGGCAAGAATTAGTTTGCAACCCGGACTGAACTGGAACCCTGGACCAAAATCTGGTTCAAAGAGGCACATGAAAAGATTAATCCTGAAAAACCTGATGTTGATTGTTCTCGGTTTCATCACGATTACCAATAGTCAGGCTGACACAACAGTCATCGTCAACGTTAACGTTGTGCCGATGAGCAGCGAAATCGTATTGCCACAACAGACGGTTGTCGTCGTAGGCGGCAAGATTGCTCAAATCGGCGACGTTGACGCCGTACCGGTCCCAAAGGGCTCGACAGTTGTGGATGGTACCGATCGATTCCTGATGCCGGGCCTCGCCGAAATGCACGCGCACGTGACGAGCACGACTCCCTACCAGATAGATCGACTGTCGACATTATTCGTAGCGAACGGCATCACGACCATCCGCGGCATGCTGGGTCAGACCAGCCACCTGAAGTTACGGGACCAGTTAGCAAGTGGAGAAGTGTTTGGACCACGGTTGATTACATCAGGTCCGTCACTGAACGGACGATCGGTATCAGGCGCTTCAGACGCAGCGCGGCAGGTCCGCGAGCAAAAGGCTGCCGGGTATGACTTCATCAAAGTTCATCCGGGCCTCAGCAGTGACGAGTTCGTGGCGCTGGCCAGCACGGCCAATGAGATTGGCATGCCTTACGCCGGGCACGTGCCAGCTGCAGCGGGTGTTCGTCTGGCCTTCCAAGGAAAAATGGCGACTATTGATCATCTCGATGGATATTTTGCCGCATTGCTGCCGGCCAATAGCGGCGGATCGGGAGGATATGGTGGTTTTTTTGACGTCTTGCTTGCAAAGGAACTGGATGCTGGAAAAATACCCGCGATGGTGGCCGCAACACTTGCGGCCGGCACATGGAATGTACCGACAGAGGTATTGATCGAGCAGCTGATAGACGAGACTCCCGTCGCTGAACTCAAGCGGCGACCTGAAACACAATATGTATCGGCGGCAATGGTGCGAAACTGGGTTGCGGCCAAAGAAGCGCAGCTCAACGACCGAGGGTTTGATGCAGAGATCGCGGCACTCGCTATCAAATTGCGGCGGCAACTGATATTTGAACTGCATCAAGCAGGCGCTGGTTTACTGCTTGGGTCCGATGCGCCGCAAGTCTTCAATGTTCCCGGGTTCTCTACCCACCGTGAGCTTGCCGCACTGGTGAAGGCTGGTCTAACGCCTTATGAAGCTTTACGAACGGGTACTGCAGCCGTTGCGGAATTCCTTGCTTCCAACGGTGGGATCGTTGCCGAGGGTAAGGATGCGGACCTGATTTTGCTGGATGCCAACCCACTGGACGACATTCGAAATAGCGGCAGAATTCATGGCGTCATGTTGCGAGGACTCTGGCTCCCAGCCATCGAACTCCATGCCCGGCTTGAGCGCTATGTCGTTACGGATGGCAAATAGCCGGTTTGCAACCATTTTGCTGTGACAAGCGTCTAACCGGTATCTACAGGAGATAATTAATGCGCAGTTTAATAGTAATGGCAATGTTTACGGTGAGTCTGGCGCATGCCGGCTGGACAGATTACGAAGAGATTCGCGATCTGGACCTGGACGCAAACGGCGTATCCCAACTGACGATCAATGCCGGTGCTGGCAGCATGGACGTGATTGGCGTTGCGGGCCTCGACAAAATCACCGTCAAGGCAACGATAGTCGTTCCGGATAAAGATGAAGATGATGCCGGTCGCGTAATCGAAAAAAGGATGAGGCTGTCACTGCAAGAGAAGTCTGGCGAAGCTGAGCTTGAGGCCTGGTTCAAGTCAGGTTTTATGTCGTTCGGCTCCAGTCCGTATATCGTTCTTGAAGTGCATGTTCCACAGGGAATGGCAGTCAACATCGATGACGGTTCCGGGTCGATCGATATTATCGATCTCGTTGGCGATATAAGCATCGATGACGGCTCAGGATCCATCGACATTAGAAATGTTGCTAACGTACGCATTGATGATGGTTCCGGTTCTATCGATATTGCGAATGCAAAGGGCGACGTCTGGCTAACGGATGGCTCAGGCAGCATCAGCGTTGAACACATACAGGGTTCTGTCACGATTGATGATGGTTCCGGCAGCATCAAGGTCATCGATATCGATGGTGATTTGATTATTGTCGACGATGGCAGCGGCGGTCTGAGGTTCTCTGACATACGTGGGACGGTTGACGCGGATACCTGATGCGCCATAAATGCTAGTATCTCCCTATAAGAGTGCCCGCGAACAGGGCGCAGATAAAGGGAGGCGGCATGAAACTGGTACAACACCTGCTCGACTCAAAGGGCCGTGACATCATCTCCGTTACGGCCGACGTATCGGTTCTGGACGCCATCAAATTGATGGCGGAAAAGACCATTGGGTCACTGCTGGTCATGCAGGGAGATGAACTTCAGGGAATCATGACCGAGCGTGACTACGCGCGAAAGGTCATCATTAAGGGACGCTCGTCCGAGACTACTGAGGTGGGTGAAATCATGACCACCGACGTTTGCTCGGCAACTAGTCAGGAAACAGTCAACGACTGCATGGCCCTCATGACCAAACGCAAGATTCGGCATCTACCGGTGATCGACGACGGTACGGTAGTCGGCATGCTTTCTATCGGCGATCTGGTGCAGGCAATCATTTCCGACCAGCAAGAGGAAATCCAGCAGCTCGAACAATACATCAGCGGTCCATAACAGAAATTCGCCCGTCGCATCATGCGACCAATCTGTGGGTCCAGGAGACTAAATCATGGTGCAGCGCCTGACTCTGCTTGCGATGACAATGCTCGCAGCAGTGCAGGTGTACGCAGATGTTGAAGCAGATTCGAAGACCGTTATCGGGCCCCGCAATCTCTATCTCTATGATGGTGCCAATGCGCTCATGGCCGGAAACCCTGAAGAGGGCGTGTCGCTCACGCTGAGAGGACTTGAGGTTGCCCACGGACTGCGCGAAAAGAAAATAGCCCACGCAAATCTGTGTGCGGGCTTTCTGTTGCTGGGTCAGGCAGAGACAGCCCTGGTACACTGCGACTGGGTGCTGGAGCGCGACCCCAATCACTGGCGGAGCTATAACAATCGGGCCCTCGTCTATCTGCGCCTGCAGCGATTTGATGAATCGGAAGCAGATATCCGGAAAGGCCAGGAACTCAATCCGCGTTCGGAGAAGCTCAAAGAGGTGAAGGGCATGTATCTCGACGAGGTACAGCCGGTTGATGAAGAAATCACGATTGATGACCGACGCAACAAACCTCAATTACCGCTTGAGCAGCCCGAGTGATACGGCAGTCCTGGTGTTTTCTCACGCTGCTATTGACAGTCTCCGTTGCTTCGGCGAAAGACGACGTGACAGTGGCACATGTCGTCGACAGCATCTCAGGTCGTATACCGTTACAAACCGTTGCACCGGAGTACCCGCACAAGGCGAGGCGCGACCGAGTTGAAGGTCAGGTTGAGGTCTGTTTCGAGATCGACCGGAAAGGGCGGACGCGACGAGTAGCAGTTCGAAACAGTACTAACCGCGCCTTTGAAAAGCCTTCGATCAAAGCTGTGCGTGCATCAACCTTCAGGCCTCTCAAAGATGATGAGGAACTGCCATTGATCAAGTCCTGTCGCAGGTTTATTTTTTCGCTGGAACCGGTCGAGGAACAGGTGTCCCTGGTTTACGGCCCACGCTACGCCGAAAGCGACCATTAGGTGATGTTGTCCTGCTGCTTCTCTGCGAGAGCCAGAATTTTCGTAGCCGCCTGCTCGAGTGATTTGCCGACGCTGATGAGCCCATCTTCGTGGCCACCCATTACCGCAATGCCATCTGCTCCGAACGGCGACTCCCGGTAGAGGCGCCCAAGCTCTATAGCCATTTCCGGTGTACCGTAAGTGACTGCGCTATCTGATGTTGGCAGCACATGCAGATATTGATCCCACAGCGGCTTGCTGTGTACATGAACAATGGCAGCAATTGACGGGTCCAGCGCATAAAGTGCCGCATGTGTCATCGCCTCCGACGAGGCTTGTACCGGACCGGTGCAATACACTGCATTGCGGTCAACGTCGAATGACGTTACCAGACAGTAATGTTCAGCGGTCGTCTGTTCGATGTGACCGGTTTGGGTGCCAGTGATCAAAAACTGGCCGGGCTCACCGCTGCGAGTACTTATGTTGCCGAAGCCGATGTTGAGTTCGTGGTAGTGGCCAACCAGTCCAGCGGCGAAAAGTGGTTTGCGCCATGCTTCCAGCAGACGCGCAGCTTTAGCATCCGGTGCAGCGCCGGGTGACCAGTGACTCTGGTATTTGATATAGCCTTCATCAAAGGTCACTAGCGGCACATCTCCGGAAACAGTTTGAGGAGACCTTCCTCGCTGGCATCACAGACACCGCGTTCCGTGATCAGTCCCGTGATGAGTCGTGAAGGTGTCACATCAAATGCGAAATTGCTGACAGGCGTATCGAGCGCAGTGGTGCGGACACGAATTCTCTTGCCGTCACTGACACCGTAGATATCAGTCACTTCAGCTGTGTCGCGTTCTTCTATCTCAATATCCGTGAGCCCATTCCGGCTTTCCCAGTCAATGGTGGTGGACGGGAGCGCAACATAAAATGGAATCCCGTTGTCATATGCAGCGAGCGCCTTCAGATAGGTTCCGATCTTGTTGGCAACATCTCCGCAACGAGTCGTGCGGTCAGTACCCGTAATGACGAGGTCTACCATCTCGTGTTGCATCAGGTGCCCACCCGCGTTATCGACGATCAACGTGTGTGGAACGCCATTCGCTGCCAACTCCCAGGCAGTGAGCTGCGAGCCCTGATTGCGTGGGCGAGTTTCGTCAACCCAGACGTGCACATCGATTCCGCTTTGATGCGCGAAGTAGATCGGTGCTGTGGCAGTACCCCAGTTGATCGTTGCGAGTGACCCGGCGTTGCAGTGTGTGAGGATGTTGACCGGGGCACCATTCTTGTTGGCCGCGATCTCTTCAATCAGGCGCAGGCCATGCGCGCCGATACCGCGACTGATTTCGATGTCCTCATCGCATATATTCTCGGCTTCGTGGCGAGTCAGCACCTGCAAATGCTCGCCGTTGGATGTGTCGCCGATCGCTTTCTGAACACGTTCGATGGCCCAGCGCAGGTTTACAGCGGTGGGTCGCGATTTCAGCAGTGCCGCAGCGGCCATACGTACTTCGACTGCAGGTTCTTGCGTAACCAGTGTTGCGAGATACAGGCTCCACGCGGCCGTGGCACCGATCAGTGGTGCGCCACGAACATACATTTCCTTGATGGCGACGATACCGTCTTGCCAACTCTTGAGGTCGTGCACCCGGTAGTCGTGCGGCAGCAAGCGCTGGTCGATGATCTGTACTACGGACTCATCATCCGGGCAGAGCCAGATCGTGCGGAAATCCTCGGCGTTGACCGGGGCCATGAATTCGCGCTTAGCCTTGCAGTCCAGCAGAAAGGCGTGCAGAGCGCAGCGTATTTGCCATCAGCATGGTGATCGTCATTGGACCAACTCCACCTGGCACCGGCGTTACGGCACCGGCGACACTGGCAACATCGTCAAAATCGACGTCGCCCGTAAGTCCCATTTTGGTCTCGCCATTAATGACTTTTTCAACACGATTGATACCAACGTCGATGATAACGGCACCTGGCTTGACCCAGTCGGCCTTCACCATATTAGGACGACCGACTGCTGCAATAATAATGTCCGCGCCAGCGACAACCTGCGGCAAGTCTTTGGTACGGCTGTGGGTGATGGTCACTGTTGCATTGACCTGCAGCAGTAGCGCCGCCATCGGTTTGCCGACAATATTCGAGCGGCCGATAACAACGGCAGTTTTTCCGGACAGGTCGCTACCGAGTTCGTCTTTGATCATGAGCATGCAGCCTGCCGGTGTGCACGGTATGAAAGCATCGGCTGTATGGCCTGCCGTCAGCTTGCCGATGTTGATGAAGTGAAATCCGTCGACGTCTTTTGATGGTGCGACTGCTTGAGTAATCGCCTGCTCGTCCAGATGATCGGGCAGTGGCAGTTGCACGAGAATGCCGTGAATGGCATCGTCATTATTGAGTTCGTCGATAAGCTGCAGCACGTCTGACTGCGAGACATCTTCAGCGAGAGTATGTTGGACCGAATTGAAGCCGCATGCCTCTGCAGTGCGCTTCTTGTTGCGCACGTAAACCTGGCTCGCCGGGTCCTCACCGATGATGACAACCGCGAGTCCTGGCGTGATGCCGTGTTCGTCCAGCAACGCTGCGGTGTCTTTCGTAATCGACTCTGCGAGTTCCGCTGCCTTTGCCTTGCCATCAATTCGTTTTGCAACCGTCATTATTCATTAATCCTTGGAAAATTTTCCGCATGGTACCGCCGCGCGCGGTGCGTTTCTATCAGGGATCACCGCTAACAGGTGTTATTTGCTACGACCCCGCCGTTGCATCAGGGCATACAGCAGACTTGCTGGCGCCAGCGACGCGAGCAAATGCTTCAGAGTGTGGCCGCTCATGGCGGCGCCGAAAGAGTACAAGTGGTCGTCGAGTTGCTCAGCGACCTTCGCGGCGACGTAAAAGCCGATCATCCACCACACGTAGCGGCCGAGATCGCTGCGGGCCTTGTAGAGGACAATAGTTAATGGGATCAACAACATGGGTAGAAACTGCACGATAGCGTAAGGCCGCAGATCACCAGCACCCAGCGATTCAGTATGCGCCCAATAGGCAACTGAGCCGATGCCGACGAATAGCAGCGGTAGCAGTAGTCTCTTGCCGAGCTGTGGCGAGAAATACTCGGAAATAATGATCGAAACCAGGCTCATGAAACCTATGGTCATCGGTATCCTGTCCCAGACCAGCGATTCGTTGTTGGGTTCCAGGTGAAAATAGCCAGAGCCGAAAGCGGTCAGTGAAATGCCAAAGAAAAAGACGATCCACGCGAGCCTGGTTGCCGGTGTCACGGTTTCTGCATTGCTGGCGATCATTCGCCACCCCAGTATGCCGACGAGCAGAAATGGCAGGTTCGACATGACGTTCATGAAATTCGGAACCCCGGCCATCGGCCGCTGGTCGGCGAATACGTGATAGAGAGGATCTTGAGCAACGGGGTCGACCATCGCGACTCCGATAATGATGATCAGGCCCACACCCAGCAACAGCACAGATTGCCACTTCATGAAATTCCCACCCATCATCTCCCGTGGTGCATATTGCTCACCGTATCGCGATTCAGGTTAAAATACAGCTCTCAACCGCTGCCTTGGAATACAGTGAAAGCATTTTTCCGCAATCTCCGTGGTGTGGCCTTCTTCTGTGGCTTCACGGTTAATACGATTATCTGGTTCATTCCGATACTGCTTCTGGCAATCCCAAAACTCTTACTGCCAATCCCTTCCCTGCAGCGCGCCGTCACGCGTGCTCTTATGATGATGGGCGAAAACTGGATTAGCGCGAACTGGTTGATGATGCGGTATGCCGGATCATTCCGTTTACAGAGCAGTGGTCTGGAAGGACTGCGGCGCGATGGCTGGTATCTCGTTGTTTCCAATCATCAAACGTGGGTCGATATTCTTATTTTGCAGGCGGTGTTCAATCGCAAGATTCCATTCCTCAAATTCTTCATCAAACAACAACTCATATGGTTTCCGCTGCTGGGCATTGCCTGGTGGGCGATGGATATGCCGTTCATGAAGCGGTATTCACCGTCTTACCTGGCAAAAAATCCGCACATGAAAGGTAAGGACCTCGAAACCACACGCCGCGCGTGTGAGAAGTTTCGCGATACTCCGACCTCGGTTATCAATTTTGTCGAAGGAACGCGCTTCTCGGAGGATAAGCGTGTAGCCCGAAAGTCCCCCTACAAGCACCTTCTGCAACCACGTGCGGGCGGCCTTGCCGTTGCGCTGTCATCGATGGGTGAACTGTTCGAAAGTGTCGTGGATGTCACTATGACTTACCCGGACGTTGCGACGAGTGTTTGGGACATGTGCTGCGGCAGCCATGTCAACGTCATCGTTGAGGTTCGCGAGCGCCCGCTGGAAGACTGGCTGGTCAAAGGAAATTATGAAACCGATCGTGAATTCAGGAAACGGGTGCATTCGTGGTTAGGTCAATTATGGGCTGAAAAAGATGAGATACTCGATCAAACGAGGGAGTCTCATGGTAGCTAGCCGACAGTACGACAGGGTTACATTTGATGTCCGCGATAACACGACTATGTTGTTCTTCGCGAAAACGACGGATGAGGGCGATATTTCTGACTATCTGTTGCTCATGCG
>Ga0164320_10000138_pt1 | contig 20102 bp, 22 predicted proteins | sample GuaBasSediGuay11_FD_113736 | JGI IMG/M metagenome (GOLD analysis project Ga0164320, IMG submission 113736) | Subseafloor sediment microbial communities from Guaymas Basin, Gulf of California, Mexico - Guay11, Core 4567-28, 0-3 cm | ecosystem: Environmental > Aquatic > Marine > Hydrothermal...
ACGGCGTTGAGGTCTTCAATTGTGGCGCCGTCATTCAACGTGCACGTCCATACCTGGTTTACTCGTGTTTCGGCACTGGCCGAAAGACTGAACAGCAATAACGCGACTGCTGCGACCGCACCACAGTGTTTTCTCATGATTTTCATTTAGTTGTTCTCCATCACCTCGTGATTTATGGGAACAGGTCGAATTCCCTACTCGGAATTCGTCTGCTGAATACTAAATATAGACGAAGACTTTCCTAGCGGTGACCGGCACGCGGAATGCCGGCAACTATACGACTTGACCCGATTCGCCTGAATTAGAGCGGGTGTTGCGTCGACCCATTGAGACCGCAGTCATAAGCGGCCCTTCAGACCAATAATAGCCTAACGTCTGCTTTAGGGTGGATACCGGCCATTCAACGGGTCAATCTCAGGCGTTCGCGAAGTAACCAGTGTCCAATAGTTTTTACTCTGACCACATAAATTCCTTCGAACCCTGGCAACTTTTTCTTTCTCCAATCTTCATTCCCCCCTTTTCCCCAAAAGACTCAATGGCCAACAAGACTTCGGCATTTGGGTCAAAATTCAGGGAAGCCCACTTCTCATGGGTCAGCATGATATCAGGCGTCAGGCATCGCCCCTTCTCCGGGTCATCCGGAAAGGTGACATTCCGCTTGAAGGAAACGGCGCCTCTGAGTTGCGTGTTCGTCAACTGGAAGAGAAGCGAATCCCCGAAGTTATTTCCCGCATGTGCGGAAGGCGTTCCCACCACCGTGGCCCCGAGTCCTTCCAGTGCCGCCAGCATGGTGAACCCTGAACTGTATGTCCAGGCAGAGCTGAGTACGACGAGATGCGGCGGGCGATAGAAGTTCTCATAAAGTTCCTGGCTGAATACTTTGTAAAACGTCGGAGTGACTTTCAGATTTTCGTCAGCTTCGTTCAGCAATGCCGCCGGATTGATTGCTTCGCTTCCAGCCCGTTCCGCCGAAAAATCGTAGTCGCCGATCTGCAGGGGCAGCGTACGATTGCGATTGATCTCTTCCATCGAGGCATTGGCATATACCTGAAAATAGAGCTCCGAATACCTGCTGATTTGAAATCCCTTGTCATAGGAGACCATGGACTCTTTGCCGAAGAGGAAATAGAGCAACATACGAACCATAAGGTCATTGCCGCCGGTGTTCTCACGCAGATCGACGATCAAGTGTGTCGTCCCCGCGCGTTTCATAGCCGCCACGAGATCCTTGAAAACATCCGTGGCCGAGGGGATGCCCGCAAGGATATCCTCAACTTGTTCCGGCGCCGCCTGTCCATGGAATTTCTGATACGCGGCACGGGCCATATCCACGCCCGCGGACATCCCCGAAGCAATCCAATCTTCGCAGGCCTCGCGGTAACCGGACATGTCATCGACCTTCAGCAACGCGGTCTTTCCATTCTTGTCCAGAAAATTCCAGGCGACGTTCGATCGGCTCATGTCAGGCAGCAAAATCTTAGTCCTCGGTTCGACGAGAGAATCTTCAGTACTTTCACCGCTCTCGAAAAGGAAGTCTCTGATGTCACCGCCAGCGAGCCGTAGCGTCACGCGGATCTTTGCATCGTCGGTCCGTTCGGGGAACAGATTCTGCAGTCCTCTTCCTGTACCGAGGCTTCTGGTCAGCAATGCCAGCGTCCCGTACACATTTTCAATGCCCCGAAGATTGTTCTGGCGTTGTACAAGTTCCGGTAAAGGGACACCCTCGACACCGAGAAGGAGAGCGCCACGGAGATTTGTATTGTCTTTGTGCACCGCACGGGCTACTGCCAAAGATTCATCGATAATCTTGAAATCGAGGGGCAAGCCGGGTTTTGGGGGACCGCCGATTTGCGGCGTGAGGAGAGCTGTATGCCCGTCTCGCAGCGCGGCCACGAATGGGAGAAGCAACGGGTAGAATTCCTCAGCACTCATCCCTGCAGACGGTATATCCTCAAGAAGTCTCTGGAGCCTGCGCTGAAACGCGATTTTGCCGCCGCCGATAATGTATGGGTCGGGATGGGACTGTTCCAGGATAGAGGCCAGTTGTCTCGCGTCATGCATCAGCTCTTGCTGGGTGAAAATCCTATCGTCCTGGGCCCAAGAAGAACTCCCCATGACCGAGAGTCCTGTCAGCAGCATCAGTGCACTGCACTTCGACAAGATATTCATTTTCGTACCTCGCGGGAAGCTGTTTCCTTAATCCGTGGTGCAAGTCGAGGGATGCGCAGACAATTGCGCTGCAAGTTCTCTCTGACTCAGATCTTGTTTGCGATCCTAGAAACAGGATGCGCAATTTCTATAGTTTGGATGCAGTGTACTGCTCGCAGGTTTAAATCGGCCACGTTAGATCAATCAAAAAAGGCCGGGCCCTCTTTGAGGGACCGGCCTTTTGCTTGGTAGCGGGGCCGCGTTTATGAAAATCTTGGATTTATAGGCAGAACCGTTTCCACTGGTCGCCTGATGTCTCCTTTCCCCAAAAGCGGTCATTCACTTTGCTGAGAACCGGGTAATTTGACCGGCTGCTTTCGGCCACAGGCGGCCATACAAACGGCGAGGCCTGTGATCTCGTGGCGGTTCAACTACAGTGGATTAATCGCCAACCTTGCTGAGCACCACTGCTATTATGGCGCCACATATACCGCCCCTGATCCCTTCAAGGACTGTGTCGGCAATCGCACCAGTCAGATTGTTTATGTTCTGATAACCAAACAGAATGAAATCTGTCGTTCCCCATAAAAGAAATCCAACTACAGCCCCGACCTTCAGGCCGGTTGCGAGCGACTTTGCCCCGCTTTGGGATTCAATGGCCAACGTGAGTAAAACAGCATAGAACAGTGTTCCGAGTGCGACTGCCCACAAAATTGGTGATTCGCGATCGACGCCTTCGGCAGACCCCGCGTTTGCGGCAAAGAAGTCGGTGAAGACCATCTGCCAGATCAAAAATCCGAGGATGTAAAGTGCGACTAGCCCCACCACACTGCCGATCGATAGTCGTTTCATATTCATGATGATTACCCCTTGCTTCATAGTGCGCGACAGCACTCCACGTCTCCCGAGAGGCCACCGCCGCGCGGCTTCTTATTCTCGATACTCAATCCAAGCATAGAAGAGGAGTTGACGGTTCGCCACTATACAAAAAAGTCGAAATACGGCCTGATACGCCGTGTACGCGCCTGATCGCAAGACATTCAATCACTGGAGATCCACCAAAACGAAGGGCAGCTAACGGCCAGAAGCGGCACTTAGCGAGGCGCCAGTACGAGTCAGGAGCGGCTGCTCGCGGCGATTGAAAACCCATCTCGGCACAACTGGACCAGACGACATTCTCAGGCCGGCGTGCTCGACGCCTTAGATAGGTGGATATACGTAGATCGGGAACAACGATACAACAAGGCAGTCTGTCTCAACGCAAAGAGCAATTACTGTATAGAGGCGCAGGCAATGGGTTTCCGCTTTCCAGATGAACTTCTCCGTAATCTGTTTTTTTGTCTGGCGATTGCGCCAATCGTTTACGCCTGTGGCGGTGGTGGTAATTCCTCTGCGTCGGCCGCTCCGCCTCCACCGCCCCCGCCGGTTGGGGCGCGCGCCACCCTAACTGTGAATCAACTGCTTGGCCAAGCCGGGCTCGGCGTCGTTCACAATGACTACTTTCAACCTATTGGCAACCCGGCAGCAGTGTCGAACGGGTTGTGTGGAACAATTCACTTCTCTGAAACGAGGATGGACACTTCTCACATCGACGCCGACTGGAGAGGCGGCGGACATACGCTTTTTCCGGCATTCGAGTTGCCCATCGCGATAAGCGGCGACTGGTTGGTGCCATTGGAAAGAAACATCATTTTGTCGGGTCACGGTGCTGGGTCCGGGCGGTCCGTATGGAACGTCATCGCGAACCCTGGACGTGTATGGCAGGAAGTTGACGACGCTGGGTATTCGAGAGCAGCCTTCCCAATAACACTGACTGACAACTATGTTGGCCATGCACGCAATGGACTGGCCACTTTTGTGTTCGACGGTGCCGGCGTTTTGTCAATCGCAGTTCAGGTCACTCAGGAAACAGCGCCAGTCTTGGAGCACGACCGGACAGACTTTTCCGTGCTTGTCCCGGTCACTTGGGACCCGACCTGTCCTTTAGACGCGAGCGCGAAGATAGCGGCTTTCGACACAGAAAGGGCGAGTCGATTGCCGGTTCGACCGTGGTCTGATCTACCGAACGGAGCAACTACGAAAACTATGGCATACGCCGGGTTCGACGACACTGACTTCAGCATGTTCGCGTTGTTGATGGACGGGGAGTTATTTGTACAGCCAGTCGAGACGCGATCAGGGCCACATCCTTTCCCTGCGTGGATGCGCCATGGCGTCTACTCCGTCACGAAGACAATGAGTTTGGGCGTCTCGATGCTGTATTTGGCGCAAAGATATGGTGATGGAGTGTTCGATGAGCTCATTACCGACCATGTCCCGGATCTTGCGGCACACCCTGGCTGGCAGGGCGTTACATTCCATCACACCTTGAATATGGTTACGGGAACCGTGGGCGCCGAAAGAGGTGCCGCAATAAACCCGTATATCATGGCACGTTCCGCGGCCGAGAAAATCGATGCAATCGGACGCCTGCCCGATGCGCCGGCGACACCTGGCACCGAGTTTGCCTACTATTCGACACATTCATTCGTCCTGTCGTACGCAATGGACAATCTGGTCGCAGCGCGTGAGGGTGCGGGCACGCATTATTGGGAAATGGTCGGGAGAGATGTGCTGGAACCGATTGGCGTCGCACACCTGCCAATTTCACGATCATTTGAGTCAGCTGGTGAACCGGGCGTGCCAATTATGGGATGGGGGAGCTACCCGGATGTCGATACCGCGGCGAAAATCGCGCAGCTCTTGCAGGACGACGGAATGTTCAACGGCCAACAGTTGCTGAGCCGGACAAAGGCCCGTGAGGCGATGCGAAAGACATCCGTACAAGCTTATTCAACCGGGCATCCCAACGAGCAGTATCTTCATTCGGTTTGGACAGTCAGAACCAACACAGGCAACTGTACCGTTGACGTGCCGCTAATGTCGGGGTTTGGTGGAAACCATGTTTTGATGCTGCCTAGTGGCCTCTCTGTAGTCCGCTTCATGGATGCGGATGATTACGAGGTAGCTCCTGCAGTTCGGGCAGTCGAGGGTTATCGAAGCTCCTGCTGACGTCGGTTGAGGTCACCAGTGTAAAGCGGACGATTGGGAGCTGGCGCGCAAATAACCCGTTATGGCCCGGCATCAACGTATGCCAACTTCAGAGGCCGGATAGTTGTACGCAGTCGTGCCATGTATGACATCAATAGCTTGCTTGCAATGAGGAGGAGTCCATATACGGACATTGGCTATCTGGTTCTGATCGACAAACCACTGACCTCCCCTTGTTGTCCTCAGTGGCATACAGAAGGATCTGAGCGGAGTATGCTTAGGCAATAGCCATCGCGATCAATTCTGGCGACGTTACAGGAGAGTATCTACCATGATCGATACACTCTTTAGGTGGGATGACTCTTTCCTGATCGGGATTAAAGAACTGGACTACGAACACAAGATCCTGATCGAGGACATCAACAAGCTCCATGAGGAACTGACCGGGAGTAACGAGAGGTTAGAGATTACGAAATGTCTCGGTGATATTTATGCTCGTATGCAAGCTCACTTCGCACTTGAGGAGCATATGATGAAGGAACATGACTACGAGTTCTTTGATGAACACAAGCGCGAGCACGACGAATTTCTCGAAGATTACTCCGAATGCATGATGCGGTTCCTTAATGAGCCGAGCATTTCTTCAAAGAACCCCATAGAGGAATGCCTGAGGCAATGGGTTATGGATCACATTACTACCAGTGACAGAAAAATGAGTCTGATAATCCAGGAAGAACACTGCTAAGAAACAGCGATAGAAATGAATATCGAACCCGGACGGGGCGCCGCGTTCGGCCTTTGTCTTTGGCAAGGGTATGGCTCAACGATTTGTCAGAGCAGAGAACCAGTTTGGTTAACCGTGTCATGGTCGCTCACTAGCGATGCCCAAACACGGGGAATTGCCAGGGCGCCAAGAAATACGCCCGGAAACAGAATTAGGGGGAAATCAATCCACCAATGCGATGTTGGTAGCAGACCAATGAGAATTTCGATTGCGTGCCCGAGCGCGTGCACAACCATAAAAAAGGAAACCATCAAGAACACGGGGCGACGAGACTCCAATCGCAATGCGCACCAGTTTAGTGCGAACCCAAAAACGATGTAAGCAAACCCAATATCACGGATCAAATGTCCGTTTGGTTCACCCGTTGCAGGCATGTCCACCGGAATATGGAAAAACCACTGGATCGCTCTCGAAACCATCCAGATTCCATTAGCCATCATGGCAGCTCCAATAATTTGGAGAACAATCCTAAGAATCTGTTGTTTCGGCTTCAACTATCTCTCCATCTGCTTTAACGAGCACTGATTAGCAAAAATCATCCTGTGTCCAGACGCACATCATATGACAGTGAGATGTCATTCGCCGATACACGCAAGGAAAATGTGAAGTGTTCCCAGCCAATTCATGGCCTTGCAGATGTATATTGGTGTAGCAACCCTGATTAAGCGCTTCAATGAGGATCAAATCATGCATTTCGTCAATTCCTACTTTGCGGTTGCGATGTACCTTGTTGTCATTGTTGGCGTCATTATTGGTGTTCTCCGATGGCACAAATCGGTTGCTTCGGAATGCCGATTAATACGTATGATGGTCTGCTGTGGCATCGACGAGGTGATTGCCTCAAATTCGGATCAATTCCTGAAACTGGATATGAACACAGTACGGTCCCGCTGCAGAAATTGTCCGGTTACTGACCTGTGTGACCGCTGGCTCAACGGGGAAGCCGTCGCAAGCAACAATTTCTGCCCGAATGTCTGGCACTTCACCAGGGCGGCAGGTTCCAGCCAATCCTGACTTGGGCATGCAATGGTATTGGTGCAAGGATAATTGGGTAGCAGTGCCAGAGAGCCGAACTTCTCAGGCGCAGTTAAAAAAACAATTAGCTACACTCTTCCAATGTCCACTTATGGGTCATAAGCAGTCATTCACTGCAATATTTCTCCAATGACCGCTTTAGCGTGTAAACCAGACCCTCAATCTGGAGTAGAATTCGGCAGAGTTCTCAAAAAACTCCATCCTGAGGAGGCGTTTGATATGAACGACGAATTGAAAGCAATAATGATCGCCAGTTTTATCGGTGCCATAGGATTCATGTGGGTTGTTGGCGGTATTGCGGTCATTCTGGCCGGTTTTGAAGAACATTGGGCGCTTGGATGGCTGTCTTTGTTTGTCTGGATTTGGGGATGTGGTGCGGCCGCGCTTTACTTCAAAGTACAGCGGTTTTTCTCGTAATTCGCTTCTTCAGACTCTTCGTTACGCTTGAGCATTATTGATCCTCAGTCCTTCCGGTAGGTGACAATCGGCTCGAAGCCACCTAGGATCATGCGCTTGCCGTCAAATGGCATTTCCCCCATATCAGCCATCCGTGGGTCGGCAAACATACCCTTATGCGCCCGGGCGCCTGTTTCCCGATCGGGCCAGACAACCCAGGACAAGACAATCTTTTCGCCCGGCTCCGCTTTGACCGCCTTGCGATAGTCAGTGTACTCGCCGTCAGGCACTTCGAGTTCCCAGTTCTCAAAAATTTCGAGCGCACCGAAATCCTGGGCAACCTCGGCGAAGAGTTTCGCTATACGGACATAGTCGTCCTTCTTTTCCTCGGGCACACCAAGAATATATGTGTTGACGTACATCGTGTGTTATCTCCCAAATCGGTGCCCGACTGATGTGAAGGCGAGCGGCTGCTAACAACCATGAGCAGCCTGTGAGCCTATAGCTAAAGTTCTTCAATCTTGACGTCTAATTCCGATGCGGTTTGTCGGGTCATGCGATCAAGTTGACTCCCAAAACGACCTCACGCCTGGCAGTGTAGGCGCCAATCCGACTGTCCGCTCATCAGCGCTTCGTTATACGAAGTTCAACGCGTCGGTTTGCGGCGTGGGTAGCCGAATTGGATTCGCCATAGCCACGGACCGTCAGGTTCGCCGGGTTAACGCCCGCCTGCTCGAGGTAGGCACGCACGGACTCCGCACGACGCTGCGACAATTTCATGTTGTAGCGTTCGGGACCCAGAGTATCTGAGTAGCCGGCAATCTCTAGCTGCAGATCGGGATGGCGTAACAGGATTGATGCCGAATGGTCGAGCAGGCGTCTCGAAGCCGGGTGGATCACGTCGGAATCAAACCCGAAGTAGATATTCTTGAGATCGATTATCTCTGGGATTTCGCAGCCGTTGGAATCGACTTTGGCGCCTGCCACGGTACCTGGACACCGGTCCCTGTCATCGGTAACGCCGTCCTGGTCGCTGTCCTGATAGGCAACTGGTTGCGGTGCACTGGCTGCCGCCGTTATCGACGAGTCGGAACCGCCGCCGAACGAGTACTGGATGCCGAGCGAGGCAATTTGGTCCGTCAGACCCGTGCTATCGAATGCGTGTCGTAAGCGATATTCGGCTCTCAGTGACCAGGGACTGTCGCTGAAATTTACCTGCAATCCAAGGCCGGCCGTTGCCGTCACGCTGCTCGACGACGAACCGCCAGTTGGAACGCCACCGAAGTCCGGGAGACCCGCATCTGCGCGCAGATAGCCCAGTCCACCAATGGCATAAGGGGAAAACAGGCTGTCGGGACGGAATTTACGAATAGCGTTAAGACCGATCTCCAGGTGTTCCTGGCCGGAAAAACCGTCAATATCGTGATAGCCGAGCAGACCCTCCAGCGAGAAACGCTCGCTCATCTCCTTGCCGACCTGAATCTGCCCGCCTGCAACGGAATCGTCGATCAGGCGGTCACCGTCATCGTCGGAATAGGCGATCGAGGGCGAAATATACCAGTCTCCCTCATCGGCTTGCGCTGCCAATGAAACGAGGACAAATCCTGCAAGAGGAAGTAGCTTGAGCAGTCTGGTCATGTCACTTGATGTCGTCGGAAGTCTCAATCTCAATGTAGACCTAATCGTCTAATGGAACTGTGAGATTAATCACAAGACTACCAAGGAATATGTTAATTCGCCCGTCTTTATTAGCCGGCATCATCCGCAATCGGAAAAAAGAAAGCGTGACGACTCGCGTCACCAGGAGAGTCGCCTAAATCAACCACGCACGCAACCACAGTCCGAGTTGGCTGCTGTAACCGATGTCGCGTCGTGCTACGCGGTGTCCACTGTCCAGCACGTAGTAGGAAGGAAAGGCCTGGATTTGCCATAGCCGGGCGACGTTTGCGTCTCCAAGCACGACGGTTACATTAAGATCGTGGCGCTTCACGTAATCACGGACTTCGTCCGCGGCGCCCCAGTCGAGTGCGACGGCGACGATCTCGATGTCATCCGTATCTCGCCAGCGACGTAGCCGGTTCAGGTTGCCGGCACTGGCAGCGCAAAAGTTGCACCACGGTGCGAAGAAGTAAACGAGCGCCGGCCGCCCGGCCGCGTTCTCCAGGTCATAGAACTGACCGGTAAGGGTTGTGCCCTTCAGTTCGGGCGCCGCTTGTCCGTCGGCCGCAAGCATGTTGCGCGACTGGAAAACCAGCCCGCCAAAGAATACGACGGCGATCAGCCCGGCATTCAGCAGGAATGAGCGGAATTTGCGCATGTGGTTACCCCCCATCGCCCTGACCAGAAAAATCGTCTTTCTCTTTCTGCAAATTGGTCAACAGGTGATTCATCAGCGCTTTTACGCGCGCGGTACCCCTGAGGTCAGGGTGCATCAGTAGCCACATCGTACGCTCGACGTTCTTCACCGGAAGATCGAGTCTCTGCAGCCCGGGCTCGCGGACACCCACGATATGCGGTATGGAAATCAGGCCGATGCCGCGTCGGGCCGCATCGACATCGATCATCATCGAATCACTCCTGAAGACAATATTCACCCGATCCTTCTCGCTCGCCCACCACGGCCTCGGCGTATCGCGATTGACGATCCAGCGATGTTCAAGGGGAGCAAGATTGCCATACTTTTCTATGTAATCGGGGGAACCGTAGTTGCCAAAGCTGAACTTACAGATCTCCCGCGCGATGTAATTTTCTGGTGGACGTTTGCCGATCCGCACGGCCAGGTCGGCCTCGTTTCGCTCGAGATACAGCGAACTCGAGGTAAGAACGAGGTCGAGATCGATATCGGGATGTTGTTTACAGAAGGATTCGAGGTGTGGCATCAGTGCATAACGCGTGACGCCTTTCGGTGCCGTCATCGTAATTTTGCCGGAAAGGCTGGCGTCCGCACCCACCAGTTCCCGCGCGACAGCGTTGGCCTCCTCTTCCATGCGCTCGGCATGGCGCATGACGGCTTCGCCGGCCTCGGTCATGACGTAGCCGTGCGGGTGACGCTCGAAGAGCTTCAGATTGATGCCCTTCTCAATGCTGCAAACACGCCGAAATATGGTGCTGTAGTTGACGTCGAGCGCCCTCGCCGCCCCTGACAACGTGCCCTCACGGCAGACAGCCAGCACCAATCTTAAGTCGTCCCAATTCATCGTGTCGCCCCTCGAATTGCAGGCCTATGCAATTTTGCATAAGAAGAATGCCATTTTGCCTAATTTTCATGCAAATCGGAAATGTATAGGGTACGTGGCCATCGACACAGGAGACCATCATGACTACGAACAACCCATACAAATTTCTGATCCACGCCATCGCTTTTCTGGCAATGAGCCTGGGCTCGAATGCCAGAGCGGACGAAGGCGATTCGCGGTGGAAGCTCTCGGGTGGCCTGGGTATTGGCATGCTGCACGCGGGGTATGGCATCAACCTGGCCGTGAAGAACGACAGGAACCTGGTGTTTACTGCCGTCGGCTGCGGACAGTCCGCGTGGTTATACCGCTGCGGCGATCAGTTCTCGATTGGTTACTTTCGCTCCGGGCTGATCGGGAACCGCTCCAGGCGACATGCGTTCGGGCTTTACGCCGGTCAATTTGAACGCTCGGAAACGACCTCACATGAGGAGACGCGTGGTTTGGGTGCGGGCTATGTCTATTTTGCCAACGGCATGCGTGCCGGGGGACTAACTCTCGGGCTCGGCTACGAGGTTGGTCAGACGGATGGCCGTACGGATCATCACGAATTCCGGGTCCAACTCGGCTTTCAATTCTAGGGACACTACGATCATGAAAAACTACGAAGTTGTTATTGTCGGCGGTGGGCCCGCGGGCCTCTCCGCCGCACTGGTTCTCGCACGTGCTTGTCGCACGGTCGCGGTCATCGATGCAGGCACACCGCGGAACGATGCTTCCCCGGGTGTGCATGCGTTCCTGTCGAGAGACGGAACATTGCCGGCGGATCTCAAGAAGATCTCCCGCAAGCAGATTGCCCGCTATCCGGGCGCCGCATTCATCAACCAGTCCGTTCGGCATATCCGTGCCGCAAATTCGGAGGGTGGTTTCCGGGTGGCGCTGAACGGCGGCGAGACCGTCAACGCGCAGGCCGTAATACTCGCCACCGGAATGAACGACGAGCTGCCGGACTTGCCCGGATTTGAACGGCACTGGGGACGACGGATTATCCACTGCCCGTTCTGCCACGGCTTCGAGAACCGTGATTCCCGATGGGGTCTCATGGCAAAGGACCTGGATGACGTCGCAAAGGCTGAAGACTATCGCTTCTGGACGGACACACTGACGGTCTATGCGGACCAGCGCATGCACATTCCAGAGGAGCTGCTCGAAAGCTTGGCCAATAATAATATTGCAGTGGATCGGCGATCCATCCGCCAGCTGATTTCATCAGATGACGGCGACCTGCGCGCGATAGAGATGCACGACGAGTCGCAAGCGCTGTGTGAGACCATCGTCTACCGGCCAAAACAGCGCCATACCGGGATCGTTATCGATAGCGGCGTGGCATTAAACGAAAGCGGCAGAGTCTGGATCGATGAGACCTACCAGACAAACATCCCGGGAATTTTTGCTGCCGGGGACCTGACGCCCGGTTGCCAGGATGCGCTCGCAGCGACCGCAGAAGGTGCGAAAGCAGCGAAGAACGCATTGGATATGCTTTAGCGATAGCCTGATTGAGATTATCCGTCGCGCGCCTCGTTCCAATCAAGCTGCCGAAAATCGAAGCCCGTCTCGATCGTCGGCTTGACGACCTTGAAGTACGGCGATACATCGAAGTCACGCGGCGTAAATAGCGAGTGATGCCGGATGTGCAGGATCTCGCACTCGACACGCGGCAGGATCGGGTAGGCGATCGACTGGAACGCCTCGGCAATGCGCGTCGAACAGATGACTCGAGTCGGGTCGCCGCTGCCGAGCGCGAGCATGCCGCGGCGCCAGCGTGTCGGCACCGGCGGCGTCGGCACCAGGTAACGCGCCAGGTCGACGATGTTCTTGAGGTCGTATTCCATGCCGATGCTGTCGATCATGAATGTGGTCACCTGTTGAATCTCCGACTCGTTGAGGTTCACCGGCCGGCAGATGCGAGTGTTGAGGTTCTCGTAGTTGACTGCGTCAGGTATTTGACCGCAGTACTGAAGCGCTGGTTGCCCTCGACGAGGATAATGTCGGCTGGCCTCAGCACCGCTTCGAGCAACTCGGGAGAACTGACCGAGAACGACTCGTACTTGCCGCTCGAGCGGGCCAGGTACCGCACCAGCGGCCCGGTGATGCGCTGTTTGAACCAGTCAATCATCGGTCACCCGGGGAAAACGGCCGTCGACGGATGAAACGCGTACCAGGCGAACCAGTAGACGATCACGGATGGTAGCTCCGTGCCGTCAGCATCGAGTACGCGCGCGTAGTCGTCGCTTTCGTGCCACTCGATCGTAATGCGCTTGCCCGCAACGACGTCTTCAACCTTTGACTTGCCGGTCGCGCGCAGCTCGCGGAATGGATAGGCCTTGTGTTTGCCATCGATCGTCAGGCCGAGGACGCGTTCCTTGTTTCGGTAGGCGCCGTTTTCGCGCGCGACGGGAAACATCAGCCTGTCGGTGCTCTGGTAACGCGCATACGGATCCGAGTTATAGCGAAAGTCCAGGATCGCGTTAACGATCAGCACCTGTGTGTCCGGATAGCGTGCCTTCCAGTCGCGCCAGGTCGTGTGCGCCACGGCCACCGCTTCGACGTCGGCGCCTTTCATCGGCCCGCTGATGGCGGTCGACATGATCTGCGACCACAACGAGTTGCTCTCGTAGTCGTAAAGCAGCACATCGCTGTTGTAGAGCAGACCAGAGACACCAAAACGCCGTACCTCGCCGCCAATTGTGGCTTTGAATGCCATGCCGGAAAAGCACAACGGACAGTAAGTGACGACAATGGGTTCATCGCCGAACCGGTCATTCACAATCTCGTGCCGGTCCATAATGCGGATCGGGTAGGCCTTGGTGACGCCGTTGCGCGTGAGGCCGAGTACACGATCGGTATCACTCAGAAAGTCTGCCGCGGCCGCCTCGACAAATATCGGGTTATGAATCGCGGGAATGCCATCTCGCGGTACGCCGCCCCACAAGATCTCCTTAGATGGCACGAGCGCATCGGCATAGTCAAAACCGTTCCGGTTGTCTTGCGCAAAAAGACTGGTGCCGCAAAACAGCGCACAAACAACGACAATATGTCTGGACGTCAACATATAGAAGCTGACCCGGACTGGCCGGGAAATATTTCAGAACAATTGGAACTACACCTGAAAGTGGTGTTATTCCATATAAGATCCGCAATAGCCCGATGTGCTCGGCAAGGACTCACTCTGCCGCATTTGCTACAATCGGCACTGGGACCCGCGATATTCTCCCTCCCCCGCGAGGAGGTTCCAATGCAACACCACTACTCCATCGCCCGCCAGGAAACCGGCGAGAATTTCATTCGAATCGACATAGACCTCGACGATGACGGCAGTCTGACGATGTCGGATTACTGCTGCGGCGAAGCCGCCGAACAGTGCTTTGGCTGTCGCGACATTGAGAGTGTCGTTACGCTATCGCCCAAGTCGGTCCAGGCATTGTATGAAGGATTGACGGGGCTCGAGTCAGAAGACCCTGCGACAGACCTCGCCGTACTGATCGATGCGATCAAACATGATGATACGTCGGCGCAGACATGGCTGCGCAGCGAATGCGACCAACTTGGCGTTCGGTTCGAATGGCACCACTGACCGTCTTTCGTTTCGGGAATAGTTGAGCCCTCACCCCTGCTCTGCGTGCCACTTCTTCAACAGCGCAGCTTCGGTCTCCAGGTCGAATCCACTTCGTCGCCTTTCCGGGGCGGCACGCTCATCAAGCTTCGCGATCATGTCCTTCGCGGTGTCCGCAATCGGCCGAAACGTGAGACCAGTTGCGAGCGCCCTGTCATTGCTCACCTGCATGAAAGGAGTCGGTCCTGCCCCGTACCACGGTCCGTAGTTCGGATCTTCTGATTTTTCTTTTCGAATCCATTCCCAGTCGATCCAGGTCAGTGTTGACGTTGAGCCGGTCGCATCGCGAAGGCCCTCAAGCAGTGGTCGGGCGCGATACGGCTCTTCAGCGCCGACCGCGTTGTAAGGGCCGCTGCCGCTTCCGTCTTCGAGCAAGCGTACCATCCAGCCACACATGTCGGCCGCGTCAATGTACTGCACCGGCAGGTCCTGCACTCCGGAAACCAGAATCTCGTTGCCTGCCTGCATGCGCCTCAACCAATGTCGCAGGCGCTCCGTCGGATCCCCGGTACCGGTAATGATCCCGGGCCGGACATTGATGGCTTTGTCGCCAAAAACTCTCGTGACTTCCTGCTCGCACAGCGCTTTTCGCGGTCCGTAGGTCGGGCCGTAGATGTACTCGGATTCATCGGTCGGATCCTCCATCACGCCGTACGCCGCGGAAAACTCGTCGTCCTCAAGGGTGAGCGACTCCGCATAAGCCGAGATGCTGGAAATGAACATGTACTGGCCCACGTGACCGTGCAACAACTCGGCAGAAAGGCGTGCGTGACGCGGGTAAAAGCCGGAGTTGTCGATGACTGCATCCCAATCCCGACCTTTTAGCGATTCGAGCTGATCATCCCGATCACCAATCAGTGCCTCCACATCCGGAAACATGTCTGGCGCCGTCTTGCCACGATTGAACATTGTGATGTTGTGCCCGCGAGATCGCGCATAGTTAATCTCATGCGGTCCAATAAACCCCGTGCCACCGAGAATCAGGATGTCGAGGGGTTTGGGTGCGGTGCCCTGTGAAAAAACTGACCCCGGCAACGCCGCGAGGACGCCAATAGCTGATGCAGAACGGATAAAACGTCGTCGTGAGGTTTTCATAAGTAGTCCTTTCTTTTTATTCTTCATTCTAGCTTTGGGGTATTAGCGGGCTGCGGGTAGTCATGTCACCGTCATTGTCTTCCGTGATGGTGATTTTAGAACACTATACTTCGCAATTAGATTCCGTTTTACTCTCAGCACCCTATAAGCTGTCATCATGCTTTGGAGCGCTACTGCCCAGGGCCACCACTCTGTCATTGGATTTTACACGGAATGCATTGCACTGAAATTACGCGCAACCTGCGCTGCCACTTTTTCTCGATCGTCGTACTCTCAATGGTCTCGTTTGCTTGCCCGGCATCGGCCGCACCCAACATCGTCGTATTCATCGCCGATGATATGGGCTGGGGGGATGTCGGTTACAACGGAAGCGAAATCAGGACGCCGCACATAGATCAGCTTGCAGCCGAGGGATTAACGCTGAATCGCTTCTACGTGCAGGCCGTGTGCTCGCCGACCCGTGCAGCGTTAATGACTGGCCGCTCGCCATTGCGCACTGGCGTCATGGACCCGTTTAATCCCTGGTACACACGAGGTCTGCCGCTTGACGAAAAACTGTTGCCCGAGTACTTGCGCGAGTTGGGCTACCGGACCGTTGCGCTCGGCAAATGGCACCTTGGCCCGAACTTGCCCGAGTACCATCCGATGAAGCGGGGGTTCGACAGTTTCTACGGCAGCCTGAACGGGTATCTGAATCATGAGACCCGGGCCGTATTCGGCCGCAAAGACTGGCAACGGGACGGCAAGACCGTTCACGAGGACGGCTACGCAACGCACCTGCTTGCGAATGAGGCCGTGCGTGTCATCGAAAACCATGACCCGGCGCAACCGCTGTTCCTGTACGTCTCTTTCACGGCGCCGCATACACCACTGCAGGCGCCGGCCGCCACTATCGACTCTTACGCCGAGTTAGAAAATGACAATCGTCAAATCTACGCGGCGATGGTCACCGAGATGGACTCGGCGATCGGGCAAGTGATGTCTGCTATCAGGGAGTCCGAAATGGCGGACAACATGCTAACAATGTTCTTCACCGACAACGGCGGCATAACCCGGATGGGTGCGAGCAATGGGCAACTTCGCGGCGGCAAGGGCGCGCCGTATGAAGGCGGCGTGCGCGTTCCGGCCCTGATGAACTGGCCTGGTGTTATCGAGTCCGGATCATCGCTGGATGAGCAGGTCGTTATTACGGACCTGCTACCCACATTTGTTGGCGCCGCAGGCGCAGCGCTGGATGCGACGAAGCCGGTCGATGGCCGTAACCTCTGGCCTGCGCTGTCGCAAGGAGAGTCGATCAAGGCAACTCCCTTTATCCTGGCCAACATGGGAAGAAGCGGCACGCTGCATTACGCCTATTACAAAGACAACTACAAGCTCGTATCGTCGGTCAGTACTGAGGGTGATGTCACAAGCGCGCTGTTCGATCTTGTTGCCGACCCCTACGAGCAGCAGGACCAGGCGAACGCTCGTCCCGATGTTCTCGAGTCGATGATCGCCGAGCTGGATGCAATGGAGAAACGCGGGCCCGTGACGTTGGGTGAGCGCACACCCGACCGGTCTGCGCCCGGCAATCCAGGAGCGCGGGAGCCCGATAGTCGTCCTGCGACTGCCACGCCATTCGCGGAAAGCGGACCTGTGCCTTATCCGGAGGGAAACTACGCGTCAGAGGGCAAGTAGGTGAATGACAGCCCGGCATTCTCCTGCAGCCGGCCCAGCAGTGCGTCAGCCATCGCCGAGGCCGGCGTCAGCGCGCCGCCGCCCGACGGCAGGTCGTTGCTGGCGAGACATACTGCCGACTCCGCCAGCATCTTGCTCGTCGAGCCGTAGCCGGGGTCGCGGTCTCCCGTAATCCGGCTCCTGATAACGGTGCCGTCCGGCAGCGTGCCGAACTGGCGCAAGTCGAAAAAGCCGTTCTCGCGTTGCTCGCGGTTTGGGCCCTCGCCGGGTTTCGGTAGCACGAAGCGCTCGAGCAGGCCGCGTGTAACACCGAAACTGGCTGCAGCAACAAAGCTCCCGAGGCCGGCCGTCATCGCGCTGGCCTTCAGCCACGCTTGAGCCCCCTTGCCCATCATCACGGCCTCGCGGTAACGGAAGTAGCGACCGTACGGGTAGCCGAGCAGCGCCTGGCTGCGGCGTACGACCTTGGTGTTGATCCCGGCCATGACGAATGGCGCGGTCCAGGTGTCCGCGACCTCTTCGAATCGCACGTTGCGCTGGTCCGGCTTGTCGGAGCCATGATGCTCATCGGCAGGATTGAGGCCGTAAGGATCGCCGAGCACGCGCGCCACGTCACGATCGGCGCGCGCTTCCTTGATCAGGTTCAGGACGCTCGCTATCGTGCCGCCACTGGGACCGCCTTTGGTCGCCTTGACGAGCATCTGGATCGACGAGCAGTAGTTGCCGTGACGGCGCATCGCCTCCTGCTGCAGGAACCAAACCCCGATGTCCATTGGTACCGAGTCAAAACCACAGCAGTGCACGATGCGCGCGCCACTGTCGACAGCCGCGTCATGATGCTCGTCGATCATGCGCCGTATCCACTGGGCTTCGCCGGCCAGGTCGCAGTAGTGCGTGCCGTGTGCAACGCAAGCCGCGACCAGCTTTGATCCGTATTTGGCGTAGGGGCCGACGGTCGTGATAACGACGCGCGTCTTCGCGGCCATCGCTGAGAGCTTTTGCTCGTCGAAGCTATCGGCGACGATGCTGGGTAATGAAACGGCCTTTGGACCCAGCGCATGCCGCAAGGTCTCGAGTTTAGCCTCACTGCGACCGGCGATCGCCCAGCGCAGCGAGTCGCCGACGCCATACTCAGATAGCAGGTACTCGGCCACGAGCGCGCCCGTAAAGCCCGTGGCGCCCCAGACGACGATGTCGAAATCGCGGTTTGTGGTATGCAATGCGGTTTCTCCGCCAGCTCACTGGCACCACAATAACCGCAACACTATCTACATGGCCACCGTCGCCACAATCACCATCAGGGAATCGCGCTGGTTCACTCGGTCCGAAAACAGAGTATCACTGCTGGCTGAGGTCTTTGTTCAGTTCGTGAAGGTAGCTACTGAGCAAACCAGGATAAAACTCGTCCGGATTTGCACTGCCTGCCTCGACTTCGACCGATACGCCGTTATCCTGATCTCCCCAACCGCGGGTTGAGCCTTTTTCCAGGGTCTCGGACTTGGCAGTGCCGGAAATCAGCTCCTTGCCATTCCGGTGAAACATCGTAATTTCGCCGCCCAGGTTAGTAACAGTCTTTTTCTTGCTGTATACGCCCCCCCAGCTGCTGCCCTTGGTACCGCCCCCATGCTTGAATTCAATCAGCACAACGGCATCGACGCCCAAAGCCTCACAAAGTGCCACGGCATTCTTTTTCTTCAGCTTTATGACTTGATAGCCTTTTGGAAAATACCAGTTCAGGGCCATCTTGCTTTCCGGATCCTTGGTTTCTGACTGATAGAGCTCATTTGCGAGTACTTCTTCCCGAGGAATGACGGTGAACGTCCCGAGACCCTGTAGCACCTCCAGTACACGCTCATCGGCTTCCTGCATCATGAGGTACTCTGCATCGGTGTCCGTGAGCTCGATGACCTCTTGCTTCATTTTGAACAAGCTGGCTTCCTCGAACTCCACATCCCGCCAAAACGAATAGCCAACCACGGCCACTGTCTCGATTTGCGCCAATTCGTCCATGCGGACTTTGACACCCGCATTGGCGGCTGTGCTCAGTAGCGTAACTGCGAAAACGCCCGCAAGGACCTGCTGCAATGACTTCTTCATTGGTAACTCCCATTTCAATGTATGGATTTTTACCAAATGGCAAAAACCGCGGCTACGGCCGACCTTACGGAAGGGAAACGGGAATAGACAGAACGCACATCACAAAACAAAACCGCCAAAGAAAAGACGATTCAGTCCTCGGCGGCGCGCTCAAATGACTTAATACCTCCTTCGACCGCGTTCACCAGGTCCTGTGACGCACTGGAGGCGTACACGTGCACCCAGTCGACCTGTTCGCGCCAGATGTGAATGAGCATATCGGTCTCTTCCCCGCCAAATGAAACCGCAACGCGCTGCTGCTTCTCGTCGTCCATGGACACTGAGGTGGTCAGCGCAAGCAGTTCATCGACGGGCAGTTCGTTGTCGGTGAGCTCATTAATTGCGGCCAGCATGGCCGGGATCGACACGTCATCAACGTTTGCCGACGTCGTAAACGTCTCCGGCTCGCTCGGCGTGCAAGCCACCATCAACGTGACAACCAACCCTGAGACGATGCGCTTGATCATACTCATGACAATACCCCTCTCTCCCGAATACGGGTAACAGCATACTCGAACACGACGAGCCGGATGTCTGGCACGACTAACGGTTCACCGTGACAAACCGTCATTTCGCCGCAAATAACCAAATGATCGCAAACTTTTCGCGATCCTCACGCATCCAACAATAGATCATCAGAAATTCAGCTACTCAAGGGAGGGGCATTATGTCGCTGATCCGCCTGTCTGCAGACAATCCCGCATCGCTGCTCGCCGCCGCAGTTTTGCTTTTCGTGCTCGGCGTCATCGGCATTGCGTCACTGCCCATCCAGATGTTGCCCAACCTCGAGTATCCCGAGATCAACATCAACACTTCGTGGCGTAACGCCGCCCCGCAGGAAGTCGAGGCCAACATCGTCGAGCCACAGGAAACGGTGCTTCGGCAGGTTCCCGGCGTTGTTGAGATGTCGAGTAATGTGAGCGCCGGCAATGGCAATGTACACCTCGTATTCGAC
>Ga0164320_10000139_pt1 | contig 20031 bp, 14 predicted proteins | sample GuaBasSediGuay11_FD_113736 | JGI IMG/M metagenome (GOLD analysis project Ga0164320, IMG submission 113736) | Subseafloor sediment microbial communities from Guaymas Basin, Gulf of California, Mexico - Guay11, Core 4567-28, 0-3 cm | ecosystem: Environmental > Aquatic > Marine > Hydrothermal...
GGAACGTTGCGTGTGGTGCGATTGCCGGCACGCGAAGATCCGATGCTTGTCCGCATCGAAACCATTCGCAATCCCGAGTTCCTGATTACAGACACGGTGGATGCCAAGTTCAGGGAATTTAATGCTGACCTTACGCGTACCTATCGGGTTTGGCGGGAATACCGTCGCAAGGTCGGCGACTACGAGGACTGGAATACCCGATTTGCGGAAGGCGAAGCGAGCAATGCCGAACGCGGCAGCTGGGAGTCGATTAAGCATCGTTACGACGCCTACAAGTACGATCGGATTACGGCCCAGGAACGGGATCGCCTTGCAGTAGCCTTCAACACCGAAGTCGCAAGTACCGTGGACGCGATGGAAAAGCGGGTTGCGGAGCTTAACGGCTGGGTGGAAAACGGTTCTCGTGAATGGCACAGGCTGTTGGAAGAACTGTATGAGGTAGAGACGTCCTTGCAGTAATAAGGCAACTAGCTTCGGCACTCCCCTGACACGATTGCTTGTCTGGCAGTGAGCTAATTCAAGACCCCCACTAATTTCTTCATGCTGTTTCTAAACGTTTCCCGCAGAAAACGTCTGACCAAATTGATGGGTGTCCTCAACTCGAAAACTTTCGTTGGAGCGGCGGGAAGCCGCTCCAACGAGTGATTGTTGAAAGAAAATATATTAAGCGGGACAGCAATGGGTTCGACCCCGTTCAGCGCCCCTGCATTGCGCCCCTTTAGCCTTCCAGCTTTGACTTAAGATGCTCTATAAGATGGGCCATCTCGCCACTTGGACTGAATTCAATCGCTTCATAATCTTCATCAACCCAAACCGTGTGGCCCGGTGGCCAGTAGTAAACGTCGCCGGCACTTACCGTTTCTTCCTGACCGTCCGCGTAGCGCACGTGGATAGAACCCTTCACTACGGTTCCCCAATGGGGACACTGGCAAAGATTGTCTGGCAATCCCTCCAAAAGCGGTGTTGCGTCCGCACCTTTTGGAAAACGAATGCGAGCAACGTTCAAGTCACCCCAGTCTTCTCCTTGAATACACAGGTCGCCTGCTCGCAGTCGCGTCGGCAAATCCGTTCGCGCTAATTTCATGTCAATCTCCTTTTCTGGATCACGTTGCGGACGATCCGCAGTTGCGTGAAATGATTGTACACGCAACATTCGGTTGAGGCGCGCGGATTGATTTGCATTTTTCTTGCAGGCGTTTGGATCGAATGAGTCTAATTGAGATTCGTAATTCTGAAACGTCGGCTCGACTCGGTCACTCTTCCAGCAGGTGACTGAGATCTAATTCGTGAATGACCGCGGTTACAACCTGCAGGTCATCTTCAAATCCTGCCATTGAATAATTGTCATCCTGCGCATCTTCGGCGAGAACGAAATAATTTATGGCTAATTGAGTGAGTCGATGCTGCCGCTCGTCTGCTTCGGCGGGCAGCGCATCGAGAAGTTTCCAGCAAAGCGCAGTAATGCGTTTGGCAACATCGCGATCGAAGAACTCGTCTGTCGATGAGTGCGAGTCGAGTTCCTCGACATACTGTTGTAACTCGTCCGAAAGAACCTGCGCCGAAACCAGCGCCTCTCTTGCACGTTGCTCGGCAATGCGGCGTGTTTGCGGGTCTACCTGTGGGCATGGCATATCGCTCGTCGTCACGCCGGTGTTTTATGAATAAACTGGCGATCCAGATGATAACGCAATCAGCAGAACCAGGGGGCAGTGACCTTGACTGAACTAAAAACAGGCGCGGTGATTTCTGCTTCGATATAGTCATACAGTTAGGGTCACTGCCCCTTAATTGGAAATAAACTCTAAGCCCATTGCTGCTTGGCACTTCGTACAACGCGATCCGGAATTCATGGTCTAATGCCGCTAACCAAATCAGGAATAGTTGGGGGGACCACAATGAAAGTGTTACCGGCTGCCATGCTGGCAGTAGCCCTGTTTGTCGCAGCGTGCGGCAATGAAAAAGTCGAGTCGCCGGCCGACGTTACTGACCCGACTGTATCTCTGCACGCGTTATTCGACGAATTTTTTGAACGCGGCCTCGAACTCAACCCGACGCGAGCCTCCCGAATTGGCGACTATCGCTACAACGATCAGTTCGCCAACTCGATCGGTCCGGAATATCGTGAAGCCAGCCGCCAGTTGGACGAGACATTCCTGGCTCGGCTTCTCGAGATCGATCGCGGACAATTGTCACGCCAGGACCAGTTGAGCTATGACATGTTCCAGCTCAATCGCGAGCAGTCGCTTGAGGGTGAACGATTCCCCGCCCACCTGCAGCCAATTAACCAGTTTTACTCCACCCTGAATTCTTTTGTGCAACTCGGCAGCGGCACCAGCGTCCACCCGTTCAAGACGGTCAAAGACTACGACGACTGGCTGTCACGAATCGATGGCTTTGTCGTATACGCCGACCAGGCGATCGAAAACATGCAGGAAGGCCTGCGCCTGGGTGTGGTGCAACCGCGTATCCTGATGGCCAAGTCCCTGCCGCAAATCGAGTCGCAGGTTGTAGACTCGGCGGAAGAAAGCGGTTTCTGGGCGCCAATCGAGCGGTTGCCCGACGAATTCAGTAACGCGGACCGGGAACGACTCGCCGTGGCATTCAAAGATGCTATCGAGAACAAAGTTATTCCCACCTATAAGCGGGTTGCCAATTTTGTCGGCGACGAGTACCTGGCGGCGGCGCGGGACACGGTTGGGCTCTACGCACTGCCTGACGGAGCAGACTGGTACGCGTACAACGTCAAGCGTATTACCACTACGGACCTGACACCTGGCGAGATCCATCAAATTGGTCTGGACGAAGTTGCGCGCATTCACGACGAAATGCGCGGTGTCATGGCCGAGGTCGGTTTCGAAGGCGACCTAACGGACTTTTTTGACTACATGAACAGCGAGGAGCAGTTCTATTTCGATGCAGCCGAAGAGCTGATCCAGGGCTATCGCGACATGGCTGAACGGATTTCGGAATTGTCGAAGAACCTGTTCGACGTTTTCCCGAAGGGCAGCCTCGAAGTGCGTCGCGTGGAGCCGTTTCGCGAGGCGTCAGCTTCTGGTGGGCAATATCGTACCGGCACACCGGACGGCAGCCGGCCCGGCGTCTTTTACGCCAACGCCTACGACATCAAGGCTCGTCCAATCTGGGGCATGGAGTCGTTGTTCCTGCACGAGGCGATTCCCGGGCACCATTTCCAGCGCTCTTTGCAAGTTGAAAATGAGGACCTGCCAAGCTTCCGCCGTTTTGGTGGCTACACGGCATTCACCGAAGGCTGGGGTCTCTATGCTGAATCTCTTGGCAAGGAAATCGGCGTCTATACCGATCCGTACCAGTACTTTGGTGCGTTGAATGCTGAACTCTGGCGCGCTATTCGCCTGGTTGTTGATACCGGCCTGCATGCAAAGGAATGGACGCGACAGGACGTGCTCGACTTCATGTACGCCAATTCAGCGGTAAAAGAAGCGCGTGCTGTTTCTGAAGCAGAGCGTTTCATGGCCATTCCAGGTCAGGCGCTGGCATACAAGATTGGTCAGCTCAAGATTCGTCAACTACGCGATGACGCGGAGGAGCGCCTGGGTGACAAGTTTGACGTCAAGGCATTCCACAGCCAGGTGCTGATGGATGGCCCGATGCCGTTGTCGATGCTGGAAGACAAAATTGACGATTGGGTGGAAACACAACTGTAGGTGGCAATGAGGGACATCATGACTAGAACAATAATTCTTCTGGCTGTTTTTTTCGCTTCCAGTTTCGCGCACTCGAGCGAGCACATCGATCTCATTGAGCTATTCAGAGAATGGCGGACGTTTGAAAAGCCGCCGCTGCGTAATGGTGCACCCGATTATACCGCCGACACCTTTGAACGCCGTTACGGGGAGTTTCTCGAACTCCGCACCCAATTGCGCGCGATGGATTTCGAAACATGGACGATTCCGGAGCAGGTTGACTGGCACCTGGTTAGAGCCGAAATGAATGGTTTCGACTTTAATCACCGCGTTCTCAAACCCTGGGCACGGGATCCTGCTTTTTATGACACCGTCTGGATGAACCGCAGCGACGTGCCGGCACATGAAGGTCCGACAAATCACGCTGTCGTTGAAATATGGACCTATGACTTTCCATTGACCGATGAAGACGAAGCGCGCCTTACTAAGGAACTCCGTGCTATCGCGCCATTGATGGCCCAGGCGCAACAGAACCTGACCGGTAATGCACGGGACCTTTGGATCACCGGGATTCGCGACGTTCGCTCGCAAATCGATAAACTTGATCAAGTGTCGAAGATGGCCGGCGGCGGGGCCGGCAGTGAATTCCACAGCGTCATAGTAGATGCGAAAGCGGCCACTGTGTCGCTGGTCGACTTCCTTGAAGCCAAGTCGCCTTCCAAGACGGCTCCATCCGGTATCGGTAAGGACAATTACACCTGGTACCAGCAAAACGTACATCTGGTCCCACTCACCTGGGAGGAAGAGGTGAGCTTGCTCAAACGGGAGCTGGACCGTGCCTGGTCGTCGCTGAAACTCGAAGAGCAGCGAAACCGCGATCTACCACCGCTGGTTGCTGCCAGTAATTCCGAGGAGTACGCAGCGCTGGCGGAAGATGCGGTAGACCGCATCATCAATTTCCTTAACGAGAAACAAATTCTCACTGTTACTCCTTATATGAAACCGGCGATCTCTGCACACATGGGCGTATTTATTCCAGAAGAGAAACGTAACTTTTTCTCAATCGCCGCACACTACGATCCAGCGCCGCTATTCACACACTTCTACCACTGGATGGAACTTGCGCGCATGGACCTGGAACCACACCCAAGCCCGGTCAGGCAAGGCGCGCTGCTGTACAACATTTTCGACAGTCGCAACGAAGGCACTGCAACGGGCGTAGAAGAGATGTTCATGCATGCTGGTCTCTACGACGACCGGCCACGTTCGCGCGAGCTCGTGTGGATTATGCTGGCACAACGCGCCGCCCGCGGATTAGGTTCTCTATATGCCCACGCAAACGAGATGACGATGGAGGAAGCAGGTAGCGTTCATCAAAATTGGACGCCGCGCGGCTGGATGAAAACAGAAAAGGAGTTGCTTGTCTTCGAGCAACATTTGTATTTACGACAGCCCGGCTACGGTACCAGTTACATTACCGGCAAATACCTCCTTGAACGTGCGCTCGCGGATTTCGCCAAACAAAAGGAAGACCGTGGCGAAGAGTTCAGAATGAAAGACTTTTTCGATCAACTGAACTTCATCGACAGTATTCCTGTCTCTCTCGCACGGTTTGAGATGACCGGCCTCGACGACGACATCACGATGATGATGGACGAATAGTTGCTGGGAATGGTGCCGGGTCTGTTCAGTGATGCTCCTGGACAGAACAGAACCGGCAACACTGCTGTCCCACAGAAACCAGTTACTTGGCCGTGGGCTTAAATGTTGGTGCAATGTTCCGGTGTTCTTTGCTGATTTGAGTCATCGCAAAAACACCAGAACATCCACCTGAAATCGGCTCAGTCCGTAACACCAAACGGGATGCGCTTCAATGCTAGTTGACCATTACTCATTACGAGCAGGACGTCTTCCAGTACCTGAAGATTTTCCAGTGGGTTGCCCGGCACAACGATCATGTCGGCCTCAAACCCCACTGCGATGCGACCGGTGCGATCGTCAATCCGTAACAGCTCCGCTGAATTCACAGTGCCCGCCTGCAGCGCCTCGAAGTGGCTCATACCGATTTTCGCGAAGGCTTCAATCTCCATGGAGATGCGATTGATTGATTCCGCCTCGTAATAGTTATCCGCGCCGGTGGCAAATTTGACGCCGAGTTTGTACGCCTCACGCATTACCTTTTCCAGTTGCGGCACCATGTGCCTGCCGCGCAGTCGCAATACGTAGTTGAATCGCTCCTCGACCAGGTCCACGATCGTCACGTGCGTCGGCACGAACCAGGTACCGCGCTCCTTCATCAGCTGCAGCGTTTCCGTGCTCATGTAGGTACCGTGCTCGATGCTCCTGGCCCCCGCGAGCACCGCCGCGCGAGCACCTTCATCACCATGCGCATGCACGAGCACCGGAATATCGTGTTTGGCAGCCTCCTCCACCACGATGCGCAACTGCCGCTCCGTGTAGACCTGTTGCCGGGGGTCCGTATCTGGCAGGCCGGCGCGCTGCGTGCCGCGTGTCTTGATGACATCCACGCCGCGATCGATGTTGATATTGACGAGTCGTCGCAGATCCTCGTCACTGTTAACACCGTCAAACAACTCTGCCAGTCGCGGATCCGCGAGCGCGCCTCTGCCGAGGTCCGGTGTCACGTAGACACCGGCGGCAACAACCTCCGGCCCAGCCAGCCTGCCAGTGCGGACCAGTTCACGTAGCGCGACGTCCTGGAAAGCACTGACACTGGCACTGCGAACCGTCGTGACCCCTGAGACGAGCGCCCGCTCCGCCCGCTCGATCGTATCCAGATGCGTGTGAACGTCGATCATGCCAGGCATCAGGAAATTGCCTTCGACGTCAACCACCGTGTAATCGCGCGGCAGGTTCGCGTCACCTGTCTCGATGCGCTCGATCCGCCCGTCGCTGACCAGCACCGTCACATTCCGGGTGATTCGTTCGTTGACGCCATCAAACAAATTGGCATTCGTTAGTGCATAGGAACCGTCGGCGGCAAACGCGGGATAAGCTAGCGCCGTTAGTGCCAGCGCAATTACAGCAACAAGGTATTTTTTGTTCATAATATTCTCACCACACAAAAATTCAGGTAAAGGTAATGCTCGCTGCCAATGGCCCTATGCGCTTTTGCGCCGCAGCGACCTGGGATTTGAGCTTAGCCCAATCCACGCCGATCATTTGACCGTTGCGCTTGCGGGCCTGACCTGCGACCCAGACGCTGTCAACGTCGGCCAGCGATGAAAAATTCAATACTCGATCGGCGAGACTCCCCAGCATTGCGAAACCGATACGATTGGTTCGCAGCAACACCAGGTCGGCACGTTTGCCAATAGAGATAGTACCAGTCACATCTCCAAGGCGCATTGCCCGGGCACCGAGTGTCGTCACAAAATCCAGCGTATCTTCAGATTTGTAAGCTGCCGCGATTTTCGTGCCCTCCGGAGAAAGGTATAGATTCCAGAACGCAGCGCGGGCGTGCTCGAAATAATCCTGCGTCAGCACCAGGTTCACGTCGATACCAATTCCGGTCGCCACACCTGCAGCGCGTGCGCGCCCATGTACTGAGGGCCCGCGGTTTGCGCTTGCCATATACGGGAACTCACCCATGGCAGTTGCACATACCATGCCGCCTGTATCACGCAGCATCTTAAGTTCTTCCGCGGTAAGCCGATTGGCATGGGCCAGGTGGTAATCCGGCCCTAACAGACCCGCTTCCTGCAAGTCACGTACGCCGGAATCGCGATATCCCATCGTGCCTTGCGGCATTGGTTTTGCTGGCTTGTGAACGTGCGCCGCTAACAGTTTGACGCCCATGTCACGCACGCGCGTCCATTCTTTGCTGATATCTTCGATACTGCTGCCCATGCCTGATGCGGGCGCGAGACCAAGCTGCATAATGTCAGAACTACTGGAGAAAACTTCCTTCTGCAGTCGCTCCGCAGTGGCCCAGTGCGTTTCAGTCGTGGCCGCAATGCGCTGCGAATCAGCAACTGACAACGGTACAACATCGCCGGGTTTATAGGTCGACGACACACCGAGCTGTAACGCGAACCATCCACCCACTCCGGAATCTTTAGCGCCCTTAGCCGCGGCCAACGCGGTTTCCGCATTGATCTGGCCATGCGCGTAGTCGATCAGTGACGTCACGCCGGAGTCGATCGCCATCAGGCCACCCAGGTAACCTGCCAGGTAATGATCCTCAGGGCCCATGCTGACGATCGTGCGCATCTTCCAATCCTGGTAGGTCGCATACACGCTGGGATGGGTTTTCGCCAATCGGCCAGCATCAACTGTGTGCCACAGGTGACGGTGGCCGTCACACATGCCGGGCATCAGGATCATCCCGTTGGCATCTATGACCTCGGCATCTTCGCTCGACAGGCCCTTGCCAATGGCGGATATCCTGCCATTTTCAATCAGGACATCCGTATCCTGCATTTCCTGCATCGTCGGATCCATTGTCAGCAAATCGGCACCGCGGATAAGCGTGCGCCGTGGCGCAGCTCCGGTTGCCGCAGTGACCTGCATGGCATTGGCTGAAGTGGTCTTGCCAAAAACAGCCGACGTAACGGCGGCGGCTGACAAACCGAGGAAGTCTTTACGGGTAATTTTTGTCATCGTCTCAGTCAGTCAAGCCGAACGGGATGCGCTTCAATGCGAGTTGTCCGTTACTCATCACGATCAGGACATCTTGCAGCACCCGGATATTCTCGAGCGGATTACCGGGCACAACAATCAGGTCAGCTTCGTACCCCTCTTCAATGCGCCCGGTGCGATCATCGATCCGCAGTAACTCGGCCGCACTCACGGTACCCGCCTGCAGCGCCTCGAAATTACTCAAACCGAAGTTCGCAAAGATTTCGATTTCGAGCGAAATGCGGTTGATCGACGTCTCTTCATAAGAGCTATCCGCGCCAGTCGCGAGTTTGACGCCAAGCCGATGCGCCTCGCGTATCCCACGTTCGATTTCCGGCAGCATGTGTCTACCGCGCAGGCGCAGTACATAGTGCTTGAGCTCTTCTTCCAAATCGACAATGGTGATGTATGTCGGCACGAACCAGGTGCCGCGCTCCTTCATCAGCTGCAGCGTTTCTGTACTGAGATAGGTGCCATGCTCGATGCTGCGGGCGCCTGCGAGCACTGCCGCGCGTGCCCCTTCATCGCCATGCGCGTGCACCATCACCGGAACGTCGTGTTTTGCCGCCTCGTCAATGATCACACGCAGCTCGCGCTCCGTGTAAACCTGCTGCCGGGGATCCGTATCCGGCAGACCCGACCGCTGCGTGCTGACTGTCTTGATGACGTCCACGCCGTGATCGATGTTGATGTTGACGAGTCGCCGCATGGCTTCATCACCTTCGACGCCACCGTAAAATTCCGCGAGTCGCGGATCCGCCAGAACAGCCGGGCCGATATCCGGTATCACGAACACACCGGAGGCGAGGACTTCCGGACCGGCCAGCCTGCCAGTGCGGACGAGCTCACGCAGTGTAATGTCCTGGTAAGCACTGGAACCTGCGACGCGAACCGTCGTGACGCCCGAATCGAGCGCACGTTTTGCCCGCTCAATCGTATTCATATGTGTATGAACGTCGATCATGCCCGGCATCAGGAAGTTGCCTTCAACATCGATGACCGTGTAGTCGCGCGGCACGTCGTTTGCGTTAGCTTCGATTTTTTCGATCAGCCCGTCCCTGACCAGGACCGTCACGTTTTCGGTGATTGCGTTGTTGACGCCATCGAACAGGTTGGCGTTTGTCAGTGCATAGGGACCGTCCGCAGCAGACGCGGGATACGTAACTGCCGCTAGCGTTAGTGCGGCCAGAACAACAAGCCTGTTCCTAATCATGATGTTGTCACCAATAAAAAAGAAGCATTCCTCAGGGGACGGGTCACGGATGGCGGACCCATTCACCCGGCGTGGCGGCCTCGACAATCTCCCCGTCAACCAGCACGAGAGTACCGTTGACCAGCACGGTCGAAATGCCGGCTGACATCTGTGCCGGATTCGCATAACTCGCCCGCTCCTGAACTGTGGCCGGATCGAAGACCGTTACGTCAGCATCCATGCCGATCTGCAGACGTCCCTTTCGCGCCATCGCGGGGATTGATTGTTCAAGTCGCTGTGCCGGCAGCAGCGTGATCTTTTTGATTCCCTCCATCCAGTCCACGATCTCGAGTTCGCGCACGAAGCGCCCAAGGAAGCGAGCGAATGTTCCTGTGCTGCGGGGGTGTCCGCGTCCCTCGACCAGCCCGCCACCGTCGGAGCTGACAATTCCCAGCGGACTTTTCAGACCCATAATCATTTCCTCTTCAGGAATGAACTCGGTCTGGACACTGAGCAAACCCGGCTGCGCCCTGAGCTCGAAGAAGCGTTCCTCGGTCAATCGCTCCTGGGTGTCAGCGACGTAGATGTCAGAATATTCCGCGCCGCCGAACCGGTCCTGCCAGCCCTCGTCAAATAGCGCGGACTGCAGCCAGGTCTGGTTACGCGTCCACACATGAAAATCGAAGCCCACATCAACGCCGCGGGCCGATGCTCCTTCGATGAGCGCGATGGAGAGTGGCGCCGAGCCCACTGTGGAGGAAATCAGGTGAGCCATTTGTGCCTGCGTGCCCGTGGCGGCAGCCATTGACACCACCTCCATGACTGCGAGGCTCATCGTTAGCGGGAAGACGTTGCCCTTGTATCTCGCGTGCAGGTGACAGGGCACACCTTCGGCGGCGGCAACGCCAAAGAGTGCGAAAATCTCCTCGTACGACGCACCGGGGTTGTAGTTGATACCAAAGCCGATGCCCACAGCGCCATCCCGAATTGACTGCACTGCGAGGCGGCGCATGGCTTCTATTTGCTCGGGGGTCGCCGGCCGGTAGGGATCAGTCGCGCCGGCGGCCTCGCGCATTGCCGAGTGACCGACCGTCCCCGCGTAGTTGACCAGGGGACCTACTTCAGCATGGCTCCGCCGGTAGTCAGCAACATCGACAGGCCCGCCATGCATGCCCAGGACCGTCGTCACGCCATCGCCGATCTTGAACTCGTGCGCTGAGCGGTCCAGTCGCATGTTCGCGAGGATGTCGATGAATCCGGGCGCCACGATCTGCCCGCTGGCATCGATGGTCCGGCGCCCCTGAATGTCATCCGTGGTGATCGCCTCGATGCGGTCGTCCAGGATGCCGACGTTGGCGATCTCGTCCCGCCCTGTCTCGGGGTCCATCACCCGACCCCCGAGGATCACTACGTCATAGACGTCTTGAGCAACGGCCGACGCCGGCAAAATAATGAGCAGGACAAGCACGGAGACGAGAAGGCGGATGCTCATGTGTTGTCGTTCCTGCGAGTATTGTCGGAACGGATAAACTAACATGAAATCAATAGCGGCGAGCCAACTCTACAAGTGTAAACCACGCGATCATGCTAGAGCGTTTAGTTCCTGGCTGAAAAATGGCGATGGCCGAACTGGTATAAGATATTGTGACCTGCAAAGGAAAGGAGAGATGCAATGAGAAGTCTGTGCAGTAGATTGATTCTAGTTCTAATTTTTTTTGCAGCAACGGCATTCGCTCATGACAGAAAGAATGTAGATAACATCAGCGTTCTTTTTGGTGGCGAACCAGAACCCATGGTCAATGACGAGCGCCAATTCCTGCGTTGGAAGTTTACTGAGGTCGATACCAACGAACTCATCACGGATCTGGAAGCCCTGGAGGCCGTCGTTACATTTGCAGGCAAGGAAGCCGGGACATATACCGCGAGGGGCCCGCGTCGCGATCCCGGTGTCTATAAGACCAGCCACATTTTCGCAATGCCTGGCGAAGGAGAAGTGACTTTGAGATTTAAGCGGAAAGGCAATGATAAGGTTTACACGGTTACTTTCTCATTTAGTGTGATATCAAGAGATGAACTTGTAATACCGAAATAGTTTATTCGTGCAGCAGTTGAAATGGCGTCGCTTCCCGGGGGGCAGGCGTTGAAATCAAAATGATTGTCGAAGTTGACGACTAATGGAGCACCGGTAATGATCAATCGAAGCAACAAAATCACCTGTATTATTTTGCTACTTGTTGGCACGCTGCACTCCAGCCAGTCGTTCGCACAAACTAACCCACTCTGGACACAGCAAAAGGTCAGGAATTACCTGCCCCATATGACGTCACCGGAGGTCGAGTCGCTGCTGACAAGAACGGACATGGTCATAATTCCTGTTGGCGCTTTGGAACAGCACGCCGCTCACTTGCCCATTGGCACCGATTTCATTGGCGGTGTCGAACGTTGCAAATTGATTGTGCAGGAACGCGCCATTCTTTGTGCTCCGGTCTTGATGGCCGGCCAGTCTCCCTACCACATGGGCTTCGCAGGCACGATCGCGCTCAGGGCTGACACCATTATCAAAGTTCACCTGGAAGCCGTCGACAGTCTCATTCATCATGGTTTCAAACGCTTCATCATCATGAATTCGCATGGCGGTAATCGCGCGATATCCACCTTGATTGTCGATCAGATCAATCAAACCACGGCCGGCGTGGCAGTCAGTTTCGGCGATGCGGTAAGGCCATTCATGGAACCCTCCTCCCAGACGCCCAGCACAGTGCTTGATCGGCATGGTGGTACCAGTGAAACGTCAAGATCGCTATACCTGATGCCAGATCTCGTGCAGATTGACAAAGCCGTTGCCGCGCAATTGACATTGCCAAAGCATTTACAGGACATGCTGCCGGAAGTCGTCGCGGGTGATCCCACGGCATTGCAGCTTTTTCTTGCAGAAGGTTTAAAAGCCGAAGAGACCGGGAAAAAGACATCGTCTGCCGAAATGTCGACAACCGGGGTTTGGGGAGAACGTGATCCCAGCGAAGGAAGTGTCGCAAGAGGCGAAGCGGAGACACGACGATCCGTCGATGCTGCGGTGCGCTTTATCGATCGCTGGAATGAATTGGCTGGTAGCGACTAGATTGTGCACCGAAAGTCGGCGACAGATTGAGCACGCAACACGAACAGTGGCGAGCTAGCTCCTGCGTTGGTCATCAAAAAACAGGCCGAACCGAATCGGTGGCTGTCAAAGAAGTTTTTTGGAGGCGGGGGATTTGACCGGCGCAGACGCCGAAATAGGCAATGGGAAAAATGACCGATAGAAATTATTTCGAGAATAAAATTATGTTGCCACGCATCGCCGTGGCCCTGGCGGCCCTTTGCATACTAAACGTGACTTTCGCCGGCGAACCTGGGGAAGCAAATTCGAGTTGGACGGGTACCGACTTTTCCGGCGCCGAAATAGTTTTTCCGGAAGTGTTGCAGGGCAAACCAACGGTCCTGGTTTTTTGGGCTACCTGGTGCCCCTATTGCAAGGCGTTGATGCCCTACCTTGGCGAGATTCAAAGGGATTACGGCAAGAAAAAAATCAACATACTTGCCATCGACGTTTTTGAAGACGGTGAGATTGACCCTGCCGCCTATGTCGAGGAGTTAGGATTTCCGATGATAGCCGTCGCAAACGGTGACCCCATAGCGGAGATCTATTCAGTACGAGGCACACCTGGCCTGATGATTCTCGATGGGCAAGGAAACCTGGTGTGGAAGCGAGCGTCGACCGACCTGCCGCCAGGCAAAACAGTTGCTGAATACTGGGCCGACCAGGTTCGCGAGCAGCTCGATCAACTTCTCTGATTCATTGCAATAAAATCATAAAGAGGTAGGTGCTAATGAACTGTCCAAATAAGTGGGTCTCCATCACTTTGGTCGTTATTGGACTTGCGGCCTGCGGGCCTGCAGCCGAGTTAGCGGCGGCCCAGGACCTGGCCAGCGACTTCACCGTCACCGACGTCATGGTACCTACCCGTGATGGTGTGCACCTCAACACGAAAATCTTCACACCCAAAGAAAGCACGGAGCCGTTGCCAATCATCTTGCTGCGCACGCCTTATGGTATTGCGAACGCCGAGGGTGCGTTCGTGACCGCGCTGAATACGCTGGCAGACGAGGGTTATATTTTTGTGTTCCAGGACATCCGCGGCAAGTTCGCCTCCGAGGGATCGTTCGTCATGTTGCGGCCCACGCGACAGCGCGACGACGAATTTAGTGTTGACGAAGCGAGCGACACTTACGATTCAATTGAGTGGCTGTTAGAGAATGTGCCGGACAACAACGGACGCGTGGGCATGATGGGCACGTCTTATGGTGGCTGGCTGACCGTAATGGCGGCGCTCGCCCCGCATCCGGCGCTGCGCGCAGTCGTGCCGAAGGCCTCGCCCGCCGACATGTGGCTGGGCGATGATTTCCACCACAACGGGGCGTTTCGCCTGAGCTACGGATTCGAGTATGCGTACATGGTTGATGGCGCGAAGGAATCGCAACACTTCCCGTTCGATCGCTACGACACCTACGACTGGTATTTGTCGCTTGGGCCACTGTCGAATGTGAATGAAAAGTACCTGCACGGCAAAGTGCCCACATGGAACGACTACGTAGAACACCCCGACTACGATGAGTTCTGGAAGCGGCAGACTATGATCCCGCAAATAGAAGCGGTGCAGGTACCGACGCTCAATGTTGCAGGCTGGTGGGATCCGGAAGACTTCTATGGACCGATTCGCATCTACGAAGCGTTTGAGGAACACGACACGAATGACATGAATTACCTCGTGACCGGGCCATGGAATCATGGCGGCTGGAATGCTAAATCGGGAGACCAGCTCGGCCCAATCGCGTTCGACAGCTCAGTCTCTAAATATTTCCGCGAAGACATTGAGGCACCGTGGTTCGCCTACCACTTAAAGGACAAGGGAGATCTCGATTTCCCGGAGGCGCAGACTTTCGAGGCAGGCACGAACCGCTGGCGACAATGGGATGCCTGGCCAGCAACACAGGCTGCAACGCCACGCGAACTCTACTTCCATGACAACGGGACGCTCTCTTTCGAGAAGCCCGACACGGACGGCATCGAGTCCCAGGACAGTTTCATCTCCGATCCGGCACATCCGGTGCCCTACCGCCACCGACCTATCCAGGCAACGTATTTTCCCGGCGGATCGAAGTGGTCGACGTGGCTGGTCGAGGATCAACGCTTCGTCGACGATCGGCCGGATGTGTTGAGCTGGGAGAGCGCGCCGCTCGACGAAGACCTGACCATTGCAGGTGAAGTGATGGCGAACCTGTTTGCATCAACCACGGGCAGCGACGCGGACTGGGTGGTCAAGCTAATCGATGTCTACCCGGACCACTATCCGCAGAACTGGGAACTGGCCGGCTACCAATTAATGGTATCGAACGAGGTATTCCGCGGCAGGTATCGGAACAGCTTTGAAAAGCCGGAGCCCGTCACCTCAGACGCCGTACTTGAATACAGCTTCAGTCTGCACACACAGAATCACACCTTTAAGAAAGGACATCGTGTGATGGTGCAGGTGCAAAGCAGCTGGTTCCCGATTATCGATCGAAACCCGCAAACGTTTGTGCCGAATATCTTCGAAGCGAAGGAAAGTGATTTCCAGGCCGCCACGCATAGCATCCACCGCTCGACGAAATATCCGTCGTCAGTGACACTTCCTGTGGTGTTGCAGGCGGAACGCCAGTAATCGATATTTGTGTGGTTGAACCGCCAGGGATAGCGGGGTCGGGCCTGTTGAACGCCGCTGATGTAGAACTAATGCATCATTTGCCTGCGGATTTTCGGCTCACCGAGGAATGCGTGGCTCGAACATGCCCCGCAAAACATCTTTATCAATACAAGCGTAGTCAGTCGGCTCGCAATTACTATCAACGCAGACTGCAGCCTGGTCCGGCGGGCATGTCGGCACACGTCCAACCTCACTCGCAACGGGCTCATACCGTCGATCGACGTCCTCGCTGGTCGCGCATGCGGCCAGTGCTGCGAGGCTTAATGACTGAAGCAACGTAATTCGTACTGTGCTCATGGAATTTTTGACCACCATCGTCTGCATTCGTTGCTGCGATCTTCTGAATATCCCGGCTTCCCTTGAGATCGCAAACCCGCCCGTATGCGATTGTAGCGGTAGCCGGTGGCCGGTTATTCGGGAAAATTTATCTAATCTAATCCGCGATAGTGCTTGCTACGTACTCTGATCGCTCCGTCTCCGATGATTGTTCGAATGCACCAAGCGCATCGACCAGCCCTTGTTGATCCTCCATTAGCAAAAGCCCGGTATGTAACGGTAGAATTCGTCGCCATTCGTAGAGGGCGCCGATATCATGAAGCTGTTTGATCCAGCCGATGACTTTATCTTCTTCGACAAATCCTGCACGGGTATCAATCAGGAATTTCAGTGCAAATGAATTTAGTGCACCGCCTGCCCGTTGAATGGCGATATCTTCGTTGATCCACTCCAGTCGTGACGCAACCGTACCGGCCTGCTCCGTTTGACCAGCCTCGCGCAGCAAGCGTGCATAAATTGCTAGCGTAATCCAGTCGTTATTTGCAGTGTCAAACATGGTGGCAGGATCGCCTGTTATCTCCCTCGGTATCGTCGCGTGCGCCTCAAATTGAGCCAGGGCACGCTCTGGTTCGCCTTCAAGTAAGGCGAGATATGCCTGGAATTCCAACATGCCGGTGCCGATGCGTCGATATAGTGTGTCAGGGTCCGATAACGACGCCTCGAGCATAGCTTCGATTACTTCGGGTGCCGCGGCAGGGTCCTCGGCAAGAGCAGGGTCAAGATAGAGCGCGGCCGCTTTGATCATACGAGCTTCCCCCGAAGTTGGTTTGATGGCCAATGCGCGGTCGGCAAATTCACGCGCCGCGGCATAATCTCCCATGGATAACATGGTTTCTGCGGGAAATGTATACGACTCAGGATCACTGGGATCTGTCCATATCGTCCCAATAAGTTGTATTGTGGCCGTCGCTAACTCGCCTGTATCTGCCAGGAACCTGCCGTACAATGCTGGTGGCGACGGCGCCTCAGGTGCCAGTTCAATCGAGCGCCGCCATTGCGCGTCTGCTTTTTCGAACTGCAACAGACGTTCGTATCTTCTCGCAATAGCGACCGGGAACCAGTAGTTCAACGGATCATTTTGCGACGACTCTTGCAATAGATCGATGGCCTGTAATGTATCTTCCCGACCTGAATTCAGTGAATTGACGTAGTCCTGGGCAATATCCGAGTCTGAAGGATTAATATCGTAGGCTTGGCGAAGATCGTCCGACGATTGGCTTAGATCGCCCAGGAAGAAATTCGCATAGGCGCGAGCGCGATACCACTCCCCGGTGTTGCCCGCACCATGTTCTTTTGCCGATTCAAGCAATGCCAATGCCAATTCAGCGCTTTCCACTTCGCCGAGCATGCCGATGACGCCACCGTCAAGATACGCTTGCGCTTTTGTCACGTAGAGAAGGCCGAATTCAGGATCAAGTTGGATGGCGCGATCGAGCCATCGATGCGATTTCGTAATCGTCGAAAATGTGTAATCGATCAGGGCCTGTTTGGACCTGAGGTAAAGATCGTAGGCCTCACTATTGCTGAAACTGGGGGCATCGACACTGGTTTCGACCAGGGTCAGCTTTAGTTCATCGGCGATTGCTCTGGCAACGTCCGATTGCACATTCAGGATGTCGACAAGGTCACGGTCATACGTGTCGGACCACAGGTGATAGCCCGATTCCGCCTCGATCAACTGGGCCGTGATTCTTACCCTGTCGTTAACTCGCCTTACGCTGCCCTCAAGGATGTGAGTAACGTCAAGCGTTTCAGCAACGACCCGCAAATCAATATTCTGACCTTTGAACTGGAATGAGGACGTACGGCCAATGACGTCCATAATTTTCAATCGAACGATTGAATTGAGTATTTCTTCGGTGATGCCATCGGAAAAATATTCGTTATCGGCGTTGCCAGACATATTGACGAATGGCAGTACTGCGAGAGAGGGAACTACGGCCAATTCCTCGACTTTCTCAGACCCGGTCTGCCGTTCCCAGACGAAATAACCAACGGCAACGATAAGAACGGCAATGATGATCCGATCGAGTTTGTGGCCAGTGTTGTGCGTAACACTTTTGCTGCGATCGACTTGCCTGGTCGTCTTCAGGCCTTCGGGCGTGAGCTCAAAGGCCCATGCAAAAAACACGGCAATTGGCAGGCCGATAGCGAGGCCCAGCATGAAGACCTGCATGACCCATTCCGGGGCGCTGACGTTTTCCAATACCAGGTCAGTGAATTGCAGGATCAGCCATGCCACCACGATATAGGCGACACCTACGCGGAAAACATTGCGTCGTTTAAGTTCTTTAAAAAGCGCCATATGAGCCGATGGTCCGTTACCGACAGATGCCAAGAATACGCAGATTGAGCGGTCGAGCAAGTAAATCAGTGAACATCGGCACTATTTTTCCAGCACAAAGCCGACCTACGCCGTAACCCGATAGCCGCTAAATTAACTTCGGTTCGACCCCTCTTTCATATGGCAGGAGTTGCGTTGACTCTCCTTGCTGTATTCGTAAAATCCACGTTATGAAAATATACAACGTGTTGGGTTTTACCATACTTGCATTACAACTCCTGATTTCAGCGCTTCTGGCGCCGGACTCTCTCGGACCGGGGGGGGGGATGGCCGTCGGCTTCGGCTACCTGTTGATTTCCTGGTTTATGGGTGGGCTATATCTATCTGACATGATCCACTTAGGTATCGCGCACCGCGCATTGGATTATAAGGACTGGTTCATCAAGACAGTGACGGTGGTCAATAACGCCTTTTTCATTTACGTCGATCCCGTGAGTTGGGTCAATCGCCATCGGCTACATCATAAATTCTCCGACCACCCCGGCGATCCCAATAAGCTGGACGCTGATGGATTTTGGAAAACGATGTATCTCTGCCTTGTTCCCTACCCGGTCACGGACAACATGGCAAACGACGATATCCTCAAAACCTGGCCATTCCGCCTGGTTTCCCACCCCTTGTTTATGCTCATCTCACCCGTACTCAGCTGCGGCCTTTTGTGGCTGTTCGTTCGCGACTGGACGTTCGCCATCGCTATTTGGGGCGGCACGCGAATTTTCGCGCTATGGGTCAACATGGTGCAAAACTACTGGACTCACGATCGTCGCTGGGGCACACGGACGTATGATGATGCAGGCGATAACGCGATGAACTTCGGCCACTGGCTGCCGGTTATGGCGACCTTCAGCGCCTGCTGGCAAAACAATCATCACCACTATCCGCATCTGCTGCGAACCACTCATGCTCCCGGTGAATTCGATTTTGGCTATATGACCGTGCGCGTCATGAGCGCCATGGGACTCGTGAAGGCATCTAATACAGGCAAGGTCAGGCCTGATGATCTGGCGCTCGCAGAACTCTCCCTCTAAGAGCGGCTTAGCCCCGTTTGAACGGGAAGACGAACTGACGGAAGAACCCTGGCGGCATTGAACTATCGATCAGGCCGTAGCGCTCTGGCCAGGCGTCTTCCGGCAAATGGTAAGTCCCGAACAGTCGATCAATGAACGGAAAATGGATGGCGAAGTTAACGTCGATCGCATCCGGATCCGCCGCATGATGCCAGTGGTGATAGCGGCAGGTCACAAAGTAGGGCTCCAGCCACCGTGTACGCGGACGAAAGTCCGTGTGTGAGAACGTGGCGTGAAATGCGACGAAGACGAGATACCCGGCCATCACACCCTGCGAAAACCCGAGCAAAGTCATGGGGATGAGGATCAAACCTCGAGTAATTAGTATATCGATGAAGTGAGAACGCGAGCCTGCGATCCAGTCCATCGTCTTAATGGAGTGATGCACGGCGTGGAAGGGCCACAGGAACGAGAACTGGTGGAAGGCCCGGTGAATGCCGTACTGAAACAGGTCCGCCATGACAATGGCCAGCGGGAACTGCACGATGAAAGGCAAGCTCCCTACGGTCTCCATGAGCACCGGGATTGCGAAATATTTCGACGCGAAAGTGGCAGGTAGCAGTATCGCGAAGGTGGTCAGTTGTGCGGGCAGGTGCGTGGCCAGGAAATAGAAAGCATCCGTGGTCCACTCAGGCCGGAACGTACTCTGCTCCGGGTGGCGCGGCCACAGCCGCTCTAACGGGACGAAGACCAGGGTCATCACCATCAGGTCGAGGAGGAACCAGTCAAAACCGATGCCAACCTGCGATGTGACTTCCTCGGGCAGCGCGGTGCTTGCGCCACCGAACAACGCGGCGGCCAACCCGAGAGCGACTCCGGTCAGGCCCAGGACCTTGCGTTCACGCAGGATCGCAGAGATGGCGCCGAGCACGAGCGCAGCGGCGATCGTTCCCTGGAGAATCATGCGAATGATATCTATCGGATAGAACTCGCGGGCCTCAGGAAGCGTCAGGAACCCTGGGAAATGCAGGGTGATGACCCCGCCAAGGCCGAGCAATCCGAAGAAGAC
>Ga0164320_10000140_pt1 | contig 19968 bp, 18 predicted proteins | sample GuaBasSediGuay11_FD_113736 | JGI IMG/M metagenome (GOLD analysis project Ga0164320, IMG submission 113736) | Subseafloor sediment microbial communities from Guaymas Basin, Gulf of California, Mexico - Guay11, Core 4567-28, 0-3 cm | ecosystem: Environmental > Aquatic > Marine > Hydrothermal...
AATATCGATCGTGAATCCCGTGAAATGATGATTGCGAAAGGTGTTAGCCCATTGCAGGGCATCGATACGGGATTGCAGGCCTTATCTAATGCCTGTCGCTATGGTATTAACCGCGAGTCTATTTTGAACTGTGCAAAACTGTCCGGTTTTAGCATCATCCGGGTACCCGGAGCGAATCGAAAAACCTCAATTGTCGATGAATGGCTGGGCAAGCAAAGGCTGGCTCGGTGCGGAGTTGAAATTCCCGGTGGCCACCTGGTAGATGCTACCGGCCTCGACGATATTATTGGCAGGCTAAGTTATCCCGTAGTCGTCAAAGCGGTCACCTCTGTGCTGCCGCATAAATCGGAAGCGGGTGCGGTGAAAACGAGATGGCACGATGCGGCAGCGGTGCAGGCCGCGGTCGCTGCTATTCAGGACTCGGTGAGCCGGCTCAAACCTCGAATCAAGGTCGACAAATTCCTTGTCGAGCCGATGGTCGAAGACGTCATCGCCGAACTCATGATCGGGATTGGTACCGACCCACAGTTCGGTCAGATTCTGGTCATTGCCGGTGGCGGCATACTGGTGGAACTGATGAGGGACTCGACCACATTACTACTCCCCACCAGCGATGGGGAAATTGACAACGCCATCCGCAGCCTCAAATGTTTCAAATTACTGGACGGATTTCGTGGTAAGCCAAAAGTAGACATAAAATTAATTGTGGACACGATTCGATCGGTAATAAACTTCGCCGAAACCCATTGTGATAGCCTGGTCGAAATGGATATCAACCCGCTGATGGTTACCCGCAAAAACTGTATCGCGGCAGATGTTATGATTCGTGAGGTGGCTGCCAAATATTGACATTCCAAGGTACTTGAATGACTATGAGGGGTTCTAAAGATAATAATACTTAATTTCCCTTTGTGCGCGCACCCACATGGAAAAAGGTTCAGCTAGTCATAATTAGAAACAATATTGGAGGAGAAACCCATGTCAGATTACGAAATCAAGAAACTACAGAAACGCGTTACCAACGGCGGCATGAGCCGTCGTGAATTCATTCAAGCAGCTTCGGCGATCGGAATTGTCGCTGCAGCACCAATGCTGTATTCCGAGGCGGCTTATGCGACGCCCAAGAAAGGCGGTCTTTATCGTATTGGTATCCCCGCCGCCAATACCGGCGATAATTTTGATACCGGTACCAACGCAGACAGCTATATGATCAATCTGGCGCACGGCGCGGTGCGCAACTGTGTTACCGAAGTGACCGCTGACGGCGAGGCGATTCCCGAGTTGGCCGAAAGCCTCGAGCCCTCTGCCGATGCGGCGACCTGGGTTGTCAAGGTGCGACAGGGTGTTACCTTCCACAACGGCAAAACTCTGGACGCCGATGATATTATTGCATCGATCGAGCATCACCGCGGTGAAGATTCAAAATCGGCGGCCAAATCGGTGGCCGAGTCTATGGGCAAGATCAAGAAAGATGGCAAAAATACCATCATATTTACACTCGATGGCGGAAATGCAGACTTTCCATTCCTGCTCAGTGACTACCACATCACCATTGGCCCCGCAGATAAAATGGGTAAGATTGACTGGCATGCCGGTATTGGTACCGGTCCCTACAGCATAAAGAATTTCGAACCGGGTGTTGTCGCGGACCTGGTACGTCACCCGGGATACTTCAAGCCGGATGAAGGCAACTTCGACGAAGTCAAGGCGATCGCTATCAACGACGCGGCGGCACGCATGAACGCCATGTCTACCGGGCAGGTTGATGCTATCGTCCGCTGTGACTTGAAGACTGCCCACCTGCTGGATAAGAAGCCGGGAGTCGACGTTTTACAGGTCGCGGGTACCAAACATTTCACCTACCCAATGGATGTACGCCAGGCACCGTTCGATAATAATGACGTTCGCATGGCGTTAAAACTCGGCATGGACCGTGAGTTATTTGTGAAAACCGTGCTGAGAGGCTACGGTTCGCTCGGAAACGACCATCCGATCGGCACCTCGCAGAATTACCATGCCTCCAACCTGCCACAACGCCAGTATGACCCGGAAAAAGCCAAGTGGCACTTGAAGAAGGCCGGGCAAAGCGGTCTCAATGTTGAGTTGTCCGCCGCCGACGCAGCCTTTGCTGGTGCTGTCGATGCCTCCCAGCTTTACGCCGAGTCACTTAAAAAGGCTGGAATCAATCTGACCGTCAAGCGCGCATCGGGGGATGGCTACTGGGCCAATACCTGGATGAAGGTGCCCTGGAGCGCCAGCTACTGGGGTGGCCGCCCCACCGCTGACTGGATGTTCACCATCGGCTGGGCTGCGGGTGGCAACTGGACCGAAACCTTCTGGAACAATGCCCGATTCGAAGAGTTGCTGGTCGCCGGTCGTGCCGAACTGGACGAAGCCAAGCGCAGCGCGATCTACCAGGAAATGCAGTCCATTTGTCGCGATGAAGGCGGCGCTGTAATTCCCTGTTTCGCCAACAACGTCGATGCGGCATCCGACAAACTGGGCCGACCCGCGAAAATGGGCGGCAACTGGGAGCTGGATGGATCGAGAAGCATCTCCCGCTGGTGGTTTGTTTAAGGGGGGCCTGCCTCAGTTCTCGCTTAGGTACAAATGAGGTGTTCAGATTACACGTAATCTGAACACCTGTTCCCTTCGCCTGCCCACGCCTGCCAAGCCCTTATGAACAACCCGGTACTTTCCATTATCCTGCCGCGTCTTGCCATGGGTGTCTTTATCCTGTTCGGTGTCTCGGTGCTGATAACCATCGGGGTCGAGGCGCTGGCCGGCGATGTTTGCTCGGCTATCCTTGGTCAGGCCGCAGAACCCTCGACTGTTGCTGCTTGCCAGGCGCAGCTCGGTCTCGACCGACCCGTGCATATTCGATACATAAAATGGCTCGGCAATGTATTACAGGGTGATTTGGGTACTTCACTGGCAAATCAACGCGAGGTTTCGGAGCAGATAGGCAAGCGCCTCGGAAATACATTGTATCTCGCCGCGACCACCGCTCTTTTTGCGGTCCCGGTCGGGATACTACTGGGTGTCATCGCGGCGCTGTATCGCAATAGCTTTATCGACAATGCCATCTCGACCACAACCCTGACTACCATTGCATCCCCGGAATTTTTTGTCGGCTACGTATTGATGGCAATATTTGCGGTCAATCTTGGTTGGCTTCCGGCGATTTCGAATGTCGATAGTTCGATGGGTTTCTTTACGCGGCTGGAAGCATCCGCATTACCGGTAATGACGCTGGCAATGGTAACGGTCGCGCATATGATGCGCATGACCCGGGCTTCGATCATCAGCCTGCTGGCCAGTCCCTATATCGAAATGGCCAAGCTCAAAGGATTGAAGCCGAGCCGCATTATCATCAAGCACGCGCTACCCAATGCCTGGTCGCCGATAATCCAGGTAGTGGTTCTTAACCTCGCCTACATGATTGTCGGCGTGGTCGTCATCGAAGTGGTATTTGTATATCCCGGCCTGGGAGCACTGATTGTCGATGCGGTGTTAAACCGTGACTTGCCGGTAATCCAGGGAACTGCAATGGTATTTGCCACGGCTTATGTATTGTTATTTTTACTGGCAGACATCTTGTCTATGCTGGCTAACCCGCGATTGCGGCATAGAAGATAAACCATGAAGCAGTTTATCGCTTTCTGGAAAGATCTCAATTTAAGCGCGCGCATTGGCCTGGTCATCGTCTCGTTCTTCGCATTTTGTGCCATTTTTGCGCCCTGGCTGGCGCCTTACGGCGAAAGCGAAATTGTCGGTGACGTGTGGGAACCGATCGGGGGCGAGTTCTTTTTTGGTACCGACCAGATCGGGCGCGATCTGCTGTCACGCCTGATTTTTGGGGCGCGCAATACCATGGCCTTAGCCATCGTTTCGACCACGGTTTCATTTACCGCGGGAGCCGTGCTTGGCTTCATCGCCGCTACTATGGGTGGCCGGGTCGATCAGGTTCTGAGTCGCCTGGTAGACGTGGTCATTTCGATCCCGACACTGATTGCTTCATTGATTGTCTTGTCCGCGGTTGGCACCGCAACATCGACGCTGATTCTCGTGATCGGCATTATTTATGCGATGCCGGTTTTCCGTATCGCGCGCGCGGTGGCGATGGATATTGAAGTAATGGACTACGTGGAAGCGGCACGACTTCGCGGTGAAGGCCTGTGGTGGCTGATGAGCAGGGAAATTCTACCCAATGCGATGACCCCGCTGGCCGCCGAGTTCGGCCTGCGCTTTTGCTTTGTATTCCTGCTCATCGCGAGCCTCAGTTTTCTCGGTCTTGGGCTGCAACCACCGTTGGCCGACTGGGGTGCAATGGTTCGAGGCAATGCCGATGGTATCGCCTGGGGGTTTATGCACCCGCTGATACCGGCGGCCTGTATTGCCGCATTGACTATCGGCATCAACCTGCTGATCGACCGTTGGGTATTCAAGGCCAGCGGCTTACGCGACGACCAATAGCTTCTGAAAATAGAGACCGGATATGAGCGAAATATTACTCGATGTGAAGGACCTGTTGATTGAAGCGGATATCGACGGTGAATGGAAACCGATCGTCAACCATTTGTCGATGACACTGCATCGCGGAGAAATTCTGGGCTTGATCGGCGAGTCCGGTGCCGGTAAATCAACCTTTGGTTTAACCGCGCTTGGCTATACCAAACCCGGTTGTCGAATTGTATCCGGGTCGATCAATCTCGATGGCGTTGAGCTGGTCGGACAGTCCGATGCCGAACTGCGCGAAATTCGCGGTAATAAGGTAGCCTATGTCGCGCAATCTGCTGCGGCCTCGTTTAATCCCGCGCACACACTGGCCGAACAGTTTGCTGAATCACCGGTGCAACACGGTAAAATGAAAATGGCAGAGGCGCGAAAACGCAGTATCGAACTGTTTCGTCAACTCGATTTACCCGACCCCGAACACATTGGCGAGCGCTACCCGCACCAGGTCTCGGGTGGACAATTACAGCGTGCGATGACCGCGATGGCGCTAGGTTCTGACCCGGACATCATTATTTTTGACGAACCGACCACCGCGCTGGATGTGACTACGCAAATCGAAGTACTAGGCGCGATTAAGGAAGCGGTAAAGGCACGCAATGTCGCCGCTATTTATATCAGCCACGACCTCGCGGTGGTTGCACAAATGGCCGATCGCATCATGGTATTGCGATACGGCAATCTGATCGAAGAAGGCAATGCACGAGAGATGCTAGCCAATCCCAGGGAAACTTACACAAAGAAACTGCTCAACGTGCGTACCGTACGCGAGAGCAGGTATGATCACGATAAGGAAGATATTCAACTCAAGATAGAGAACATTACCGCGCGCTATCCCGGGACAAGTGTCGATGTTCTGAAAGATATCAATGTCGATATCATAAAAGGTAAAACAGTTGCCGTGGTGGGTGAATCGGGGAGTGGAAAAAGCACGCTGGCAAGAGTGATTACCGGTTTGTTGCCACCCGGCCAGGGATCGGTAAAATTCCATGGCCGAGAGCTCACCGCCGAGCTTCGAGACCGGCCTAAAAAAGATCTGCAATCGATTCAAATGATCTACCAGATGGCAGACGTGGCGATGAACCCGCGCCACAAGATCAAGGATATTATTGGCCGTCCACTGGAATTTTACCTGGGTGTCAAGGGTAAAGCGCGTGAGCAACGGGTTCTTGATTTACTACAACACATTGAATTGCCGGTGGAATATGGCGAGCGATACCCGGCACAATTGTCGGGTGGTGAAAAACAGCGTGTTTGTATCGCGCGCGCACTGGCCGCTGAGCCGGAACTAATAATTTGCGATGAAGTGACCTCGGCTCTCGATCAGCTGGTCGCCGAAGGCATTTTAGATTTGCTGCTCAACCTGCAAAAAGAACTCAATGTATCCTACCTGTTCATCACCCATGATCTGGCCACGGTCAAGGCTATCGCCGATGAAATCGTGGTAATGTATCAGGGCGCCGTGGTCGAACAGGGCACCAAGGCCGAGATTCTGACACCCCCTTACCAGCCCTACACCGAGCTACTGCTTTCGTCGGTGCCGGAAATGGATCCCGACTGGCTGGACGATCTGGTCGATCGCCGTAAGCGCGGTGAAGCGCCGACCGCGGAGAGTATTTCTTCTTAATCCCAGAAAACAGGAAATCACCCTGCCGTTACACAGGCTTATAGGCGATGCACTCGATTTCAACCAGTATGTCAATCAGGAAGTCACTCACCAGTGCCGAACGAGTAGGAGGTTGCTGTGGAAAATACTCTGCATAAACCGTATTAAATCCAGGAAAATCCTCACGGTTTTTTAACCAGACCATCGACTTGACGACATCGCTGAGCTCACATCCGGCCTGGTCAAGAATATCTTTCAAACAATCCAGGCATGCGCGGGTCTGGTCTTCTATACTGCCACCGGTCATCGGGCTGCCATCTTGCATTGGCACCTGGCCGGTAATAAATACGAAATCGCCGGCGCGGATTGCCCGCGATAGCGATAACTCCCGTCCATCGATCACCAGGGGACCTCCGATTACCTGCTTTTGATTCATCGCCTGTTCTCCATTATAAGATGTTGCTTATGTTCGCTCGAGCCCTTCCAGCATGCGCTGCGAATACCAGTAGGCGAATTTGGCTACGCTCGGTTCCAGCGCAGAAAACCTCCCCTGCTTTGCGAATTTCGACTTTAGCCCAATTTGCTGTTGTAGCAGAAACGGTAAATCTTCATTTAATGCGGTATCGATGCGATCGTAATAATAGGTTACACGGTTTTCGAAGGCACTCAGCGCAACCGTCTCGGTCGGAAAGCAAATGGTTTGCAGCACTCGACAACGATCAGGCGATAGTGGAAACGCCTGATACATCCATAATGAATCCTGGGAAGCCGCGAAGGTCAGGTTTGGATATACCCAGGTATAGCGGGTGCCACAACAATCGCGCCCGCTCAGGCCTTTAGCCACTGGCAATGCCTGGTCCTGGGAATCCGCCATCAATGCCGCTGCCCCCTCGGTAGCGCCGAATTGGGTGGTAAATTGCCCGGACACTTCGTCAACTGCGTCGGGCTCGGGATAAAGCCAGTTAATCGAATCCGGGTGTACCATCGGCAAATGGTAGTATTCGTTAAAAACTTCGATGAAGGTTTTCCAGTTGCAGTCGACCTCGAACTCTCGCACTCGCGTGCTGACCCATTGATCCAGCTCCCAGGGCTTGTGGAAGGATTTGAAATCGCCCAGCCAATCGTCCAGCGGGGGTGGTCGGTTCTCGAGGCTGATGAATGAAAAACCATCCTGGCTCGCGACTGGAAATTCCACCAGCCCGAATTTATCCGGATTAAAATCGACTGCCTTTTCCATACGAGGATAAACTTTAAGCTTTCCGTCCAGGTCGTAAGTCCACCAGTGGAACGGGCACTTGAGCTTGTTGCAATTTCCATCACCACTCAGAATTCGGCTGCTGCGGTGCCGACAGGAATTGGCGAATGCCTTCAGTTCACCGGCCTTGTTGCACACCACAATCACCGGGATTCCACCGACATCCATTGCCGAATAATCCCCGCTATTTACCCAGCGGTCGCTACGGCCAAGGCAAACCCAGCCACGATGAAAAACGGTATTGAGTTCCCGTTTCATGATTTCGGCATCGGCGTAACAGGCTGGGGGTATCCCGAGTGAGCAATCCGGGTCGGGCAGAACTTTCGCCAGCTGCTCCGTTAATTCACTCCAGTGAACCAACTCGGGTTGTGATTGCATAATTATTATCGAGAATCTAAAGCAGCGAGTATCTAGCAAAGTCTCATACGGAGCAAATCAATGGTGTCAGGCGAAATTTTGATACTCGAGTTGACAGCTGAGGGGTAAATTTATCAGAAATAATTAATCACGACAAAGAGGAGTTAATCGAGCGGTAGGTCCGCACTGGGAGCCCACTGGGCGATAGTCCCGGCGACCGTTAGCGCCGAGATCGAGCCGGGCAGGCCAATAAATTACAAGTGGTCTTGCAGGGCTCGCCTAACCAATTGCTGAAAGTAAATCGTACCGACCTCTTTGCGAGGTGAAAGATGGCCGAACTGATAGATACCGGCGTCGAGGTTTCTTTGTACCAGCCCGCAAATCTCCATATCTTCATCCATCACATGTTCCGATGCCTCGCGCATACTCACCGGGTCGATGTTTCGTACCGCAGCCTGTGCAGCATCGACCCAGAACCATCGGATTAATTTAACCTGATTATGTGCCAGTGGGAAGACACTCTCGGCGTTGAAAGAGAATTCCGAGAAATGGAGTAATAATCCGGGAAATTTGTAAATCCAGAATCCCTTGCCATCGCGTGTATGGTCGCCGCCAGTGGATTCGTAACTGACGTCAAATCCGATAAATTCGCCATTTTCATAGGGTTTGATTTCGATTGTCTCGCGATTGAGGGAACCACCAAGAACCTTATGTACCATGCCAACGTGGTAGCCTTCGCAGGAATTGTCGCCGTATGCTTTCCAGTTAAGATTGCCGCATTTTTCAACTTCACCCTGGTAGCTCATCGATGTATTGGCTGGGAATCGGGTAGCTATCGAAACGATATCACCGAGCCAGTCGAATAAATCAGGCGCGGATTCGTCAAGACAGACAAATACCACTTGGTTCCAGCAGGACACCCGAACCGGGAACAAGGAAAACATCGCATAATCTATTTCTTCCTTCGCCTTCAAACCGGGTGTCTTAAGTAAATTGCCAGTACTATCGTAGCGCCAACCGTGATATCGACAGACGAATTGTTTGCACCGCCCGATACCATCGCGAACTAGCGGTCCCGCCCGGTGACGGCAGACATTATGAAATCCACGAAGATCACCCTGTTGGTCGCGAGTAACAACCAGTGGCCACTGCGCCAGAGTAGTAGCAACATAATCACCGGGTTGAGTGAGTTGATCCTCGCGCGCAATCATCCACCAGTGTTTACAAAATATATGGTCGCGTTCGAGTGCGAATATATCGGTGCTGCTATACCAGTTTCGCGGAAGAGTAGTAGGTGCGGTTTCGCCCATGGACGACTCGTGATTTAAACAAGCAGGTATATTAATCGAGTGAACTACTATTGAGAATCGATAAATCGAAAATCGAGGGAGGTTCAATCTGACCCCGGTTTTGCACAGTTTCGCAGGTTTGAATATTGTTTCCCTGATCTCGGGCATTCAAGTATTTGTAGACCTTCTCCACAGCTGGGCCCGGATCAAGGCGCCACAGACCCCACGACTGTGCGCCGTTACCGGAAGTCGCATCTGGATCGCCCAACGCCGCGATGAACTGCGTCGGAATACTCTTGAACTCTGTTTGATCTTCGCCTGTAGCGTGAACCGTCTGTACCAGGGTGGTTACCAGCAGAAGCAATCCCGTCGCCAGCACCGTAGTTGGTAGCGAAATTGATCTTTGTCTGGATGTTGCGAACTTTAATATCATGTTCGGGTTAATAGTTATCGCTCTATATATAGTTTGTTGCTGTTGAGGGTAAAGGTCAAATGGAAAAAATGCCTAGCGGGAGGAAAATAGGGGCCAGGCATCGACAGGTATTCTGGTTCATATCAGGTGTCAGTCGATGATTTGATAGCCTCCCTTTTTATATCCCAATAGGTTAGTCTCTCGCAGTAACACAAGATAAGTGGGAGGAATCTATGAACGATCTAAGCAAACAAAGTTGCGAGGTCTGTCGCGCGGATGCCCCACGCATCAGCGATGAGGATCTTCGAGAGTTAATGCCTGATATTCCGGATTGGCGCGTTGTCGTGGTGGACAGCATCATGCGGTTGTCACGTGAATTCAAATTTAACAATTTTGAACAGGCGATCGCCTATTCAAATCGTGTCGGCGACATTGCCGAAGCGGCAGGACATCACCCTGCGATCCTGACCGAATGGGGTAAGGTGACCGTGAGCTGGTGGACCCATAAAATCAGGGGATTGCACAAAAACGACCTGATCATGGCGTCTCGTACTGACGAGGTGTATGCTGACCAGACAGATTGACAGGGACAGCAAGCTTATTTCGGCAGTCGGGGCAGGTAAACAAGTAAGCTACCGCAGGGTTATTTAAACGACTTCAAAGATATTTCTGGTTTAGCATATATACTCAATCAGTATAAATAAATGGCGATCATTGATGAAACCAGGTTTAGTTAAAGGCGTACCATCTTCATGAGGATAATTAAAAGTATCCTGCCTATTATTGTCCTGTTAATTGGGTCCTTTTACGGTTTTCAGGAGTACGATCAGTTACCTGTTTCGGTTATCAACGGGATTGCTTTTTTACCCCACATGCTGGCGCTAATGGTGATCGGGTTAAGCATTCATTTTAGTCGCAGCTCGGTGTTTTTTTATGTCGTGCTGGTGGTTATCGCGAATGTTTTTCTGAGATCAGGATGGGCAGTCAGCGACATGGGTTACAGCCTGCTTTCCACATTCCTGCCAATGTTATTACTATTCTTAACAGTGATACCCGATCGCGGAATTATCAGTGTCAGAGCTATTCCTGCTCATTCTGTATTGCTAGTGGTCATAGGCTTTTCATTTTTTGCAGCAACCAGGTCACCTGACTGGGTAGCAAAAATTCTATTGACCGACTGGTTACCCGCTCAATATTTTGACTGGACCAGGCTTTCTCAATCAGCACTGATAATGTCTGCCATAGCGCTGAATTACCTGCTGGTGCTTTGCATTTTAAAGCCATCTCCGCATATGTCCGCGGGGTTCGGTGTTCTTGTTATGCTGATTGCTCAAATGCATTTTGGCGATAATAGCCGCAGTCTCGACGTTTTTAGTAGCATAGCCCTTTTAATGTGCTTGTATGCGATCATGCAGGAATCATGGCGCATGGCTTACCTGGACGAGTTAACCGGGTTGCCAGGAAGGCGGGCATTACGTGAAAAGTTTCAAAAGATGGGAGGTCTATATACCGTTGCCATGCTGGATGTGGATCATTTCAAGAAATTTAACGATACCTATGGACACGATACCGGGGATGCGGTGTTACGCATGATCGCGTCAAAAATGACCAGGGTATCCGGTGGCGGGGTATCATATCGGTATGGTGGAGAGGAGTTTTCCATAGTATTTACAGGCAAATATGTCAATGACGCCAGGCAGCACCTTGACGATTTGCGCGAGGCAATAGCGAATTCACCCTTTGTCATCAATCGTGTCAGTAGAAGGCAAAATGATGAAAAAACGATTCCTAATAAGAGTAAGTCAGCCAGGGTCACCGTATCTATCGGTGTAGCCGATTCAAGTGCAGAGGTAGAATCTCCCTGGGATGTGCTAAAACTGGCGGATAAGGCGCTTTATCGCGCGAAGAAAAAGGGTCGTAATCTTGTCAGTATATAAGTTAGGTACAGATAGGGAAATTTGAATCATATTGACGCCTAAGATTCACCGGGTGGTCCAGCAGTAATCCCTTCTATTGATCACAATTCGCGGATGCCCATGGTAGGTAATTTCAATTTTATCGGTATCAAGATGCCAGTTTAGATACAATGCCTTCAAAATCGGGTCGATAGAACCCGTAAGAAAACAGGTTATGCGTAACCTTACCCCCCAATGGAGCCACTATGAGCGAAAGAATTTTCGAAGCCCCGGGTCCGGGAACCTGGGAGCTGGATGCAACCCATCTTTCAAAACCGGTGTCACTCTATACCGCATCGATATTTCCGGATTCACTGGCACGCGGATTTAAAATAGGTACCGAGCGCTTCGGTTTGTTTTTCAGCCATCTCCAACCCGTGTTTATCCATGGCTTTTGCTATACGAAACCGATGCTTGCCTTCGTGCCCGAAGATGCGCCTCCCGGACCCCCGCCCGAGGGGTTTTTCGAACAACCAGGGCTGGTTGAGCGTTTTGCAAATGGTAAAAAGGCGATTGAGAATAAACTGTGGCGTGAGGATCTCAGACGCTGGGACGAAGAGGTGAAGCCCGATTCAATCCGGCGCAACCAGAAGCTGCAGTCGGTGTCGCCCGAAAGTTTAAACACCGGGGAGTTGATTCAGCACCTGATCGATTGCTACCAAAATTTGATCGAGATGTGGTATCGCCATCATATATTCACTATTCCATCACTGATTCCGACAGGCCTGTATCTTGGAAAAGCCTGTGAATGGACAGGTGTTTCGCCCGGCGAGGCGCTTGAGCTGCTCAAAGGGTCTTCCCCTGTTTCGGCAGGAATCGCTGCCAAAGAACTTGGCGAGGTTGCAACACAGCTTAAACAGGCCGGGGTAACACCCGATCAGTTCGATGGTCAGTCCGCGGATGAAGCATTACAGGCGATTCGCACGATGCCCGAACCGGTCGGCCCGACGCTCGAAAAATACCTGGATATCGTCAGCTATCAGCTCACCTCTGGTTACGACATTACCGAGCGATACGCGCTTGAAATGCCCGAGGTCCTGGTGGGCAACTTGTGGAGTGCGATGGCGAACGTGGATGTTGTAAAAGACCAGAGCAAGGACGAGACACTTCTGCTAACGATTCGTAACAAGGTTCCGTCCGAACACCAGGCAGAGTTTGATTCGCTGCTGAAAGAGGCCCGCCATATCAACCGTCTACGTGATGAGCGAGGTGTCTACAACGAGGCGAAGGCATTCGGATTATCAAGACGCGCGGTGCTGGAAGCGGGAAAGAGACTCGAGGCATCAGGGCATCTGCACCAGACATCGGCGTTGCTGCAGGCATCGCACGAGGAAATGCTGGCGATGCTCGGGGGAGAAAGTGGTCCCGGTGAATCGGAACTACGGGAACGAATAAACTGGTACGAATCTAAATCCACCGACGATGCGCCACCATTTCTCGGGCCTCCGCCGGAACCGCCACCACCGCTGGAAGTCCTTCCGGAGGATGTTCGTGTTGGGCAGGGCGCGTTCGGCATTGTCATAGTCAATGTTTTCGATCACCCGACAGCAGAAACCGGACCCGAGGGCGTCGTCAAGGGCTCTGCGGTCAGTGCTGGAATCTATGAAGGGACTGCGCGGCTGATTAAAACTCCTGCCGATTTTCATCGCTTGCAGCAGGGCGATGTGCTGGTGACCAAAAATACCTCCGCGACCTTTAACCTGGTGCTACCGATGCTGGGCGCTATAGTCACCGATCGCGGTGGCCAGCTCTCGCATGCCGCGATAGTGGCGAGGGAGTATGGCATTCCCGGAATTGTGAGCACGCGTAATGCAACCCAGGTCATACCCGATGGCGCTAAAGTACGGGTAGACGGGTCCAGCGGAACAGTGGAGATCCTCTGATAAATCAGGTCGCCCTGAACCAGGCGCAGGACGAGGCGGAATTCGGAGGGAAGGCCGTGAACCTCGCCAGGGCGTTGCAAGCCGGTTTGACGGTACCGCCTGGCTTTGCATTGAGTTTTGCATGGGTTGAGGCCGTGGTGCGAAACGAGCCCGCAGTGCTAGCTGAATTGGAAACCGCTTTTGCCCAGATGAAGATACCGATCGCGGTGCGTTCCTCTGCGATTGGGGAAGACTCCGAAGGTGCCAGCTTTGCCGGTCAGCATCTCAGCGTTTTGAACGTGACCACCTTCACTGATTTAAAATCCGCCATTGCGGAGGTGGTGGAGTCCGCGTTTGCACCTTCTGCGCAATCGTATCGCGAAAAGCTGGGCGTCGAGGGCGCGCCGCACATGGGTGTTGTGTTACAGGAACTACTCGATTCCGATGCTGCCGGTGTGATGTTCACCCGAAACCCGCTCGATGGCGCCGAGGAACGCGTCATTGAAGCGGCATGGGGGTTGGGCGAGGGCGTCGTCGCGGGACTGGTGATTCCCGACTATTACCGATTGAGTCCAGATGGCGAAATCCTGGAAATTAGGGTTGGAGAAAAAGACATCGAATTTCGGCTGCTTGCCAAAGGCGGAACCGAAGAAGCCGAAATTGCGCCGGAACGAGCGAATGCGAGGATACTCGATGATGCCGATCTGCAAAATCTTCACCAGCTGGCGCTACGATGCGAATTGGTTTACGGCGAAGGTCTGGACATCGAGTGGGGGCTAGCCGATGGCGTTCTTGCGCTTCTGCAATGTCGTTCGATTACCACGTCTGAATCCTGAAGAAACCACGTCGATTGAACCCTGATCTTCCCCAGCACCCGCCCCGACGCTTTATAGCCGCGATTGTGCTTGGTGCCGTACTAATTCCACTCAATTCCACGATGATTGCTGTTGCCCTGCCGGCGATTGGCGAAACCTTTAATGTCAGCCCGGGCGATCTCACACTCTGGCTGGTCACATCCTACCTGTTGGTAAATATTATTTTGCAAAGCCCCGCTGGAAAACTCGGCGACATGGTGGGCAGGCGCCGCGCATTTGAGATTGGGCTGAGTCTGTTTGCCATTGGTGTCCTGATCGCGACCCTGGTTCCTTTCTTATCTGCCGTGGCGGTGTCGCGTGTTTTGATGGCGGCGGGCGGCGCGATGCTGCTGCCAAACGCGATGGCACTACTGCGAACCGTGATTTCCGAGGAGCGGCGCCCGCGTGCATTTGGGTATTTTGGTGCGATGCTGGGGGCCTCGGCGGCGACAGGCCCGGTAGTGGGTGGCTTCCTCACCGAATACTACGGTTGGGAGGCAATCTTTCTGGTTAATTTGCCGATCTTGCTTGTATCCTGGGTGCTGGTTAAAAGCGATTCTTCCTATGAACGCCAATCGCGGGAAAACCACAATTCCGGTACAAAATTTGATTTCACCGGGATGGGACTGCTGGCGATCAGTCTGGGAATTATCGTCACAGGAATGAAGGGCGACGGGCTTTGGCCCGTTGCGGCAATCGTATTCGGCGGGTTGGGCCTATACGGATTCACGAAATGGGAAAAGCGTACGCCAGACCCGCTCATTGACCTTCAATTGTTTCGGCGTATTCCGTTCGTGATTGGTGGTTCGGTCGTCGGCTTGCATAACCTTGGTATGTATGCGCTGTTATTCCAGCTCCCATTTTTGCTCAAGAGCTGGTACTTCCTCGATCCGGCAGCTATTGGACAGATCCTGTTGACGATGACCATTTTCATGGTTTTGTTCTCCTCCATTGGTGGTCGCATGGCCGAAAGTCTGGGCGCCCGTACAACCGTTCTCAGTGGGCTATTTATTAGCCTCGTTGGAATGATCATGCTTCTCGCTACATCAGACTCGAACTCGCTGTGGTGGATGTCCATATCCCTGGCCTGGGTGGGTGGAGGTATCGGAATGGTGATGGGCCCCGCCCAGGCCGCCGCGTTGTCGGCCGTTCCTTCAGAACAAAGCGGTGTGGCTTCCGGTGTTTTATCGACGATGCGGTACCTGGGTGGGGTAGCCGGTATTACGATTATCTCGACGGTTCTCACCGATACGGATCCCGCTGCAATGCTAGAGCAGAATAAATTCTGTTTTGCGATATATGTTGTTGTATATTTGTTTGCCCTGCTGCTTGCCTTGAAACTTCCCGGACACGCCAGGACATTGGAGGTCAAGTAATAAAATTGAATTCGGCCTGGGAGATCTACCACTATGATTTCTTTCACATCCTTACTGGCCGAGGTTCGGGCCTGCACGATCTGCGAGGCTCACTTGCCGCTTGGTACCCGGCCTGTTCTTCAGTTACACCCGAAGGCGAGAATTTTGATTGCCGGTCAGGCGCCGGGCAGAAAAGTACACGAATCAGGTGTGCCATTCGATGATGCCAGCGGGAATCGGTTGCGAGATTGGCTGAATATTAGCCGGGAAGTATTCTACGACCCTGAACAAATAGCGATCCTGCCGATGGGTTTTTGCTATCCGGGATCGGGAAAATCGGGGGATCTTCCGCCGCGGTCGGAGTGTGAACCCGCCTGGCGTAAACAGTTGCTTGAACAGCTCCCCGACCTGGAATTGACCCTGGTGCTCGGAAAGTATGCGCAGCTTTACCACTTCGATGATACGGGATTATCCCTGACCGAACTGGTGAAGTCGTGGCGTAGTCATTGGCCAACGGTAGTTCCATTTCCCCATCCCAGTCCGAGGAATAATCCCTGGCTACGGAAAAATCCGTGGTTCGAGGTCGAGCTGCTGCCGGCGCTTCAAAAGCGTGTGACAAAAATTCTTGCATAACGTGGCGGGCTAACCGGGGTGTTACAGAAGTCTGGCTCGATTGATCAATTCTGCCTGGCGTCGACCTGATCAGGATTCGTTCAGAACGAAGCGTGCGTCGCGTATTAACCTGGGCGGAATCAGATGTTTTATGCTCTCATGTAATTCCGGCAGCTTTGACCAGTGCAGGCCCTGCCGATAGTGGTGCGCGGTGTGATAACCGAGATTGCCCGTCAAAAAATTGAACAGCCGGTTGACGTTGTTGTACGAGGCGTGGAATTCTTCATCAGTATCCAGACCACTGTGATGCTCGTAGGTCACCCAGACGGTAAACAACAGGCTGATGACCATCGGCAACAGAAACACGAATAGCGCCGGCACGAATCGGAACCAGCAGAGTAAAGCCACGCCGGTAATGGTCAGCATCGAGTAGAGCAGAAAGTTGCGCTGCACCCGGGGATGTTTCTTGCCAACTAGAAAACCCCGATAGTAAGCCGTGCAGGCCACCGTGAATGTGTATTCCATAACGCCCATCGTACTGCCGTCCTTGCGCTTCCAGGCACTCTCGTCGCGTTGCTGGTCGAGAAAGTTCTTATGGTGGCCGAGTACATGGTGCAAAACCCACAAGTTTGTGGTTACGCCGGTGTGCAATGCATAGAAAAATTCGAGCACCCGGTTGAGCGGTTTAGCGTGAAAAGTAAGCGTATGCTGGTGATGATGGTTCCAGGCACAGATCAGGCCTTTCGGTAAAATTACCAGTAGCGTATAACCCGCCAGCCACCAGACATTATCAACCAGGAAGTAAATCAGGAAGTCGATCGTGCTCAGTGCGAGCACCAGTAATACCGGAGCCCGGTCCGACGAATATCTAAACATGGATTAGTTACGGAGAATGACTATTGGTATTATGAAGCATAGACGGCATTAATCCAAAACGCCAGCCCTGACATAGTTAATATATGTCTCGGCTGCCAGGAAAATATTCACCGAAACAATCTCAAGTCTGGTTCAAAACTATCAAAGCCTCGGCGTGGGTTCCTTCGTCTCCCGCCGCTACGAAGCGATCACCCGAATTCATGTCTAAGGCATTGGCATCCCAGTCGGTGACGATACCACCGGCGCCGGTGATGATCGGGACCAGGGGCAGGTAATCATGGATGTCGAATTGAACATCTATGCCGACATCGATCCGTCCCGAGGCGATCTGGCCGTAAGCCATGCAGCTCCCCCCGTAGACATTTAGTCGCGTTGCTTGCTGCATACGTTTCAGTGCGGGCAGCGAGGCTTCATCGTAGAAATCCGGGTTGCTGGTCGACATCAGGGCTGAGGCCAGGTTTTCACAGGCACGGGTTGTTACGGTTTTTCCATTGTGAGTGGTTGGCAGCTTAGTGCCACCAATCCAGCGCTCGCGAGTCATCGGCATGTCGATGAGCCCCAACACCGGTGCGCCGTTATGCAACAGGGCGATCAGGGTCCCAAATACCGGGAAGCCAGCCAGGAACGGCAAGGTTCCGTCTATTGGATCAATCACCCAGATTAACTCGCGATCGGCCCCGCTAGCCCCGTACTCTTCGCCAAAAATGCCGTGGTCGGGGTGTAGCTCGTCGATAATGGCGCGAATACTCATCTCGGCAGCCTTGTCGACGGAGGTTACCGGGCTACCGTCACCTTTAATTTCTACTTCAAATGCCTTTCGCTGATCCCTACGGATCAATTCCCCGCTGGCATCTGCCATTGTTGCGGCACTGACAGCGAATTTATCAAGATCTTTTTCGGCTAGCATAATTAAGATCAGGCTTTAATGGGTCAATATCTGGCTGAGGAACAGCCTGGTGCGGTCGCTCTTCGGGTTATCGAAGAATTCTTTCGGCGGGTTCATTTCAACGATCTCACCGTTATCCATGAAAATCATATTGTCAGCCACCGACCGCGCAAATCCCATCTCGTGGGTCACAACGATCATGGTCATGCCCTCCTGCGCCAGGTCCGTCATCACGTCGAGCACTTCGCTGATCATTTCCGGATCGAGCGCCGAGGTCGGCTCGTCAAACAGCATCACCAGGGGATTCATGCACAGCGCGCGAGCAATGGCGACACGCTGCTGCTGGCCGCCGGATAGCTGGCTGGGGTACTTGTCCGCCTGCTCCGGTATTTTCACCCGTTCAAGGTACTTCATGGCAATGTCATGTGCCTCAGCCTTAGAGGCCTTGCGAGCCAACTTGGGTGCCAACATCAGATTATTGATCACCGTCAGGTGGGGAAACAGATTGAAGCTCTGAAATACCATACCGACTTCCTTTCGGACTGCATCGATATCCTTCACGGCACTAGTCAGTTCGTGGCCATTCACAACGATCTTGCCGTTGCTGTGTTCCTCAAGCCGATTGATGCAGCGGATCAGGGTTGATTTACCCGACCCGGAAGGGCCGCAGACGACGATTCTTTCGCCCTTTTTCACCGATAAACTGATATTTTTCAGCGCCTGAAACTCGCCAAAATATTTATCGACATTCTCCAGCTGGATAATGTTGGTCTGCCCACTATCACTCATATCACACCTCTTCTCTTATATGCCGACTCATGCGCTTTTCAATCCAGCCGAAACTTCTCTGAATCATCCACGTCAGGATCAGATAAATGACCATCAGCGATACGAACACCTCATAGGGGGCGTAAGTTTCAGCGACGATGGTTCTTGCAATTCCGGTCATATCGAGCAGCGTGATGGTACTGGCCAGGGCGGTACTCTTTTGCAGGCTGATGACATCGTTGCTGTAGGCCGGGAGGCACAAGCGTATGGCGATGGGGGCCGTAATGTAAATAAATCGATGGGTTACGGAGAGCCCCAGCGCCGCGCCGGCTTCTTTCAGGCCACGGTCTACGCCGATGACGCCACCGCGAAATATTTCCGATACATAGGCGCCGGTATTCAGTGTCAGGGCAACAATGGCACAGCCAAAGGGCTCCCTTAGAATGGGCCAGAAAATGCTCTCACGGATAAACTCGAGTTGCGGAAAGCCATAGTAAATAATGAATATCTGCACCAGGATCGGGGTGCCACGAAAGATATAGATGTAGGCCATTGTCGGCCAGGAGAGATACCAACGGCCGCTGATGCGCATTATCAACAGGATAATGGCGAGCGCGGTACCCAGTAGGAGCGACAGGAACAGCAACTGAAACGTCAGACCGATTCCCATTAGCATTTTGGGAATACTGTCGAGGATCAGATCAAGATCAAAACTCATCCAGCGACCTCCAAATGCTTATTGGCATACTTCTCGAGCACCATTACCGTCAGCGTGATGATCGTTGAAAATCCCAGGTAAATCGCTCCGACCAGGATATACATGGTAAATGGCTTGGCCGAATAGGCGATCGCCTTTTCGGCGACAAACAGGGTCTCTTCCAGGCCGATTATCGCAACCAGCGCGGTATCCTTGATCAAAGACAGCATGTGATTGCCGAAGGGCGGAAGCGCCAGTCGCCACATCGCCGGAATGCGTACATAAATGAAGGTTTGCAGGTTCGACAGACCGAGGGCCCGGGCGGCCTCGACCTGCCCTGGATCGACACCGAGGAAGGCGCCGCGAAAAGTTTCAGTCGCGTAGGATCCGATGATCAGCGCAATCGCAAACGACCCTGCCCAGAATGGCGGAAAATCCACAAACTTGATCTCGGGATCGAAGATCTGGGCAATCGAGGTCAGGGCAATGGCGGAACCGAAGTAAAACAGTAAAAGAACCAGGATCTCGGGTGTCCCGCGAAACACAACCGTATAGCCGCTGGCAATCGCATTGGCCACCCGATTTTTCCACAACGCGGCGCCGGCTCCAATCAGTCCGAACAGGACTGTCAGGATCAGGGCTACAAAAAAAAGCTCGACAACAACGACC
>Ga0164320_10000141_pt1 | contig 19911 bp, 16 predicted proteins | sample GuaBasSediGuay11_FD_113736 | JGI IMG/M metagenome (GOLD analysis project Ga0164320, IMG submission 113736) | Subseafloor sediment microbial communities from Guaymas Basin, Gulf of California, Mexico - Guay11, Core 4567-28, 0-3 cm | ecosystem: Environmental > Aquatic > Marine > Hydrothermal...
CCACAGGTTACCTGGGGCACCTCGCCTGAAATGGTCATTTCGATCAACGAAAATGTTCCCGATCCCGCGTCAGAAACCGATTCGGTAAAATCCGGCGGCATGCGAAACGCACTCGATTATATGGGTCTGGCTGCGAATACCCCGTGTATAGAGGTTTTTCTGGATAAAATTTTTATTGGCTCCTGCACCAATTCCCGTATCGAGGACCTGCGTGCAGCTGCAGCAGTGGTTAAGGGTCACAAAGTGGCCAACACGATCAAGTTGGCTTTGGTTGTGCCGGGTTCGGGTCTGATAAAGCAGCAGGCTGAATCCGAGGGTCTGGATAGTATTTTTATCGAAGCGGGATTCGAGTGGCGTCATCCGGGTTGTTCGATGTGCCTGGCAATGAACGACGATCGCCTGGAGCCGGGAGAACGCTGTGCCTCGACTTCGAATCGTAATTTCGAGGGCAGGCAGGGGCAGGGCGGTCGTACTCACCTGGTGTCACCTGCGATGGCTGCCGCGGCTGCCATCTATGGTCATTTTGTCGATGTGCGTAATCTTGATCGCAACGAAAGAGACTGAACTCTGAGGTTCAAGCATGGAAAAATTTAAAAAATTTAGCGGCATAGTTGCCGGTTTCGATCGGCCCAATATCGATACCGACGCGATCATTCCAAAACAGTATCTGAAATCAATCAAACGTTCTGGATTTGGGATAAATCTATTCGATGACTGGCGTTATCTTGATCCCGGCGCCCCGGGGGTAAGCAACGCTGATCGCCGCATTAATCCGGATTTTATATTAAACAAAAATCCTTATCGGCATGCGCAAATCTTGCTCGCCCGGGAAAATTTTGCCTGTGGCTCATCGCGCGAACACGCGGTTTGGGCGTTAATGGATTTTGGCTTTAAAGTGGTTATAGCCCCGAGCTTCGCCGATATTTTTTACAATAACAGCTTTAAAAACGGTCTCCTACCCATCGCTTTGGACCCGGTCCTGGTAGATCAGCTATTCGATGAACTGGAGAAACATCAGGACTATCAACTCGGTGTTGACCTCGAAAATCAACTGGTGACTAACGCCGCTGGATTTGAAATGCCTTTTGAAATAGAGGAATTCCGTAAATATTGCCTGCTGAACGGTTTCGATGATATCGGATTGACGATGCAACATGCCGAGCAAATCAGGGCATTCGAGCAGCAGTATTATAAAAAAGCACCCTGGCTCAGCGACTAGAATATGGTTAGTAAAATAGCGATTTTGCCCGGCGATGGCATCGGTCCGGAAATTATTAACGAAGCCGAGAAACTGTTAAATTGCCTGCAGCAGGATTTCGGATTTAACATGGAGCTGGAATCTGCTGCCATTGGCGGTGCCGGATTTGATGCGGTAGGACATCCGCTGCCAGAGGCCTCCCTGATCCTTTGCCAACAGGCTGATGCCATTCTGCTCGGATCGGTCGGAGGCCCACAGTACGAATCGCTGGATCGTGACCTTCGACCTGAGCGTGGGCTACTGGGATTGCGCGCTTCGCTGGAGTTGTTTTCCAATTTACGACCGGCAATGCTCTATCCGCAACTGGTCAACGCGTCGAGTCTGAAACCCGACATCGTTGCCGGTCTTGATATCATGATTGTGCGTGAACTCACCGGGGGTATTTACTTTGGCAAGCCTCGCGGAATTCGGGAGCTCGATAGCGGCGAACGCGAAGGCTTCAATACCCTGGTATACGCTGAGCACGAGATCGAACGTATAGCCCGTTCCGCTTTTGATATCGCGATGCTGCGCAATAAAAAACTTTGCTCGGTTGACAAGGCAAATGTGCTGGAGGTTTCGGAGCTATGGCGCGAAGTTGTCACCCGGGTCGGAAACGACTATTCGCAAGTCGAATTATCGCACCTCTACGTCGACAACGCATCGATGCAACTGGTACGCGCCCCCAAGCAATTCGATGTCATGGTTACCACTAACATGTTTGGCGACATATTGTCCGATACCGCGGCAATGCTGACCGGTTCGATCGGAATGCTGCCGTCGGCTTCCCTGGACAGCAATGGCAAAGGTATGTTTGAACCGATTCACGGCTCGGCGCCGGACATTGCCGGCAAGAGTATTGCCAATCCCCTGGCGACGCTGTTGTCTGTGGCGATGATGCTGCGCTATAGCCTGGCCGAACCGGAGCTCGCAAAATTAATCGATACCGCGGTAGGCAATGTTCTGAATCAGGGCTTTCGAACCGCCGATATTGCGGAAGGTGGTAATACCGTGAGTACTGTTGAAATGGGTGATGCCGTGGTCGCCGCGCTTCGAGCAATAGCCAAATGAAGCGCGTGGGATTTGTAGGATGGCGTGGCATGGTGGGATCCGTACTGATGCAACGCATGCTGGCGCAAGATGATTTTGCCGACATAGACGAACCGGTGTTCTACACGACGTCACAGGTGGGCCAGAGCGGTCCTGATATCGGCCGTGATATCCCGCCGTTAGAGGACGCGGGTAACCTCGATAGCCTGAAATCGATGGATATAATCGTGAGTTGCCAGGGTGGAGACTATACCGGTCAGGTACATGCCGAATTACGCGGCACTGGCTGGAAGGGATACTGGATTGATGCTGCTTCGCCACTTCGCATGCAGGATCACAGTGTCATAGTTCTCGACCCACTCAATCGTTCGCTCATCGATAGCGCGGTAGCGGCAGGGACAAAGGATTTCATCGGCGGAAACTGCACCGTGAGCCTGATGATGATGGCAATGGCCGGCCTGTTTGAACATAAATTGATCGACTGGGTCAGCGTGATGACTTACCAGGCAGCCTCGGGCGGCGGGGCCAGGCACATGCGCGAGCTGATCGCTCAAATGGGTAGTATTCATTCGAGTGTTGCCTCATTGCTCGATGATCCGGGCTCGGCTATCCTCGAAATCGACCGTGAGGTTAGCCTGCATTTGAACTCACAAGGATATCCCAGCGAAGAAATTGGCGTGCCGCTGGCAGGCAGTCTGATTCCATGGATAGACGCACAACTCGATAATGGTCAAAGCAGGGAAGAATGGAAGGGAGGTGCAGAAGCCAATAAAATACTGGGTAATACCGACAATATCGTTCCTATCGACGGTATCTGCGTACGCATTGGCGCAATGCGATCACACTCGCAGGCGCTGACCGTGAAATTAAAGCATGATGCACCGATGGACGAAATTGAGCAGATGCTGGCCGAGTCTAATGAATGGGTCAAGGTAATTCCAAACGATAAGCAGCTTAGCATGCAACAACTCTCGCCCGTGGCGGTTACCGGCTCGCTGGATATTCCGGTAGGAAGATTACGCAAGATGAATATGGGTAGCGAATACCTGGCTGCATTTACCGTCGGGGACCAGCTTTTGTGGGGAGCTGCCGAGCCCCTGCGGCGAATGTTGAAAATTCTACTGGATTAGAGATTCTTTAACCCTGAAAGCCGTTTTGAGCGCTTTTCTATCAATAATCAAGATTACTGGCAAACTGGTGCTACCATCCATAGTGGTACGCCCGAATTCTGATTGAAATCGATCAATTGACTGTGTTATAAATCGACCTCAACAGGCGCCATTTCCGGCTAATGCTTTACAGTTCTAAATAATTGCAAATCCGATTCAATCTAGATAATCGAATATTTACCTGAATGTGGCAGATATTATGCTAATATCTTTTTTATATTCTATAGTTACATCTACTTGTGAATGTGATTTCTTTAAAGTAAATTCTCCAACTGTAAGATAGGTGTATGGATTTTCTGCACTTTAATAAGATATACAGTAGTGAGTTTGGGAGACTAAACGTGCGTAATCTGGGACTAATTATAACTTTCTGGTTGGCAATTATTGCGCTGCCGACGAACAGTTTTGCGTTGGGTTTGGGTCAAATCGAAGTCAAATCATTTTTGAACCAGCCGTTAAATGCAGAAATAGAAGTTATATCCACCCGGCCCGGGGAAATCGATGATTTGCTGGTTACGCTCGCCTCGCGTGATGCATTTAAGCGTGCGGGCTTATCTCGGTCGCGACATCTCTCAGAATTAAGATTCGCAGTTAAAAAGGCTGAAGATGGTAACTCGGCGGTTATTTTAGTCACGACCAGATCCGCAGTTAAAGAACCGTTTCTCAGTTTTCTGGTGGAGGCTGACTGGTCCAAGGGCAAGGTTTTAAGAGAATTTACTGTGCTGCTCGATCCGCCATATTATGCGGAAATTCCGGCACCTGTCGAGACTGTTAGCCAGCCCACCGCTCCCCAGTCAACAGTACCAGAGCCAACCTTGACGCAGTTGCCTGAATCCCAGTCAACTCCACCGCCGACACCAGATATTACGCCAATTGTCGACAGGGCCGTGGTTAGCGAGCCGGTTACCCCTTTAATGATCATTACACCTTCGACGGCGGGTGATGAACAAACCATTACCGAACCCATAGCGCTGTCAGATACATCAGACGCTGACGCCGAATATTTAGCGACAGACCCGATCGCCGATGAATCAGTTACCCTGGTTGTCGGCGATTTGCAGGTTGAAAAGGGAGATACCCTGTGGAGCTTCGCTTCTCGATTCAAGGATTCCGGACACAGTATGGGCCAGATAATGCTGGCGATACAACGAATGAATCCGGAAGCTTTCGGTGCCGATAATATCAACCATTTGAAAATTGGCGCCGTGTTACGCGCGCCGAGTGCCGAGCAGTTAGATCGCCTGGGTCAACGCGAGGCACAAGCCGAAGTGCTCGTACAACATGGTCTCTGGAATGACTATGTTATGCGCGTCACAGGTGTGACACCAGTTGCCATGGCTGGTGATGGTGGGGATGTCGGTAGTGATAGCGGTGACAGCAGTGGCACCGGCTTGAGTGATTTGAGTTTGCTCGCACCCGGTGACGGTAGTTCCGATGCGGCTGGTTTACAGGGTGATGGCGCAGATGCCAATCAGCTCAGCAGGAATCTGGCGATTGCCGAAGAAGAACTAGAGGCATCGCAACTCGAAAACTCTGAACTGGAATCCCGAATCGCGGAACTCGAAGCAACCCTGAGTAAAGTTCAGGAATTGCAGAAAATGGTTCAGATCGAGGACGATAGTTTGGCTCAGTTACAGGCGGATCAGGCTGCAAAGGCAGCGACGCAAGCCGCAGTAGCAGAGCAGGCAGCAGCCGAGCAAGCTGCCACGGAGGCAGCGGCGGCCGAACAAGCCGCCGCAGAAGCAGCCGCAGCTGAAGAACAGGCGATTCTCGATCAGGCAATGGAAGCTACAAAGCAGGCAGAACAGGCTTCGGCTGGTGCTTTTTTAAGCGAAGAGGAAGCACTTATCGAGGAACTATTTGCTGAGGAAGCAAAGCAAAGCGCCACAGAGCAGCAAGCCAGCGTTACACCCCCCGCACCGGTCATCGTTACCGAGCCGATGCAGAAATCAGATTCGATGCTGGATGGCATAATCCCACCAGAGTTTCTTCAAATGCTGACAGGGGTTTTAGACCTGGTCCCATCGATAGGTAACATCTTAGGCGATCCTGTCATGCTTGGCGCCCTGGGTGGCGTCGTGTTATTGATTCTGGTTCTGATATTCGTAAAGCGTAGAAAAGGCAGTGATCCGGATGATGATGACGATGACGACGATAGCATTGCGGTTAGTTCTGAAGATGAACTAACGCTCGCTGAAGAAGAATTAACACCGATACATACCGTATCGGAAAGCAGCGAAGACGAACCGAGTACCAGTCTTGGCGGTGTCGAAGATGTGCAACAGGACGAAGTAGATATATCACCGGTACCCTCCACCCCTCAGGCTGAAATTGCTGAGTCCATGGCACAGGATTCTGCGCCTCAAGAACAGGATGATACTTTAAACGAAGTCGATGTTTATCTGGCATATGGCTTATACGACAATGCCGAAGATTTATTGAATCAAAGCCTGGAAGCTGATCCTGAACGTGCCGATTATCGATCTAAATTACTCGATACTTATTTCGCCACTAAAAATGCCGCAAAATTCCTGCTACAGGCCGAAACGTTGAAAGCAATGGGGGCAGCCGCAGATCCTTATTGGGATCGGGTACAGGCCATGGGTTATACCCTGGTCCCGGATAACGAATTGTTTTCTGGCGGTAAAGATAGCGACATTAACGCCGACGATTTTGGCATAGCCAAACCTGAAGCGGCTGATTTGGACATTGGTGCAAGTGAAGACGCCACCAATTTTTCGACCACAGATTTTAATCTGGGGGAAGAGGCTGAAAAAGCTGAAGAGCTGGAAGATCTGGAAGAATCAGAAGAAACACAGAATTTTGTTAAAACCGTGGTTCGTGAGGATACTGGCGAAATCGAAGCCACCCAAAAACTACCGAATCTGGACGATTTACCAGGACTTGATGACGAGATAAGTGCTGACAGTGATGATTCAGTCGATGATGAAGAACCGAGCAGCGAACTGGGTGAGCTCGAATTCGCACTCGATGATAATGTGGACGCATCTGACGCCGAGTCTGACGATGACGACGCAATGGATTTCGATTTACCCGATGATTTGGGTTCTGACGCGGGAGATTCAGTGGCCGAGGCCGAGGCCGAGGCCGAGCCGGACGATTTGACGATGGAATTCAATATGGAGGAAACCCTCCAGTTCGACGGCAATTTATCGGCAGATCAGGAGTTAGATAAGGAGATAGAGGACGCAAAGAATGCCGACGAAACAAATATATTAGATATGGTGGATGGTTTCGTCGATGATGTCACCGCTTTTGAACTCGATCACCTGGATGACAATGCCGGCTCCAGTCAGGAACTAGGTAGTATCGACGACGATATGGATGACACCTCCCTGGAAGATGATCAGTTTGATGGAGGTGAGGTAATTGAGCTCGATGAGTCTGGTTTAGACCTGAGCGCGGATGGAATCGATCTGGATGAAGATAGTATCGATCTGGATGCAACCGACGACGAAGACGATTTTGAAGACACCGCATTCATGAGTGTTGTCGACGAGGATGTCGGTGATGGCGATGATGGAATATCGCTTGACCTGGACGATGATCCTGCGATGGATGCTGACTCCGGTGATAGTCCCGCCAAGACTGGTACGTTTGCACCGGGTGATTTCGATGACCCCGAGGAACTGGCTATATCCGAAACCGATATTGGGGATGTCAGTTTCGACGATATCGATGACTTGATGCTACCCGATGATGTCGATGAAGTTGGTACCAAGCTTGATCTGGCGCGTGCATTTATCGACATGGGCGATGCTGAAGGCGCGCGCAGTAGCCTCGATGAAGTACTGGTAGAAGGTGATGAGGATCAAAAGGCGGAAGCGACAGGGCTGCTTAAACATTTATGAATTAATCAACATACTTCGGATTCCCGAGGGGACCGATGTAGCAAAAGCCTGCTGTCGAGAAAAGCGGGCTTTTTTTTGTTCTTAATTACCGGGACACAATACGTAATTAGAATTTTATCATTGAGCCTTCGGTCCTTGCTTCAGAGGTCGAAGCGACTGCCTGGATATAATTTGGATCTGATACGGGTTTTAGAAATGTCTATAGTTTATAGAATGTTATTTGGATTCCCAAGTTACCGTGAATTGCGTACTGTGTTCCCGGAATTTAGAATACTGTTCTGTTTCATTGCCTGAAATTTAATCCCTATGCGAGGCACACGATTGCTGTCTACCATTCATCGAGCAGATTGTATTGGCTAAATACGCGGTAGGTATCGAGTATGCTGGTAGTGCGTACAGTGGTTGGCAAAGGCAGGACCATTCGTCGTCTATCCAGCAACACCTGGAAGACGCAATCGGCTACGTGGCGAACCACACGCTGCAGCTGGTTTGTGCCGGAAGAACAGATGCAGGTGTTCATGCAATTGGTCAGGTGGCCCATTTTGAAACCACAGCGATCCGTGATTGTCGAGCCTGGTTACTTGGCTCAAACTGCCGTTTACCGAGGGATATCAGGCTAAAATGGGTGGTACCGGTCGAACAGGAATTCCACGCCCGCTTCAGTGCCCTGGCTCGAAGTTATCGTTATATTATTCTCAATAGTGACGTCCCGGGCGCATTATCACATGACAAGGTGGGGTGGATATATCGACCACTCGATCACGAAAAAATGCATCAGGCCGCGCAGGTTCTGATCGGCAAACACGATTTCAGTGCTTTCCGCGCAGCCGGTTGTCAGGCTAAATCGCCCTGTCGTAGCGTCGACGAAATCTGCTTAAGCCGCGAGGGTGACCTGGTTATCCTGAATATTCGGGCAAATGCATTTTTGTACCACATGGTACGAAATATTGTGGGTAGCTTGATCGCCGTGGGTACCGGTGAACAGTCTATCGATTGGTTTGCCGGTGTTTTATCCGCGAAAGATCGCGATCGGGCTGATGTTACCGCATCCGCCACGGGCCTATACTTTGTGCGGGCATACTACCCGGATCATTTTAAGCTACCCATCGAGAGTAAAAAACTCGTACTATTGTAATTAATGACTAGAACCCGAATCAAAATATGCGGCATTACGCGCTTGCGCGATGCGCAACAGGTAGCTGGTCTTGGTGGCGATGCTATAGGTCTCAATTTCCACTCACAAAGCCCACGTGCGATTGAGCTCGACAGTGCCGTGCAAATTCGGCTGGCGATGCCTCCCTTCGTCACAGTGATTGCATTGTTCATGAATGAAAATGAAAATTGGATCAGGCAAGTAATGGAAACCGTTCAACCTGATTGTTTACAATTTCATGGTGACGAAACGCCGGAATTTTGTGGGCAATGGTCGATGCCGTACATTAAGGCGATTCCGATGGCCAGTGTTGAAAATGCCAGTCTTTATGCACGGCAATTTCCAGAGGCCCAGGGTTTTCTGCTGGATAGTAATGCCGCTGGACGTCAGGGTGGTTCGGGTGATACATTTGACTGGTCGAAAATCCCTCCAACTTTTGATTTTCCGCTGGTGCTGGCCGGTGGGCTAAATCCATCGAACGTGGCGGCTGCGATCTCCCAGGTTAAGCCATGGGGAGTCGATGTGAGCAGTGGCGTAGAGCAAGCTAAAGGTATCAAGGATTCCGAATTGATCGAACAATTTTTTAACGAGGTTAAACGTGTCGACGTTAATCAAAGAATCGATACATGACTACAATCAATACCCCGACGACTCCGGTCATTTCGGCCAGTTCGGGGGTATATTTGTAGCCGAGACATTGATGGGTCCACTTCGCGAATTACGCGAGGCTTATGAAAAATATAGTAAGGATCCTGAATTCTGGGCCGAATACGATTATGACCTGAAGCACTTCGTGGGCCGTCCCAGTCCATTATTTTTCGCTACGCGGTTGACCCGCAAAATTGGTGGTGCACAGATTTGGCTGAAGCGGGAAGATTTGAACCACACCGGCGCACACAAGATTAACAACGCCATTGGCCAGTCCCTGCTGGCAAAGCGCATGGGCAAGACACGCATTATCGCCGAGACCGGGGCAGGCATGCATGGTGTTGCCTCGGCGACGGTTGCCGCACGTCTCGGCCTCGAATGTATTGTCTACATGGGCGATGAAGATATAAAAAGACAGGAAGCAAATGTCTATCGCATGCGCTTACTGGGGGCCGAGGTTGTCGCGGTACATTCAGGATCAAAAACCCTGAAAGATGCGCTTAATGAAGCGATGCGCGATTGGGTAACCAATATCGACAATACCTATTACATCATTGGAACGGTCGCAGGTCCTCACCCCTACCCGGCAATGGTACGAGATTTCCAGACCATCATCGGTCGGGAGTGCCGTGCACAAATACTCGAACAGGCCGGCAGGTTACCCGACGCACTGGTCGCCTGCGTGGGTGGTGGGTCGAATGCCATTGGTCTATTTCATGATTTCCTGAACGATCAGAAAACCGCCCTTTACGGCGTTGAAGGTGCGGGAGACGGAATTGAAACCGGACGCCACGCGGCGCCACTGTCAGCCGGTACGCCCGGCGTATTGCATGGTAATCGAACCTACCTGATGTCGGATAAGTCGGGCCAGATTATCGAACCGTTTTGTATTTCTGCAGGACTCGACTATCCCGGTGTCGGGCCGGAACACGCCTGGCTGAAACAAACAGGAAGAGTCCAGTACAAGACCATAACCGATACCGAAGCGGTGGCCGCATTCCACGATTTAACCCGTATCGAGGGCATAATACCCGCGCTCGAGTCGGCCCATGCGGTTGCTTATGCACAGAAACTGGCGCGCGGCATGGATGAGAATAAAATTATCGTGGTAAACCTGTCGGGTCGAGGAGACAAGGACATGCATACCGTTGCTGCACGGGAGGGGATGGAGATATGAGTCTTCTGAGTACTTGTTTTGAGCAGCTCGCCACGCAGCATAGGAAAGCGCTGATCCCGTTTATTACAGCGGGTGATCCACAACCCGATTTTACCGTCGAGCTGATGCATGAAATGGTGGCTGCCGGGGTTGATATAATCGAGCTTGGAGTCCCATTTTCAGACCCGATGGCCGATGGCCCGGTAGTCCAGGCGGCCGACGAGCGAGCGCTCAGCCATAATGTCAGCCTTGAAGATGTATTGTCGATGGTGGCCCTGTTTCGTCAACAAGATTCTCAGACACCCGTGGTATTGATGGGGTATTTAAATCCGATCGAAATGATGGGTTATGCGCGTTTCACCCAACGCGCCGCCGAGGTTGGCGTCGATGGCGTGCTGGTAGTCGATATGCCTCCTGAGGAAGCCGGCGAACTGGCACCGATGCTGGAGGCCAGTCAAATAGACCTAATTTATTTGATCGCTCCTACAACGGACAGGGAACGCATCAGGCTAATCAGCAAAAACGCTTCGGGCTATTTGTATTACGTATCTCTCAAGGGTGTGACAGGCGCGAATACCCTGGACGTAGATGCGGTGGCGAAAAAGCTGGCAGAAATCAGGGCTATAACCGATTTACCGGTGGGTGTCGGATTCGGTATAAAAGATGGTGCGTCCGCACAGGCGGTCGCCAGGATCGCTGATGGCGTGGTGGTCGGCTCCGCGTTGGTGAATCAAATTGCGATGTCGGAACATGACCATCCGCAGATCAAGTCGCGTGTTAGTGCGGTTTTACGTGAGATGCGGTCAATGATGGATGTCAATAGTGAGCATGCGGCATGAGCTGGTTTGAAAAACTGTTACCATCTAAAATTCGCACTTCGGGTATCAGCGACAAGAAAAATGTGCCCGAAGGCTTATGGGCTAAATGCAGTGCCTGCGATGCAATTATTTACCGGGCAGAGCTGGAGCGCAACCAGGAAGTCTGTACCAAGTGTGACTTCCACATGCGCATGCCTGCCAGGCGTCGGCTGGAGCAATTCTTTGATGAAGATAGCCAAACCGAAATTGCCGAAAATATTGAATCGGAAGATATACTCAAATTCCGTGATGATAAAAAATATAGAGACCGGTTGAACCAGGCGCAAAAGCAGACGGGTGAAAAAGATGCCCTGATTGTGATGCATGGAAACGTGAAAGGAGTAGCCATGGTAGTCGCCGCCTTCGAATTCAGGTTCATGGGTGGTTCGATGGGTTCGGTAGTCGGCGAAAAGTTTGTGCGCGCCGTGGATTTCAGCATCGAGAATAATATTCCATTAATATGTTTTACCGCCAGCGGTGGCGCGCGTATGCAGGAAGCCTTGTTTTCGTTACTGCAAATGGCTAAGACCAGTGCGGCATTGGCTCGCCTGTCGAAGCGAAGTATTCCCTATATTTGTGTATTAACCGATCCGACCATGGGGGGTGTTTCGGCCAGCCTGGCCATGCTAGGCGATGTTCATATTGCCGAGCCCAAGGCATTGATCGGATTTGCCGGTCCTCGAGTAATCGAACAAACGGTACGTGAGACTTTGCCAGAAGGATTTCAGCGCAGCGAATTTCTACTCGAGCATGGCGCCATAGATATGATCGTGGACCGGCGTCAACTGCGTGATAAGATCAGTTCGTTGTGTACCATGATGATGGGACAGGCAACACCTGGCGTTTGAAAATGTCTCAGGCGGCACATTACTGCGTTATATATTGGCTCAAGCAGGTTTTTGCTCCTGCACCAAAAGTAGGCGCTTTAGGCGAAACCTGCATACAGTACGTCCTGTACATCGCCGATTTATTGCTCCTCGGCAGTTGCTCCTGCACTGCTCTACTAAGTTACGTCCCTGTAACGATGCAAAATCGGCATACAGTACATCCATGTACATAAATGCTCATTTACTCTGTGTAAACTGCGCTTTTTCGCTAATATATGCCTTGTACTGCACTCGCCTGAATCATTTTCAGTAGTCTAGCAATCACTACACTGAATATATCCCAATGAATAAATTTTCCTCCTGTAATCCGGTCAGTCGGGTTAGTTCGTATTAAATAACTATTCAACCAATGTACTTTGAAACGCTCGATGAATGGCTGGACTGGCAACTCCAGTTACATTCAAAATCCATCGATCTGGGTTTAGACCGGGTCTGGGAAGTTGCAAAGCGGCTTCGAATCGGCTCTATCGCCAAACAGGTGATCACCGTAGCAGGAACAAATGGCAAAGGGTCGACCGTTGCCTTTTACGAAAACTGGTTATATCGAGCCGGGTTTTCGGTTGCGAGTTACACCTCGCCCCACCTGCTACGCTACAACGAACGCATCAAACTGGATATGCAAATGATTGCCGACGCCGCATTATGCGAAGCCTTTGCAGCGATTGAGGCGGTCAGACAGGATACCTCGCTGACTTATTTTGAATTTGGAACGCTTGCCGCACTCTGGTTGATTCAGAAACACCAGCCCGACTTCGCCATTCTGGAGGTAGGCCTGGGAGGTCGCCTGGACGCGGTCAATATAATCGATGCGGATCTGGTACATTTGACCAGTATCGGCATCGATCACCAGGGATGGTTGGGTGATAGTCGTGAAAAAATTGGATTTGAGAAGGCTGGCGTGTTGAGGGCCGGTGTGCCTGTGGTGTGTAACGATAGTCAGCCACCGCGATCGGTGCTGGATGAAATAGAGCGCCTTGACTGCAAGTGTTTACAATATCAGAGAGATTTCGATATCGTAGAAAGCGACGAAAGCGGAAAATTCGACTGGCTCGGTTCTGATTCGAATTATAGATTGACGCCGCCCCTGGCTGGAATTTATCAACGACAGAACCTGGCTGGTGTTGTCGCCGGGCTCAGTATGTTATTGCCTCTCGATCAATATGAGCCAATTGCGGTTGCTCAAAATTTTGAGGGTACCGAGCTAGCGGGGCGATTCCAGCAACTCCAGACCAGGCTTGAAGCCGCGGTTTATCTCGATGTGGGTCACAATCCCGATGCGGCAATGGCGCTGGCGGCTAACCTGTCGGCCATCAAGCAACCGCAGACCCGAATCGTGGTTTTACTGGGCATGTTGGAAGACAAGGAAACGGCCAGGTTTGTTGCCGAGTTTGACGGGGTTGTCGATGGCTGGTGGTTGTTATCACTCGACTGTGAGCGGGGCCTCAGCGCTGACGCTATGGAGAGGCGTCTTGACTCAATGGCAAAGGTAGAATATAAGTTTTCGAATGTCGAGACAGCGATCAATCACGCGCTGTTATCTTTATCTAATCAGGATATAATACTGGTCACTGGATCATTTGTAACAGTTGAATTATTTCTACTGGCTCTCTCGAAATTACCATCAAACTAACTCAATCAAAATAAAGTGGACCAAAATACTAAACAGCGCCTGGTAGGGATCACTGTCGTCTTTGCCCTTGCAGTGATTTTTCTACCGATGATACTCGATGGTTCGGGTGTTCGAGAAAATACGCTGGAAGTGGTCATACCACCACAACCGGTGGTGAAATTTAATAGTGAATTTGAGCAGAAAATTGTTGAAATGCAGGCCAAGGTGGAAAAATTACCGACCCTGGAGCCGCAATTTGTTGATGAAAATTCGAGCACGAGTGAAAATAAAGTAGAGCAAGAAACTGCAAAGGCAAATCAAAAAGATCCTACTGCAAAGAAAAACCAGTTTGCCGGTAATACGAAAACACAGCCCGAGGTAGAGGTTGCCCTGGTTGGGGGTGATACCTGGGTATTGCAGGTTGGCAGCTTTAAAGACCAAAAAAAGGCACTGTCACAGCGTGACAAGTTGCGTACATCACACATTGCAGCAGTATTTGTTGAGCAGTTTAAAATAGGAAACGAGCCAATTTACCGCGTGCGGCTTGGCCCGTTTTTGAATCGTGACCAGTCCAAGATCGCGCTCAACAAGGTAAAAGCGAAGCACGATATAGATGGCTTGATCATGAAATATAATAAATAAAAATCCGGCATGTCAACCGATTACCGAATAACAACTGCTCATATTTAACGGCGATTGACGCACTCGACTTCAGAGGCTATTGAAAAGTATTGAACTATTATTTGCAGATCGATTACCCGGGAGGTCACGATGGGCTGGGTTGACCTGATAATAATCATGATTATTCTAATCTCGGCGTTGATCAGCCTGGTGCGGGGTTTTGTCAAGGAATCGATTTCTCTGGCGAGCTGGATTGTTGCTGGTTTCATTGCATTTCGCTATTTCACACCGCTTGCCGAGATGCTTGAGCCCTATATCGAATCGACTACTATTCGTGCTGGTAGCAGTTTTGCAATATTGTTTGTCAGTAGCCTGGTAATTGGCGCGATTGTTAATTTTATGGCTAGTCAGGCGGTGGAAAAAACCGGTCTCACCGGCACCGACAAGAGCCTAGGCGTGGTGTTTGGTGCGGCGCGTGGTGTACTCATCGTGACCATGCTGGTATTGCTTGCCGGTTTGACGCCGATGCCATCCGAACCCTGGTGGGATGATTCGGCGATGATCGAATATTTTGCCGATATGGCTAACTGGCTTAAAGACATCATGCCTCAGGATGTCGCGAACCGCTTTACACTGTAACCTGGTGTCGAGTAATCGACCGAAAAAGTGAGAAAAATCCGGTATGTGTGGAATTATTGGGATCATTAGTCAAAAGCCCGTCGCCCAGGTGATCTACGATGGTCTGCTGGTGCTGCAACACAGGGGCCAGGATTCTGCGGGCATCGTGGTATGCGACGGCAACAAGTTGAATTTGCGCAAGGGCAATGGGCAGGTCAGTGATGTATTTCATACACGACACATGCTCGATCTGGTCGGCAATATGGGTATAGGGCATGTTCGCTACCCAACAGCAGGTTGCGCGTCCTCTGCCGAGGCCCAACCATTTTATGTCAATTCACCTTACGGCATCACGCTTGCCCATAATGGCAATCTTAACAATGTAGATGAACTCAAGCGCGGGCTGTACCAGTCAGATTTACGCCACATCAACACCAGTTCAGATTCTGAAGTGTTATTGAATGTGCTGGCGCATGAGCTGCACAAATCGGGTACGCTCAATCTTACTGCGGAAGAAATTTTTACCGCGGTGAGTGAAACCCATGCGCGTGTCGAGGGGGCCTATGCAGTGATTGCTATGCTGACCGGTAAGGGAATCCTGGGATTTCGTGATCCCTGTGGAATACGCCCGATCGTTTACGGAAAGCGCGATACCGACGAAGGTGCCGAGTATATGATAGCCTCGGAAAGTGTAGCCTTACAAACTTCGGGCTACGAACTCATTGCAGATCTGAAACCGGGAGAGGCCATCTTTATTGATACCGATGGCAATATTAATTTAAAGCAGTGTGCCAAATCGAGCCGGTTAAACCCCTGTATATTCGAGCATGTTTACCTGGCGAGACCCGATTCAATCATCGATGATATCTATGTCTATAAAGCCCGTCTGCGTATGGGCGTAAAGTTGGGTCGTAAAATATTGCGTGAAATGCCGGAGCACGATATCGATGTAGTAATCCCGATTCCGGATACCAGCCGACCCTCGGCGATGGAACTGGCCTACCATCTGGGTGTTAAGTATCGAGAGGGTTTTATCAAAAATCGATACATCGGTCGGACCTTCATGATGCCTGGACAAAAAATGCGTAAACAGTCGGTGCGTCGTAAACTTAACCCGATCGATATCGAATTTAAGGGTAAAAATGTTTTACTGGTAGATGACTCTATTGTGCGTGGCACGACGTCGCAGCAAATTATTCAAATGGCCCGTGATGCAGGTGCGAGCAAGGTGTATATCGCATCAGCCGCACCTCCAGTTCGCTTCCCCAATGTTTATGGCATCGACATGCCCGCGGTTGAAGAGCTCATTGCTCATAACCGTAGCGAGGCTGAAATTGCCGAAATAATTGGTGCTGACTGGTTAATTTATCAGGATCTCGACGATTTGATCGATGCGGTACAAAAAGGCAACCGGGCGATTACCGAATTTGATTGTTCCTGTTTTAACGGCAAGTATGTAACCCAAACCATAGACAATGATTACCTTGACAAAATCAGCGACATTCGCCGTGATTCGGCGAAGGATAATAATGGCGATCAGAAACTAAATGTGGCCAACATGGATTTACACAATAATATTTAGGGAGCCTCTGATGCTATGGTCGGAACTCTACAATCAGGTACTCGATAAACTGCCCGCTGGCTCGACACCGGAAGAGCAGCGTCCGATTATTCTCATCGATGTTGCCAAACAACTCTTGCACAGGATCGATATCGACGCGGTAAATAACAAAACCTATTCGGTATCGACTGCATTTAACGGTCTCGGTAACCGCGTCGATAGTTTTAAAACGCCAATCGGCATTCATCGCATAAAGCAGAAGATAGGTGCAGGTGAACCGCTCGGCATGGTGTTTAGCGCGCGAGAGGCAACCGGGCGCGTGAGCAAAAAAACTGACAATCGCGAAGAGGATGAAATTACATCAAGGATCCTCTGGCTCGATGGCGTAGAGCAGGGTTTTAACCGGGGTGGTGCCAATGACAGCTTTTCCCGTTATATCTATATTCATGGGACCTCGGACGAAAAACGTATCGGGGAACCCGTGTCAGCCGGTTGTATCCGCATGAAAAATAAAGATGTGATAGACCTGTTTGATGCCGTAGTTGTCAATGATATGGTTATAATTCAATAGCTTACGAGTGTTTCGGGTGATCACCTCGTGCTGCGGAGAGTCCCTGGTCCTGTGTAAAAACAAGAGTCAGGTACCTGCCTCAATCGATGTCAGGGTTACTATAGTTAGCGGTAGAATCACCCTTGACATCATCTAAGCTTGGCCTTAATGTTCAATCCACAGCGCTGATTTGTTTCTCGGCTTGCAAGCGCTGAAGGTTCTACCCGGGTAGAGTCCAAAAAAATAAATGTGCTAAAGAGGGTGATCGTAATATTACTCCGTAATCTCATCCCCCTCCCGAGCTATATTGGGGAGATCCATCGTGACCGATTCATATCAGTTTGACACCCTGGCGGTGCGCACCGGGCATCAACGCACCGGCGAAAACGAACACAGTGAACCGATATTTACCACATCCAGTTTCGTGTTTGACAATGCGTCCCAGGCCGCTGCCCGGTTTGGTGGTGACGATCCGGGCAATATTTACTCGCGCTTCACCAATCCGACGGTACGGACTTTCGAGCAACGCCTGGCCGCATTGGAAGGCGCTGAAAGCTGTGTTGCTACCGCGTCGGGTATGGCAGCGATCATGGCGATTTGTATTGCATTGCTTGAATCAGGCGATCACCTGGTTTCCTCGCGTTCGGTCTTCGGCACTACGACAGTATTGTTTGATCGCTACCTGCCGCGCCTCGGTATTGAAACCAGCCTAATCGATATGACCGATCTCGATGCCTGGAAGGCAGCGATTCGTCCAAATACACGAATGTTATTTATTGAAACGCCATCCAATCCGCTCACCGAAGTCGCCGATATATCCGAGCTCGCCAACCTGGCCCATGAACAGGGTTGTTTGTTAGTGGTCGACAACTGTTTTTGTACGCCGGCACTGCAAAGACCGTTGCAGTTGGGTGCCGATTTGATCGTGCACTCGGCGACCAAATACCTCGATGGGCAGGGCAGGATTGTCGGCGGTGCGGTAGTTGGAGACCAGCAGCGCGTTGGTGAAGAAGTCTATGCCGCGATACGGACCACCGGGCCGACCATGAGCCCGTTCAATGCATGGGTTGCGACTAAAGGTCTTGAAACCCTGTCGTTGCGCATGAAAGCGCATTCCGATAACGCTATCGAGCTGGCTCGTTATCTGTCGGACCATACCGCTATAGAGAAGGTATTTCATCTCGGCCTGCCGTCGCACCCGCAATATGATCTGGCCAAAAAGCAGCAAAGCGATTTCGGTGGGATTGTCTCCTTTGTCGTCAGGGGCGGTCGAGAAAAGGCGTGGCGGGTAATAGATAACACCAGCATGGTGTCGATTACAGCAAATCTTGGCGATGTCAAAACCACGATTACGCACCCGGCGACGACTACCCATGGTCGAGTCAGTGATGAAATCAAGGCACAGACCGGAATAAGCGAGGGCTTAATTCGCATCGGAGTCGGGTTAGAGTCGATAGGCGATATTATCGCGGACCTGGAACAGGGGCTTTCCGCTTAATCGACCATGGCGGAAAATTTATATCAGCATATTCTATATGCGTTACTGGAAAAGGATCCGAAGCGCAAATGTGACTCCGCGATAAGGATTCTTGAGCGTTGGAAGCATGGGCAACTGGTTCGGGAGACGGGATATTCGATTCTGCCACTCGAAATTCCGGGCAAACCTGATTTACCCAGACTGGTTGATCCACGCCAGCTTAGTCGGCGTACAACATCGAGTAAAGAAGGACGCATCAGCCTGTTGCATGCTTTCGCCCATATAGAATTCAATGCGATTAATATTTCACTTGATGCCGCCTATCGGTTTCGACAAATGCCCGATCAATTTGTCAGTGACTGGATGTTGGTTGCCAGTGAGGAGGCAAAACATTTTAGCCTGCTAAGTAAATACCTGTGCGATTTGGGATCTTTCTACGGTGAGCTGGATGCGCATAGTGGACTGTGGGACATGGTGGGCAAGACCCGACACGATGTTTTGCACCGCATGGCACTGGTACCACGAGTCATGGAGGCCCGTGGGCTGGACGTTACACCCGGCATGATAAAGCGGTTCACCGATATCGGTGACCAGCGCGCGGTAGACATACTGGAGGTGATATATCGTGATGAAGTGGGGCATGTGCGAATTGGCAATCACTGGTTTCGATATTTATGCCAGCAACGGGGGCTCGATTTGATCGATACCTTCCGTGAGCTGGTTGATAGATACCTGGGAGGGAATTTACGCGGCCCGTTCAACTGGAAAGCCAGACTGGAGGCCGGATTTGAAGCAGCAGAGTTAAAGGCGATGGAGCAGGAAATAGCGCGTTAAAAGGGGCTACCCGCGATTGCTTACCCGGGGATCGTGTAACTCGAATCCAGCCGCATTACTCCAGCTGAGATAACTGGGCAACGGGTTCCAGTCTCCAAGCACGTAACGGGTTCTTGACCTGTCGTAGCGATGAATGCCTGGTCGGTGAGTATGACCGTGGATTAGAACTTCAGCCATATGTTGGTCAAAACAGGAATCGACCGCGTCTGGATTGACATCCAAAATCTCTACCTTTTTTTGTAACATTGCGGCGACGCTGTCGGCGCGTAATCCAGCCGCAATCTGTTGGCGTTCGAGTAGTGGTTTTGCTAAGAACTCCGATTGCCAGTCGGGATTGCGTACCTGGGTACGAAAAGACTGGTAGTCGTAATCGTCGGTGCACAGCACGTCACCATGCATTAATACCACGCGCTTTCCACCAATATCCAGGTTCACGGGTTCGTTAATGATATTAAACCCGGTGCGCGTGGCCATTCCCTCGCCAAGCAAGAAATCCCGATTGCCAGCAAGAAAATAGGTTTCTGTGGTTTCCGATAAATGGTTCAGGCTTGCAACAATATCACTCAAGCCAGACGCTGGGTCATCATCGCCCAGCCAGACCTCAAACAAATC
>Ga0164320_10000142_pt1 | contig 19870 bp, 15 predicted proteins | sample GuaBasSediGuay11_FD_113736 | JGI IMG/M metagenome (GOLD analysis project Ga0164320, IMG submission 113736) | Subseafloor sediment microbial communities from Guaymas Basin, Gulf of California, Mexico - Guay11, Core 4567-28, 0-3 cm | ecosystem: Environmental > Aquatic > Marine > Hydrothermal...
CACGATATGGTGGAACTTCTTCGTGTCGCCCCGATGCCGGTAAGTGACTTCCTGAACGAATATTTTGAATCGGACTTCATCAAAGGCGCTTTGTCGATGAATGCTTTGCTGGGGACGTTCACAGCACCGCGCTCTCCGGGCACGACAACGAACTTGCTCATGCATGAATCGATGTCAGGCCGGTCGATCAAGGGCGGTAGCCTCGGGTTGACTGATGCGCTGATCAAACGGGCACGTGACCTTGGCGTGGTCTTCAAGTGTGGTCATGCCGTAAGCAGAATACTCGTCGACAACAAATCAGTTGAAGGAGTTGAGCTTGAAAACGGCAACTTCATAAAAACAGGTGCCGTAAGCGCCAGTATTAACCCAAAGACTGTGCTGCTCGACTTGCTTCCCGTATCAGCACTCACTCATATAACGACAGACCGTATTTCCAACTTCAGGGGCAAAGGGACTACTGCACATCTACTTCTCGCGGTTGATGGACCCGTGTTATTTGAGGCTGCGAGTAAGGATCAATATATCAGTCACGCACGGATTGCGCCGACACTCGATCATGTTGAGAAGGCGTTTGATGCGGTCAAATACGACAGATTTTCAGAATCACCTGTTCTGGATATCACAATTCCAAGTATCGAAAGTCCGAGTCTGGCCCCGGAGGGCAAGAACGTCGTTAGTGTTATGGTCAGCTACGCGCCACTCGAACTCGAAGGCGGTTGGAACGATGCAGCAAGCGCGACACTGACGAATAGCGTTGTCGACATAATTACTGATTTCGCGCCGGGTTTCGAACGGCAGGTGATAGCAACAAAATTATCAACACCAGCGGACCTTGAGAATGACTATGGTCTGCCCGGCGGTCATCTGCATCACGGTGAACCGGGCCTCGATCAGATGCTGGTTCGGCCGATCCCGGAATGTTTCGATCATGAAACACCGGTTAAGGGACTGACGCTTTGCGGCAGTGGAACGCATCCGGGAGGCAGCGTTTCCTGTATGGCGGGTGCGCTGGCGACGCATGAAAAATTGCCGAAGAGCAAGCTTCACTCTGACGCCGCTTGACGTAAACAGTAGCGGATAGATATTCCGGACTCACCAGTGAACAGCAGGCCCGAAGGCTACCGGGACGAGTTAGCGATCTCCATCGCGGTGGCCGCTATTTGCTGGTAGCTCTTGCCGCGTTCGATAGCCCGAGGATCGGCTGCATTACCGTCCAGGCCGCGTCGCATGACGCCGGCGAGAATGGCGGCCAGCCTGAACATCGAAAATACAATGTAGTAGTCGATACTGGGCACTTCGCTCCGATCGGCACTGCAGGCGTAGGTCTCAAGCAGCGCCGTTTCGGGTGGAATGCCCAGTTGTTCGAGATCCAAGCCTTGCAGTCCATATGGCGTCGTTGCTGCATCCACTCTGTGGGGCATGAAAAAGTAGCCGAGATCCGCGAGTGGGTGCCCTATGGTCGAAAGCTCCCAATCAAGGACTGCTGCCAAATCGGGGCTGTCATTCCTGAAGATGATATTGCCAGGTCGGTAGTCGCCATGAACGATCGACGTATAGCCGTCATCCGGGTCGTTCTCGGGAAGCCAGGCGATTAGCTCGTCCATAGGAGGACACTCTTCGACTTTGGATGCGGTGTATTGACTGGACCAGCGGTGCACCTGACGAGAAACATAAGCATTGGGCTTGCCGAATGACTCAAGACCAGCGGATTGATAATCTATGCTGTGCAGCGAGCCAAGAACTCGCGCCATCGCGTGATACATATCTCTGCGGTCTTCCTTCGCGTAGCCAGGCATGCCGCGCTCGGCAGGGACGCGCCCGGGGACGTAGTCCATTACATAGAACATCTGGCCGATAACACTCTCGTCTTCGCACAGCAGATGGGTGTTTGGGACGGGTACGTCGGACTCAGCCAGCGCCGAGATGACCCGATACTCGCGATCAACCGCGTGGGCTGACGGCAACAATTTGCCAGGGGGTTTCTTTCGCAAAACGTAGGCTTTATTGCCTGATTCAAGCAGATAGGTTGGGTTGGACTGCCCGCCCAGGAACTGCTGAATGGAGCAGTCACGCTCAAAGCCCGGGATGTGTTCGACGAGATAGTCGGCGAGAGCGTCCTCATCAAGTATGAGTGCTTCAAGTGGTTTACCGAGTTCCCGGTTGTCCTGAATCGCAGTCATCTGTCACTCAGCTTCCATTAAATAATTGAATAGCCACGTCCGCGCGAGCACATTACACTAACAAACGACGGCCGCCGTGTTCTGACGCCAGAATACTGGATAAGCTTGCTCATGTACTAACAGGGATTGAGGCCAAATTGAAAGACTCGCTGATTGCGTTAGCCAGAGACGCTCTGGGCAGCCTGCGTGATTTGCTGCCGATTGTTCTCGTTATCAGCGTTTTCCAGCTGTTCGTATTTCGCGATTCGGCGGCAGCGCTTCTCGATATGGCAGGCGGCGCGCTACTCATTGTTGCTGGTCTGACATTTTTCATTTTCGGTCTGCGCCTCGCGCTCTTTCCGATCGGTGAAGGACTCGCGTACTCGCTGGCGAAAAAGGGCAGCGTATTCTGGCTGGTCGTGTTTGCATTCGTACTCGGATTTGGAACAACCATCGCAGAGCCGGCATTAATTGCGATCGCGGCCGAGGCGGCGGAAGTCGCAGCCGGAGCGGATGCGATACTTCCATCTGATGAGGCGAAAGAGGGATACGCCCTGGGCCTGCGGCTGACAGTAGCCCTGGCAGTTGGCGTTGCGCTGGTTATCGGTGTGGTGAGAATTCTGGTCAATTGGTCGTTACCTGTCATGATCATCGCTGGCTATTGCCTGGTCGTGTTGATGACAACCATCGCACCCCCGGAGATCGTCGGTGTCGCCTATGATTCCGGCGGCGTAACGACTTCAACCGTTACGGTGCCGCTCGTTACCGCGCTTGGAGTTGGCCTTGCGAGTTCGCTCCGAGGACGAAATCCGTTGACTGACGGATTTGGATTGATCGCGTTTGCTTCACTGACGCCTATCCTGTTTGTGCTCACCTATGGAACGGTGCAGCAATGGATCTGATAGTGGGTGCACTGCTATTTATTTTTGCGAGCGCGGTCGACGTGTTGCCTATCGCGATCTTCCTGTTCGCGTTCCAGCGACTCGTCATAGGAAAGCCGCTGCCCAATGGTCGGCAAATTGTGGTCGGATTCGTTTTCGTTGTCATCGGGCTCGGATTGTTTCTTGATGGACTGGAGGAGACCCTGTTCCCGCTGGGCAAATTAATGGCTCAGCAACTGACTGATCCCGCATTTCTGCACGAGGCTGCGGGAAAGGTCACAGCCGACCTTGTTTGGCAGGACTACTACTGGGTCTATTTGTTCGCACTGGCTATCGGGTTTAGCACCACGCTTGCAGAACCGGCACTCATTGCGGTTTCAATGAAAGCAAATGCGGTGTCGGGCGGCGCGATCGGCGTATGGGGCTTGCGCGTCGCGGTTGCCATTGGCGTTGGGGTTGGTGTCAGCCTTGGTTGCTACCGGATCATCACCGGGTTGCCGCTGCATTACTTCGTGGCGGCCGGTTACTTTGTGGTCATTCTCCAAACGATAGTAGCTCCCAAATTGATCATTCCGCTTGCCTACGATTCTGGCGGCGTAACGACGTCTACCGTCACAGTACCCCTGGTTACTGCGCTTGGCCTCGGCTTGTCTGAAGCCGTACCAGGACGTAGCGCATTGCTTGATGGATTTGGTCTGGTAGCGTTCGCGAGCTTGTTTCCGATAATCTCGGTACTCGCCTACGGTCAGCTGGCAGTTTTGAGAAAGCGTGTGTCGGACTTCGAATCCGACACAAATAACCCTGAAAAGGAAGAGTAAGATGCACTTTAAACTGATCATTGCCTTCGTCGAAGACGACAAAACGGATGACATTATGGTCGCAGCGCGCGAAGCGGGCGCGACTGGCTGTACGGTCATCAATAATGCTCGTGGCGAAGGCATTAAGGAAAACAAGACTTTTTTTGGTCTTACATTGGCGTCGCAGAGAGACGTCATATTACTGCTTGTCGAGCAGCATCTGAGTCGCGATATTCTTGAGCACATCGGCGAGGTCGGTGAGTTCGACGCGAAGCCCGGTACAGGCATAGCGGTCGTGATTGATGTGGAAGATGCGGTCGGTGTCATGCATCAAACGGCAGAACTTGGCGATGTTGTGGAGGGAAAAATATGAGCGCTCGAAACTGGGGTCAGGTGCGCGATTGTATGCGTACAAACGTAACCGAAGTAGACGGCACGCTGGATGTGCTATCAGCATTGAAAATAATGAAGCAGGTCGGGGCGACCAGCCTTATCGTCAAACGGCGCGATGAGGCGGATGAACACGGGTTGCTGTTGTTTTCCGATATAGCGAAAAAGGTCATCGCCGAAGATCGTGCGCCGGAGCGTGTGAATGTCTATGAAGTAATGGCAAAGCCAGTACTTTCAGTGCGCCCGGAGATGCAAATTCGATACTGCGCACGGCTATTCGATAACTTCGGAATCAGTCACGCACCGGTCGTTGAGAACGACAAGGTCGTCGGGATTGTCAGTTACTACTTGCTCGTTTTGCAGGGAATTGAACCGGATCTCAACTAGCGCCGTTCCGGCGTGACAAGGTCCTTGAAGAAGTCGGCGATTGTTACCTTCGAAAGGTCGACTAATTCGCCGGCATCCAGGTATGAGCCATTACAGGAACTGCAGGTCTCATACCAAATGTGTCGTTGCTGCGGGTCAACGACACGCACCATCGCGCCGCTGCAGCGCGGGCACTGATACTCGTCCAGCACATTGCTTTGTTTTCCGGTGGCGGTATCACCGGTGTCGATCGCGGCTGCTGCTTCTTTGCTCCGCATGACTTCGATCTCGCCCGCGTCGAACCAGATACCGTTGCAGATTGTACAACGATCGATCTCGGTGCCATCGAATTCGATGACCTCCATGTCCGCTCTGCATTTTGGACATCGCATCGCACCTGACCAAAAGGCGCCAGCTTCGGCGCCGCCGATTGCGATCGTGTGTTTCGGCACAGCTCTCTGGCCGCCTCCCGCGCCATCCGTCTCCGGATGGCGATGACGATGGAACAGAATTACGACAATGAGCACCACGGCTAATACGCTGAGCATCGTGTATGACTGCGCGTATGACGATTGCTCTGAAACGTTACCGTAGATCTTCGATCCGGCCGCGTGACCCAGATTTGCAACCGACATATAGATCGCGAACTGCGTCGCAGAAAGAGTGCTGGAGCAGATTGCCATTGCCAGTGCGATCACCGAAACCATGACTACCGGCAGCATCATTACCCAGGCCGACAACATCACCCGCACATACAATGTGTCCTGCCAAAGGTGCTGTGTTTGAGCGATCATCAAGGCATGTAACGCGACCAGTGCTGTCGCCAGAAACAGCATGCGCTTTGCGCCCATACGATCAATCAGGGGACCAACAGAAAGCGCAAGGACGGCACCGATCAGTCCCATCATCGCAACCAACTGAGACCACTCTGAAGTTGTGTAGCCGAACAGGTTGATCGCTGCGATCGGCATTAACGCCTGACCATAGCCGTAGATCAATCCATCCATGAACATAATGATCATTACGATCAGGCTACTACGAACCCACAGGACCTGGTTGATTCCACTGAAAACGTCACGGAATGAAGAGTCGGCGCGGTGAACTGTCGCTGCCTTTCCCTTCGTCCATGGCATAGCTCGCTCACCTTTACGCTCGCGAACAAACAGTATCAGCAAAAGCGGAATGCCGGACACGACGGCCGCGATAATTGCCGTAGCGGCCAATCCCCAGGTGGTGACCAATACGCCGGATACCGCCGCGGTAGTACCCCAGCCAACGGCCTTGCCGAAACTCATGAAAGCGTTGAGTCGACCTTGCTCACGAACCGGTGTGAGGTCGATAGACATACCGTCGACTGCAACGTCCTGGGTCGCCGCAAAACTGTTAACGAGTACACCGATAATCATTAGCAGGCCCACCTGATCCGCAGGTGTCTCGACTAACATGAGCGAAAGTAATGAAAGCGACAGCCCCAGCTGTGCACCGATCACCCAGGGCCGACGCCGGCCCATCGGCAGGTATTCGAAACGGTCCATAAAAGGACCCGTAACCAGTTTGAAGGCCCACGGTAGCGTTATGACGGCGAGGTATGACGCGATTTCAGAAGCGCTGACTCCGAGGCTGGCGAGCCACGCGGGGATAGCGATGGCGAGCAGGCCCTGTGGAATACCCTGCGCGAAATACATGATTGAGCCCGTGGCGTATCGGGCACGTGAGTTGTTTGAAAGCGTGAAAGTACCGTCCGCGAATAATGACATTTATTCTTCTTATGTATCGTCGGAAGGTAAGCAGTATACCCGGAAAAATAGCCCTTATTCAGCGATGCACAAGCGTGAATTCAGGCGAACCCACCCAGCTGCTTCTTGAGGTCACCCAACAGGTTTCGAAGCGTAGCTGTGATTAGAACAAACTCGGCGTCCTGCCTGGCGAGTGGATCGTTGTGATCCTCGTTGTCGTCGTCCATGCCGACGAACTTGAGCTTGGAAAGGACCCCGTTCTCGTCCAACACAAAATTCATTATATTGTCGTAGACAATAGACAAATGAGTCAGCCGCATACCGTTAGCAACGTGATCGCGAATCGACTTGTCGCTCAAATCGAAATCGGTCCAGCGGACTTTTGAAGCAGCATCACCAAGGTCCTGCATGCGGCACTCCCGACCAAGGGAAAACTGTCGTGGTGCGTCTTCAAAGAAGATTCCGGTTAATAACTCGTCGACAGGTTTCATGAACTGCAGCGGACGAATATTTATCCCGTCCAATGAGGCCTGCATTCTTCGCAAGAATCGCTCCGCGACAGAATCGAGTGCCGTGTCGATTCCGAGGACTTTTTCCTTGAGATCAACGTAACCCCAGATCCTGTCAGACTTGAGCATCGCTTTCGGCATCAGTTCATCCCGCGCTTCAGCTTTCAGGCGACGCTTCTCACGCGGATTCGGGGCCTCCTGCATCCGCTTACGAAACTCCTCAATTCTGACCTCGAGTTCCTCGTTGATAACCGCGGCGGGCAGTACGCGCGACTGGCTGCGCAATCGAATGAGGTCTGCACCATTCAGCCGACGAGCCAAAAGGTCGCTTGTGTCCGGATCAACCGCAACCCAGCCCGAGCTGCGTTCCGTGAGGGGGCCACAGGGCTCGAAGCCGGCTTGCTCGAGGCTCGTCGAGAGCGCTTCTTCAGACTCAGGCCAGATACCGTCCAGACGGTAGAAACGTACATTTCGAAACATTTCGGATCATTCGCAGCAAAGAGGGCCGCGCAGTATCTGCGTTTTTTTCCGCAATGTCACCTGTGGCGGAAAAGGCCTATTGATTGATGATCGCTGTCACCCCCGGATGATCCGCTGCGTAGCGATTTGCTCGAAACAACATGTGTGGTCCTTCTGCGCCATCATCGTACAGGTACTCCCAGACTATCTCGCCATCGGCCGTCACCTCGCGGACTTGCGCCTTTGCACCATGATTCACCAGGGTGTTGCCGTTCGCGAGGCGCTGCGCTCCGGATACAAACCAGGAGAAGAAGATCGACGCGTCGATAGGTGCGTATTCCCACGCCAGTTCGACCGGGCCGTAAGCGCTGTCACCGTCAAGCACATAGGTGCCGTCTTCATTGAGTGGTGTCGAAAACTCCACCACGCTGCTATGCGGACGCAATTCCTGATCGCCATTGTTGAATATCATGACGTTCCCGGCTCCGGGAAGACCGTCTCTGATCCATTGCACATCATGCTGGTTGAAGAGTCGACGGTCCTCGGCTGTGCCGCGGTCGTAGTTTTCCGGGTTTCCCCAGCGATAGAGAAAATCACCATCGTTACCCTGCGCTTCGAACGATGTCACGCCATGGTCGATGACAAACACTTCGCTCAGGTAGTTCGATGAGAAGATAATCTGATCCAGTTCAGCGTTGTAGTCGAGTGCGTTGACATGTGTCCAGTCGTCGCCGACGGTGCCGTCACGATTGAGTCGCACCGCGTTGATATCCAGTTTGCCCGGGTTATCAGCCACAACGCCATGGTTCGGCTTTCCCGCATCGAAATCCTGCACGATGTGATTTCGCATGCTCCATTCCCAAACGATCTCGGCAGTCATTGGATTGACTTCGATAATGCCGTCGAACCAGAAATTGCCGTTCTCAGCGACGTGCTCCGGATTTCGACCCAGCGCTATTGCCTGTGGTGCCGAGATTTTTTCCCAGACGAGCGCGAGGACATTTCCGTTCTCGAGTTTTACTGCATCGTGATGGTGAATGTAGTCATCTGTTTCCAGTCGCAAGCGCCAGTTCAACGAACCGTCTGCAGCGTACTCCTCCAGGCAACCGCGATTCCCGCCGCCGTCCATAAAGACGTCCGAGTACAGGTCGCTGGAGGCCAGGCGACTGCCATCGGCTTGTAACTGCGTAAATGAAAAATAGTCATTCTCGAAGCTTGCTACGATCTCCTTGTCATTGTTCACAAGGTAACCGGGCTTTCTGTAAGCGGGCTCGATCAGGACGAAACCCGGAGAGACACGCGCGGCGTCGGTCTCGGCTATAGGTCTTTCGGCGCCAACGGCTTGTCGCTTGGCCAGACTTTCCGGCATTTCGACAATCTCGGCGTTGGGTATGTCTGCGAAACCAGTTGGGGGCGGTGATGTCATCGCAACACCGCAGTCCGTGCTGACTGCTTTACTGGATATGTAGAGCGGCGCTGCAGGTTCTGTTGCAGCGGCGACCGGGATTGATTCGTTGTCCGTTGCGGGTGTGCAGGCACAAAAAGTGGCTATCGTCGCCACCAGCAAAGCATGAGCTGCCGGCGTGATTGTCGTATTGGACACGTTGACCCCTTTGTCGACCGGGAAGATCGATGATTTTTAAAAGTGCTTGTTTTTTTCGATATTACAGGATGTGCGCGACAGGATCACGTCAAAAAAGCGGCCGCAAGCGAGCAATACCGTCGCGAATATCATTTTCACCGTAGTGGGCGAAACTGAGTCGAAGGCAGTTGCTTAACCGTCCCTTGCTCGAGAAGACGGCACCTCCCTGAAATCCCGCCTAGACCTCGCGTGCTTTTTCGCGAAGCGCGGCGGTATCAACAGATTCGTCAAACCGGAGCCAGAAAAAGTAGCCGCCATCCGGTCGGGTCCATTCCGCGATGTCGTCAAAGTGCTCGTGTAAAGCGGCGTCCATCGCTTCTACTCTGCTGCGATAGCTGTGCCGTAGAGAATCGATGTGCGCCTCGAGGGAACCATTGTCGATTGCTTTGCGAACGATGAGCGAACTGATGTGATTAATACTGCCGCCGCTGTTGATAAAGCCGTGCGCCTTGATCTGGCCTCTTAAGCGTTCGGACGTCTGAATCCAGCCCAGTCGCAATCCGGGCGCCAGGATTTTTGAAAAAGAGCCCAGCGATAGAACTCGCTCACTGGCTGCCATCGTGCCGTAGGCGGGTGGTGGCTTATCGTAGTAATAGAGAAGCTGGTAGACCTCATCGGCGACGACGAGAAAGTCATGTTCTTCCGCCAGGTCGACGATTTGTCGTCGACGTTTTTCTGTCGTGCATTGCCCGCCGGGATTGTGATAGCTCGGTATGGTGTACAGGAACGCAGGCTTATGGGACTTCAACGCCTCCTGCAATGCATCGATTGATAAACCATCATCGTCGACAGGGATGCCAACAATGTTCAACCCGTGATCGCGAAAAATCTGGAAAGCGAGAAAATAGCTTGGTTCTTCGACAAAAACAGTGTCGCCCGGGTTGGCAAACACAACCGACACAAGGTCTAGCCCCTGCGAGTTGCCGCCCGTGACAATCAATTCATTGCTTGTTGCTGGAGCGCCGTAGCTGGTTGTCAGGAATCCGGCGAGCGAATGAAGAAATCGTTCGTCACCTTGCGTAACGCCATAATTCAGCTCGAACGGCTGAGCTTCATCAAAAAACGACTCGCTGGCCCGCTTCACAAGATCGACTGGGAGGAGATCGGCAGAAGGCTGACCAATACCGAAATTGATCGTACCGATTGGTGCGGCACCATCGAATGTCACAGTCTTACTCATAGTACATACCGCCTTACGTCTTCGTCTTTGCCGTCCAGAAAATTCCGCACGTTAGCCGTTGATATCATCCGATTATCCAGCATTGACGCATCGGAATAAAACGCGATGTGTGGCGTCAAAATAACATTACTGTGCCCCATCAGTTTCGATGAGGATAAATCGGGTGACTCGTCCTTCAGCACATCGAGGCCAGCCCCGGATATCTGGCCCGTGTCGAGCGCTCTCACCATCGCCTCTTCATCTATTAATGCGCCACGCGCGCAATTAATGATCAATGGACTGCGCTTCATTTGCTCAAATGCGTCCTTATCGATCAGGTTTTCGTTGTCGGCCGTCAGACTGCAGTTGAGACTGATAATGTCAGCGTTGGCATACAGCTCTTCCAAGGTGCAATAACGAACGCCGAGATCCGCACCCAGCTCTTCATTCGGAAAGGGGTCGAAAGCCATGATCGTCAACCCGAATCCTTGTGCACGTCTGGCGACTGCCTGACCGATCCTTCCAAATCCTACGATGCCGAGAGTTAGGTCCCGCATTCGCGTCAGGCCTTGCAAAGAGTCAAACTGCCAACTCATGTCTTCCTGCACCTGCTTATGGTACTCGGTCAGACGCCGGCAGAGAGCGAGCATAAGAAGGATCACGTGATCGGCAACTTCATCGGTGCAGTATTCGTCGATGGCACAAACCCGAATCCCGGCATCCGCCGCTGCCTCCAGATCGACATTGCCGTATCCGGTGGCGGTTATCGAAATCAGCCGGCACTGCTGTAACTGTTCTATGATGTTTCGCGTAAACGGCGAGAACGCCGTCAAGATGACATCGGCATCCCTGCAAGCAGAAATGAGACTCTCTTCGTCGTCGTCACAGATGAAAGTCACAAGCTCGACGTCCGCACCGAGAATCGAGCGTTCAACGCTAAGGTCGCGCCCTTCGTACTCTGGCGGTTCAGTGAGGACGACTCGTGTCACGCTGGTTCCTTTGTCAGCAGGGTGATTAAGGAGAAAACGCTTATGGATACGATCAGACCAGGCCAAAGTGGGTCATTCTGAAATACCGGCGCGAGATCCATGACAGATGCGCCATACCACGCAACGACGGTGGCCAATGCCAGGGCAATACTCCAGAATGCCGCGTCGGTATTGACCTTCTTCAGCGTCACCATCGCGATCGTTGGCACAAATAAGGCCGCAGCGTTGACCGTAAATGCGAGCAGTAAAATGCCGATAACATCCTGCATCTGCCACGCCATCAGCCCGGAGGCTGCGCCAATAATCCCTGCGAAATACATACTCAAGCGAAACAGCTTTTTGGGAGAAACGTCCGGGTTGATATAACGCTGATAAATATCGCGACTACCGTTGGCAGCCGCAGTAAGAATGCAAATATCAGCCGTAGACATAAGTGCCGCGAGTATGCCAACCAGCATCAGACCTTTTAAGCCGATCGGGAATATGTCCATGACCAGTCGGGACAGGATGTCCCCACCACTGTCAGCACCGGGATATAGCAGGGCGGCTGTGAGCCCGAGCCAGGTTGCTCCGATAGCCAGGGGCAGCAGGATCAATGCGGCGAGGAAGGTGCCGCGCCTGGCTACGGTTTCATTCTTTGCAGCAAACATCCTTGTGTAACCGTCCATCGCGACGAAAAAGCTCAGGGAGATCGACACAAACAGTGCCAGCATCGTCGGCAGACCCCATCCGATGGGACTGAAATGCCCCGTCGGTAACTGCGTCGCGAACGCGGCCCAGGTCCCACCGTTCGCTATTGAGATTGGAATACCGACAATCACCACACCGACAAACAGTAAACTGACTTGCACCCAGTCCGTGTACGTCACCGCAAGAAATCCACCCGTCGCGGTGTAGATCACGATGATTGAACAGGCGAGCAGAAGCGCCGTGGAATAATCCCAGCCGAGGAGAGTGCTTAATACGGCACCGGCTGCAGCGAGTTGGCCCGCCGAATATCCAATATAAGCGACGATGGTTGTCACTGTCGCGACAATTCGGGTGCGGCTGTCGTAGCGAGTCTCAATGAAATCCGGGTAAGTCAGCAACTGGTGTTCGTTGCCTAGCCGCTTTAGCCGTACCGCGAAGAAAATGCCAAACAACGCACAACCGATGGCCATACAGGTGATATACCAGCCACCCGATATCCCGAACTCATGAGTCTTTGCGACACCGCCCACAATGGCAGCGCCGCCAACCCAGCCGGCCAGCCATAGGCAGGCGATTGAAATCGAGCCCAGTTTTCCACCAGCGACGAAGAAATCTTCGACACTGCTCTGGCGGCGACTCGCATAAACTCCGATGGCGACCATCAGCGCGAGATAGGCGAAGATGATGCCGGTATCGATTGGTCCAAGCATGACGTGAATTTACAGGTTTTTTGTCGTTGTTGCAGGCAGCTATCGACCGCACGTATCCCAGCAATCGGCCCTCGACACGGCCGATGGTGCTAAAGTGCTCTGCTGCCCCAAACCCCGGAATTTCGAATGACTGAGCCTAAGCCCGCGACCGCGACGTTTCGCGATCTGAATATCGCTGAACCGCTAATTACTGTGTTGGAAGAGCTTGGCTACGAGACGCCGACTCCGATTCAGTCACAGGCCATTCCACATCTTCTGAAGGGTCTGGACTTGCTTGGACATGCCCCTACGGGCACGGGCAAGACAGCGGCTTTCGCTCTGCCGCTGCTTTCCCGCCTCGACATGCAGGACAGGAATGTCCAGGTGATGACGCTGACACCAACGCGCGAACTCGCGATCCAGGTAGCTGAGGCTTACCAGCGTTATGCATCCCATATCAAAGGCTTCCATGTTTTGCCGATCTATGGAGGCCAGGAGTATTCGGGCCAGATTCGCCAGCTGAAGCGTGGCGGGCAGGTCGTGGTTGGAACACCCGGTCGGGTGATGGACCATATGCGCAAAGGGACACTGAAGCTTGGAGGACTGCAGGCGATGGTGCTGGACGAAGCGGACGAAATGTTACGCATGGGATTTATTGACGAGGTTGAGTGGATTCTGGATCAGACACCGAAAGGTCGTCAGATGGCCTTGTTCTCGGCGACCATGCCAAAGGAAATTGAACGTATCGCGCGCCGGCATCTCGATAAACCGCAGGAAATATCCATCAAGGCCCGAACCGCGACAGCGGAGACTATTCGCCAACGCTACTGGCAAGTGAGCGGCTTCCACAAACTGGATGCCCTGACGCGAATCCTGGAGGTTGAGTCGTTCGATGCTATCCTGATGTTTGTCCGTACCAAGACAGCGACAACGGAACTCGCCGAAAAACTGGAGGCGCGGGGTTACGCGACAGCGGCTATGAACGGCGATATGGCGCAGGCACATCGCGAGCAAACCGTCGAACGCCTGAAGAAGGGCTCACTGGATATTCTGGTTGCCACGGATGTCGCGGCCCGAGGACTCGATGTTGACCGCATAAGCCATGTTGTGAACTACGACATTCCGTATGACACGGAAGCGTACATCCACCGGATCGGCCGGACAGGTCGGGCAGGACGATCAGGCGAGGCGATTCTCTTCGTAGCTCCACGAGAGCGACGAATGCTGGCGGCGATAGAGCGAGCAACGCGACAGAAAATTACGAGGCTCGAGTTACCGACGACCGAAACCGTAAATAACAAACGCATCGCGGATTTCAAGCAGAAGATCAGCGACACCCTGGCGGCCGGCGAAATAACGTTCATGCAAAACCTGGTTGAGCAGTATCGTGACGAACACGATGTTCCTGCGCTGGAGATTGCGGCGGCGTTGGCGAAGATGTCGATTGGTGACAAGTCACTATTGTTGGCACCAGAGAAAGAGAGGCCAGTACGCCAGTCCAGGGACGAACGACCACAGCGTCATTCCAAAGACGATCGGCGGCCGCGGGATTCAAAACCGCGCAACAGATCTTTGCCGGAGCTGGATTCGGATAAGGAACGATACCGAATCGAAGTGGGGCATGAGCACGACGTAAAGCCGGGTAACATCGTTGGCGCAATAGCCAACGAAGCGGGACTGGCGGGCGAACACATTGGCCACATATCGATCGAGCAAAGCTACAGTCTGGTCGATCTACCTTCCGGGATGCCGCGCGATATTCTTATGGACCTGAAGAAGGTTCGTGTGTGCGGCAGACCGATGAAGATTGCGCTTCACGGTCAGTCGGAAGGCCAGTCGGGCAAACCTCGTTCAGACAAATCGGGCAACAAGCCGAGGAAACCGCGTGCGAATAAGCCAGGTGGTAAACCGCATGATCGGAAGTCGAAGCCAAAGGGCAAACCCAAGCCCAAGCCTAAATCCAGGCCGAAGTCGACACTCAAGCTAAAGCCCAAGTCTAAGCCCAAGAGTTAGCTGCTGAGTTCTTGGTCCGGCGTCGCTCAGGGATAGTCGACGCTGTTGACTGTGGGTCGTGGAGAAGCCATTGGCGTCCCAGCCGCATCTCTGCGCTGAATACAGCAATTACGCCAGGTGTTTCTCAGCTCGCTTTCGTTGCTCATCGGAAAGAGGGACGGCGTCCCGGCTCTCAAGATCAATGAGAACGCAAACGCATTCCAGAGTAGCGGCCAATTCATCTTTGGCAGAATTAGTCATTTCGTAACGAATGCCGATGGACTTGTTACCGACCTTCGTTATGTAGCCCTTAACCTCAAGCAGATCACCAGCGTGAACCTCCGCCTGATATTCAATGACATGCTTAACGTCGGCCCAGCCCTGTCCACCGTTGTTATCAGAATTTCCGGTCCACCTGAATACCTCGAACAACAACTGGTATGACGACTCGTCGAACATGGCCATATAGTGGCGAATGTTCATGTGACCCATGACATCGCAAAACCAGGGTTGGGCCATGCCTTTGTAACAATTGATCATGTCGTTCTCGCTCATCTCAGCTCTTGAGTTTCAAGTTACCTGGGTCGTAGACAGGCTCAGACAAAACGACTGCGTTGCAGCGTTCACCGAGCACATCGATACCGAACTGGGTACCTGGTTCGGAACGGTCCGTTTCGACGTAGGCGAATGCGAGACTCTTTCCCACGTGGTGGCCGTAGCCTCCCGAGGTTGTAACGCCAACGCATTGACTATCGACGTAAACCGGTTCGCCACCGCGCACATCTGAATCACTGCTTGCAACGTCAAGATAGACCAGACGGAATCCACAGCTCTTGTCGTTCTGTTTTTGCGAGTCGCTTCTGCGATCGAAGCGCGCCATGTCCGCATCCGAAAGCGTCACTTCGTTCGTCAGCTCGGCTCCCCAGCCGCGGTAGGCTTTTTCCATTCGCAGGCTATTGACGGCATACAGCCCGACATCACGAATTCCTGCATCTTCTCCGGCTTGCCAGAGCGCATCATAAAGGTCGCTCATGTACTCATTAGCGGGATGCAACTCCCAGCCAAGCTCACCGACATAGTTGACGCGCAGCGCGCGCACGGGAGCACCTGTGATATTGATTTCCTGAGATGTCAGCCATGGGAACGCGTCGTTGGACAAGTCGGCGTCAGTAAGCTTCGCGAGGACGTCTCTCGATTGCGGTCCGGCGACGACCAGTGCGCCACGTTGATCGGTCACGTTCTCGATCAACACATCATCGTCGTCACTTCTGGCTTGGGTCAGATGATCCAGATCCCGCAGCTCGGCCGACGCGGCGGACAAAATATAGTAGGCGTTGTCGCCCACTCGTGTGACCGTAGCTTCGCCCGCAATTCTGCCGTTTACGGAAACGAAATGAGCGAGCGTTATGCCCCCCACTTTACGCGGCATCTTGTTGGCGAATACGCGCTCAAGAAAACTGCCAGCATCCACACCGGAGACTTCGTATTTTGCGAAGCCGCTAAGATCAGTCAGTCCGACCGCTTCGCGGACTGCCCGGCACTCTGCTGCAATAAGCTCGAAAAGATTGTTGCGTCGATGGCTGTATTCTTCCTCACGACCGTCAAGTGAGAACCACTTGGGTCTCTCCCAACCAAATCCCTCTGTGTAGACGCAGCCGTGCTGTTTGAGCGAAGTATAAAGAGGACTGGTGCGCCTCGGGCGGCCAGCGGGAAGCTCTTCGCCGGGAAGTGCGGTCGCATAGGTTCTGCTGTAATCCTGAAACACTTTCGCGCGTGTATACGACTCGTCGGCATAGGCACCAAAGCGGCGCGGATCAAAGCCGGTCATATTGATTTCCGAATCACCACTCAGCATCCATTGCGCAAGATACTTGCCGCAGCCTGCGCCCTGGGCGATGCCAAACGACGAGCCGCAGGCCATCCAGAAGTTTTTTATGCCTGCGGCAGGACCGAGGAGGGGAGAACCGTCAGGCGTGTGCGTAATTGCGCCATTAACAACCCGGCGAATACCGGCGTCAGCCAGGATTGGCATTCGTTCAAGTGCGCGTTCCAACCAAGGCATTATCCGTTCGAGGTTGTCAGGAAACAGTTCGCTGTCCGATTCCCAGGGCGGTATGCCGCTGGGCAACCAGGGTTCGGCGTGATCAACATTCTCATAGATGCCTATCAGACCCGAGTTCTGATCCTGTCGAACATAGCAGGACGCATAAGGGTCTCGTACGACCGGGACCTCTTCGTCCCTGTCGATGAACTCCTGCACCGGCCCCGTTACCACGTATTGATGCTCGACACTCGTTACCGGAACGTCAGTGCCCACCATCTGTGCAACGGTTCGCGCATAACAACCTGCCGCATTCACAACGATCTCGGCGACGATGTTGCCTTTTTCGGTGACGACCTCCCATTCTCCGCCAGGTAATGCGCGAATGTCCGTTACCCGGTTGTGTCGCTGGATCTTTGCGCCCAGGCTTCGGGCTGCTTTGGCGAGCGCCTGGCACATGCTCGACGGGTCAATGTGGCCGTCGTTGTTGGTGTGGGCACCCGCGAGTACACCGTCCGTCGTCAGAAACGGATGGATGCGTTGAATTTCATCAACGCTGATGATCTCTGTCTTTGATCCGCAGTTGTCATCGAAACCTTTGACGAAATGAAACCAGTCCAGCTCTTCCTGATTCGTCGCAAGGCGAATGCCGCCGCTTTGGTGCCAGTTGACACTCTGACCGGTCATATCCTCCAGTTTTTTCGCGAGTTCTATGGTGTAAGCATGAATTTTCGAGAGGTTATAGTTGCCGACGAAGCTCGGGCATTGGCCCGCCGCATGCCATGTTGAGCCGGAAGTCAGCTCGCCTTTTTCGATTAATACCACGTCGCTGCACCCCTGTTCCGCAAGGTGATACAGCAGTCCAGCGCCCAGCATGCCGCCACCGACAATGGCGATACGTGCGTGTGTGGTCATACGAGCCCTCTGAATTGTTTGTCGTTTTTATTGATCGGCAGGTGATCTGGGGCTATCTTGCGCAGATTCGCTGCAGAGGGCAAGAGATGACTGATGCTCGTCGAAAAGGTGGCCGCGCGGCTCGCATGGCACTCCAGGAGGCGCCGACGCCAGAGGAAGAAAGGGCTGTTCTGCCCGGTATGGCGGGTGGCCGTTACAAGCCATTGTCCGATACAGACATTACTCTGATCCATGCGGCTGTTCTGGATGTATTGGAGAATATCGGTCTCGCCAATGCGATCCCAAGCAGCATCGAACTGGTAACCGCAGCTGGAGGCCGTTACTCCGACGAGGGCCGTCTGTTGTTTCCGCGCGCGCTCGTCGAAGACACCATGGCCAATGCGGCCCGAGACATCACATTTGTCGGCCAGGATCCCAAACACGACATGCTGCTGAGTGGCGCGAACACCCACTTCGGAACGGGTGGTGCAGCCGTGCACATGGTGGACTGTGAAACTCGCGAGTATCGTGAATCGACGCTGGCAGATCTCTATGACGTCGCTTGTATCGTCGATGCGATGGATCACATCCACTTCTATCAGCGCTCGCTGGTACCGCGTGACATGGAGTCGTCCATGGATATGGACATCAACACCTGCTACGCGTGCGCATCCGGTACCAGCAAACATATCGGGCTGAGTTTTATCAAACCCGAAAATGCAGCGGCCGGGCTCTCCATGTTGCACATGATCGCCGGTGGTGAGGATAAATGGCGTGAGCGACCGTTCGCTAGCCTGTCCTGTTGCTTCGTCGTGCCACCGCTGCGTTTTGCAGAAGATGCTTGCCGCGTGATGGAGACTTGTGTCCGCGGCGGGATGCCAATTTTGTTACTTGCTGCTGGTCAGGCGGGTGCAACCAGCCCGGCGTCTCTGGCCGGGGCAGTCGTACAGGAAGTGTCAGAAGTCCTTGCCGGTCTGGTGTACGTCAATCTTCTGGCACCGAAGCACCCGGCAATATTCGGTACCTGGCCGTTTGTCTCGGATCTGAGGACTGGCGCCATGAGCGGCGGCAGTGGTGAACAGGCCGTACTGGCAGCCGCGTGTGGACAGATGGGGCGTCATTATGATTTGCCGACAGGCATCGCCGCTGGCATGGCCGATTCAAAGATACCGGATGCACAATCGGGTTACGAAAAAGGCTACACCAATACGCTGGCAGGTCACTGCGGCGCGAATCTTGTCTACGAGTCCGCAGGTATGCAGGGCAGTCTGTTGGGAACGAGCCTTGAAGGCTACGTTATCGACAACGATATGCTCGGCGCTATCAATCGCACCATCCGCGGCATTGAGGTGAATGCAGACAGCCTGTCTATCGAGACGATGAGGGAAGTATGTACCGAAGGACCCGTTCATTATCTGGGCCACGACCAAACGCTGAACTTGATGAAGCGCGACTATGTTTACCCTGAAGTGGGTGACCGCTTGAGCCCGAAGGACTGGGCTGAGCAGGGATCGACCGATGTGTTGCAGCGGGCGAAGAAGAAAGTTGAAGAGATTCTCGAATCGGGTCGTCCGGACCACATTCCCGAGCAAGTGGATGCGAAAATACGTGAGCAGCTCAACATTCGACTGCCGCGGGCAACTATGCGACGGGGATAGGCCCGTAGGAGCGCGCCCTCCCGTCAAGCGGGACCGAGGTGCGCGCGAACCTCGGTTCCACTTGATGGGAGTGAGGTGGCAGCTAAGTTATTGATTTATAATTGTTTTACGGTGTATTTTCGCGTATAATTACAGGTCTTCCCCTGCTCACAAGGATGTGTCATGAAGCCTGTCAATACACCCTGTAACCGCCTTCCTTCCATTGACGATCTCGACCAAGCCATCGTCAATCTTGCCACTCGCATCAATGCCGAGACCTATGAGTTACTCGTGCTCGTCCGTCAGTTCGACGAGCGCGCCGGCTGGCTGAAGTGGGGTCTTTGTAACTGTGCCGAGTGGCTGCACTACCGCTGCGATCTGTCCATGAGTGCTGCACGTGAGAAAGTTCGCGTGGCGCATGCCTTGAAAACCTTGCCGAGTATCGCTGCCGCGTTTGCAACGGGTGAAATGTCGTACTCGAAAGTTCGGGCCATGACGCGGGTGGCTGGCGGTCACAATGAAGACGAGCTTTTGTCGTTCGCGTTAGAAACAACGACGGCGCGCGTTGAAGAGCGCTGCCGGGAGCTACGTTGCGGTACGGTAGATTCTCTCGACAGCGCCCAGCGTGCATTTGCCAACCGATCACTGCGTGTGAGTCGTAATGCCGAACGCGGCATGATGACCATTACCATAGAGCTCCCGCAGGAGAGCGGGGGGCTGGTGGAGGGAGCGCTGGAGAAAGCGGGCGATGGTTGCCGTCAAGCGGATGCGATGGTCGGCATGGCTTGTAGGAGCGCTCCCTGGGCGCGAAGCATAGCGGCGGACGATAGGCCGCTCAAG
>Ga0164320_10000143_pt1 | contig 19810 bp, 17 predicted proteins | sample GuaBasSediGuay11_FD_113736 | JGI IMG/M metagenome (GOLD analysis project Ga0164320, IMG submission 113736) | Subseafloor sediment microbial communities from Guaymas Basin, Gulf of California, Mexico - Guay11, Core 4567-28, 0-3 cm | ecosystem: Environmental > Aquatic > Marine > Hydrothermal...
CACACCGTCCTCGACGCTGCACATGAGATCCTGACCCATACGCCTGGCTGCGAGGAGGCCAAGACCATCCCTGCCGCCTCATCGGATGGCGTCAATCTGCACGACCTCATGCTGGACTACGCCAAGCATGTTGGCTTACACATCGCCGTCCGGGTCGACGCCGAGCTGATCGCGAACGCGGCTGTTGGCGAGCGCACCGTGTTCATCGCGGACCGCTTGTTCGGCGCCCACGAGGCCCAGCGTCTCGCGACGCACGAGGTATACGGTCATTTAGTCTCAGCGTTCAACGGGAGAGCCCAAGCGCTGGGGATCTTCGCCATCGGCACGGCCGGCTCCTACGGCGACCAGGAGGGCGTGGCGATTTTTCTCGAAGAGCTGGCAGGGTTGCTCGACCCAAGCCGTCAAAGGATATTGGCAGGCCGCCTTCTGGCGACTCATGCGATGCACGCGGGCGTGTCGTTCGGCGATGCTGCCCGGACGCTGGTGAGCGAACATGATTTTTCGGCAGCCCAGGCCGTGACGCTGTGCGAGCGGGCATTTCGTGCCGGCGGCGTGGCGCGCGACGCAGTGTATCTCACGAGCTGGTTGCGTGTGCGCCGTGCGGTCGACCGAGGCGAGACCAATCTCGGAGAGCTTCAGCTCGGCAAGGTCTCGCTGGGCGCGCTGCCCGAGCTTCGGCGACTCGCCCATGACGGTCGCGTCACTCAGCCGGTCTACTTGTCGAACTTGGCCAGGAGCTTCGGCAGGACGGGGCCGGGTACGAGGTCCGCGACGTTTCCGCCAAGCCTCGCGACCTCTTTGACGAGGTTGGACGCGACGTAGAAGTAGGCGTCGTTGGCCATGATGAACACGGTTTCGACTTCGGGGTCGAGGTGCCGGTTCATGTTGGCCATCTGAAGCTCGTACTCGAAGTCCGCGACGGCACGAAGCCCACGCAAGATGACGCGCGCGTTGCGCCGTTGAGCGTAACTCACCAACAGGCCGTCGAAGCGATCGACTTCGATGCGGCCCGGATCGGCGCCCATCTCCTCCGCCGACTCACGGATCATTTCCATTCGCTCGGCCACGCTGAACAGCGGCTCCTTCTTGTCGTTGTTCAGCACGGCGACGATGATCTTCTCGAACGCCACCAAGCCGCTGTGAAGGATGGAGGTGTGTCCCTTGGTGATCGGGTCGAAGGACCCGGGATAAACGGCGATGCCTCTCACTGTCTGCCTTTCTCGGGTGCGTGGACGCCGAGGCTAATACTGGTCTGACCATAGCGGTAGTCCGCTTCTGACGCGAGTCCATTTGGCCAGCTCCAATGGTGGGTTGCTGGGTGCTCGATGACGACCCAGGCCCCCGGCGTCAGCCGTCCGGCGCCGGCCAGAGCCGCGAGAAGTGGCGAGACCGAGCCGATCGCCGAGTAGGGCGCGTCCGCGAAGACCAAGCTGAAGCCATCCTCTTCCTCGGGGATCCCGTGGACGGCCGCTGCCGGATCACCCAGCAGGTCCACACGCGACGTGCGAATCTCGGCCTCGAGCCCGAGCTCCTTCGCACTTTGGGCGAGTTGCCGGATGACGCGGGGATCCTGGTCCACGACGACTGCTCGTGAAGCGCCGCGGGATAGGGCTTCGAAGCTAAGCGCTCCGCTGCCTGCGAACAGGTCCACCACGCGAGCGCCATCAAACGCCCCGCGCGCCTCGAGCGCGGAGGCAAGGGCTTCCCGCACCCGGTCCGACGTGGGCCGGGTGCCTTGCCCGCTTGGTGCGCCGAACCTGCGTCCAGAAAGCCGACCTCCAATAATGCGCATGGAAGTGAAGCTAGCAGCCAAAACTGCGTCGGAGGGGTGAATTGTACTACCCACTGCCAGATGCTACGCCTCGTGTGCCCTTAGGGAAGCTTGCCGATATGCGGAAGATTTGCCTGCGTTGCGGTTCGAAGTTTGCGAGCCGAGCGGAGTACTGCCCGCACGACGGTAGCCTCTTGGTCACCGACGACGAGATCGCCGACCCGTTGCTCGGGACCGTCTTGCTCGAGCAGTTTCGCATCGAAGAACAGATCGGGACCGGCGGGATGGGGACGGTGTATCGCGCTCACCAAACCACGGTCGGCCGCGACGTTGCCATCAAGGTTCTGAGACCCGAGCTGGCGCGCGACGAACAGGCGGTCTCTCGATTCGAGCGCGAGGCCCGAGTGGCGACCTCACTCGACCACCCCAACCTCGTCCGCGTCTTTCTCTCCGGGAGGCTCCCCGATGGACGGCTCTACATCGTGATGGAGCTGCTCGAAGGCCGCTCGCTTGCTGACGAGCTGGACGATCGCGGCCCGCCGTCTCTCGAGCGCGCGCTCATCATGACGATGAAGCTGTGCGCCGGGCTGGGCGCGGTGCATGCAGCCGGGATCGTGCACCGCGACATCAAGCCCGAGAATGTCTACCTCGTGCACCGTGGCAAAGACGCCGACTTCGTGAAGCTCGTGGATTTCGGCGTCGTACGCATCCTCGAGGCCGAGGGGATCGGGCCGACGACCACCCAAAGCGGCCGCGTCTTTGGAACGGCCACGTATATTTCGCCGGAGGCGGCTACCGGGGAGGAAACCGATCAACGAAGCGACATTTACTCGCTGGGTGTCCTAACCTATCAACTGCTCACCGGGAAGCTTCCGTTCGAAGGCAAGACGGCGGCTGCGGTGTTGATGCAGCACGTGCACCAGGAGCCGCCCCCTCTGCGGTCGAAGGGTCGCGGCGCAGAGGTCCCCGACGATGTCGCGCACGTCGTGATGCGCTCGCTCAGTAAAGACCCGGCTGCGCGCCAGCAAACGCTTGCCGAGTTCTTGGATTCGCTTGCACAAGCAGCCGGCGATGCGGGCCTCCTCGGCGATGGGGGGGCGCTCCTCCTCGGCACGGGGTGGGGCGATGATTTGGCGGCCCCGGGCTCGTACCTGGCCGACCTCCTCGGATCCAGTTCGCCGCCGCGTAGCCCCTCTCCCTTGGGCGATACGCAGCCGATTGCGGTTGGCCTCGCCCCGGACGACGAAGCGCTCCTCTCGTCCGCGCCCAAGCCGTTCGGGACTACGTCGCACGATCTCGCCACCGCGCCCGGCCCGACGCAACGGAATCACAAGTGGCTCTGGGCGTCCCTTGGTTTGCTTGCGCTCGTCTTGGTCGCAGTGGTGACCGGGACCCTGTGGTGGCAGCGCGCGCCGCGAGCGGTTGTCGAGGAGCCACGAGCCGAGCCGGCGAATGCGCCGATGACCGCTGTGGAACCGGATGCGGAAGTTGCGGATATTGGGACCGATGTGCCGGTCGTGGAGCCGGTGGTGCTCGAGGCGGAGCCGGTGGTGCTCGAGGCGGAGCCGGTGGTGGAGCTCGCAGTGGAGGAGCCGCCGCCGGTGAAGCCGAAGCCGAAGGCGAAGAAGAGGAAGCGAAAGAAGAAAGCAGTGCCAGCGGCAGGGACAGAGGCAGGGACAGAGGCAGAGGCAGGGACAGAGGCAGCTGCAGGGACAGCGGCAGGGAACGGGGAGGGGATCGCGCGGGAGCCTGACGATGGTATTGATTGGACTGTTCCCGACTTCCCGGCGGAAGATCCGTCGCCGACGGGGATGCCCGATGCGCCGCCTCGCAATCCGGTCGTCATTGACGAGCCACCTTCTCGGTAGGGTTAGCTCGGGTTGAGCCCTCGCGACCAGGGCGACGACCCGAGTTGTCGAGAGAGTGCCAGCGGATCGGTCACGGGCGCCTGGCACAAGAACTGGCGGCACACGTACGCAGTTCCCTTACCGTCGATTTGGGCGCGATTCTCTAGGAGCGTCACGGCGGCCTTCTCGCTTCCATCGCCGGCCGCCACGACTTGAAAGGGCCGATACCCGTCGCGGACTACCTCGAGCAAGGCTCCGAGCTGTTCTTGGCTGCCGACGAGTGCGACCTCGCGCGGCTCGCCGAGCATGAAGCTCGCTACGTTGAGCCATTGACCGAAGCCGGACGGATACTGACTCATGAACTTGCTCATCGTCGCGGTGCTTTTTTCGGCGATCTGCCAGTGCTCACCGTTGCCGGTCAGTAGGCTGAGCCTGGTCAAAACGCTGGCGGCCATCGAGTTGCCGCTTGGCACCGCGTTGTCTTGGAGATCTTTCGGCCGATGGATCAATTGCTCGTGGTCGTGGGAGGTGTCGTAGAAGCCGCCGTTCTTCTCGTCGCGAAAGTGGGTGAGCATGAGCTCTCCGAGCTCGCGTGCCCATTCGATCCAGCGCGCCTCGAACGTGGCCTCGTAAAGTGCCAGTAGGCCATCGGCTAGGGCGGCGTATTCCTCGAGATAGGCGTTGTACTTCGCGTCGGACCCGGATTTCCACGTTCGCAAAAGGCGCCCGGAATCGCGCCGCATGGCGCGGTGCAAGAAGTCCGCGTTGGATTTGGCTGCGTCGATGTAGTCGGGCCGGCGGAGGGCCTGCCCAGCCTCTGCGAAGGCCCCCAACATCAAGCCGTTCCACGAGGTCAGGATCTTGTCATCGAGGCCCGGCCAGATGCGCTTTGACCGGAGCTCGTAGAGGGTCGCCCGGGCCCGGGCGATGCGCCCATCGAGAGCCTCCGCAAGGCGCAGGTTCAGAATGTTGTGGCCTTCCCAATTTCCTTCGTCCGACACGCCGTAGATCCGCATGAACGTATCGGCGTCCTCCCCGAGCGCCTCGCGAATTTCGTCCGCCGACCACACGTAGAACTTACCTTCGACACCCTCGCTGTCCGCGTCTTGGCTGCTGTAGAAGCCGCCATCTGGGTCGCGCATCTCCCGAAGAACGTAGTCGAGCGTTTCCTCAGCGATGCGGCGGTAGAAGTCGTCACCTGTCATCTGCCACGCATGCAGATAAACACGCGCGAGTTGAGCGTTGTCGTAGAGCATCTTCTCGAAATGCGGAACTAGCCAGCGATCGTCAACCGAGTACCGCGCGAAGCCTCCGCCGATTTGATCGTACATCCCGCCCTCGGCCATCTTTCGAAGCGTGGCCTCGGCCATCTGCAGCGCGTTCTCGTCATCGCTGCGGACTGACTCCCGAAGTAAGAACTCGATCGTCATCGGCTGGGGAAACTTGGGAGCATCTCCGAAACCACCCCAGGTAGGGTCGAACTGCTGGCCCAAGCCTCGAAGCGCATTTCTGAAGATTTCGGGGTCGAGGGCCTGCTCGTCGAAACCGACCCTCGACAGGGCCCGGACCTGTTCGGCAACCTCGGCGGCACTGCCTACGACGTTCTCCCGGTCACCGTCCCAGGCTCGAGTCACACCGGTGAGGATCTGTCTGAAGCTCGGCATCCCATGGCGCGGCTCATTGGGGAAATAGGTCCCCGCGTAGAATGGCTTGCCGTCAGGCGTGAGAAAAACCGTCATCGGCCAGCCGCCACGGCCCACCATTGCGTTGACGGCCTGCATGTAGATGCTGTCGATGTCCGGACGCTCTTCGCGATCGACTTTCACATTGATGAAGTCCGCGTTCATCTGCGCCGCCGTCACTTCGTCCTCGAACGATTCGTGGGCCATGACGTGGCACCAGTGACAAGCGGCATAGCCGATGCTCAGCAGGATCGGTTTGTCCTTCTCTTTCGCAAGCCGCATCGCCTCCTCCCCCCAAGGGTGCCAATCGACCGGGTTGTCGACGTGCTGAAGCAGATAGGGGCTGGTCTCGTTCTGCAGATGATTCGCCATGCGTTGCCGAGTTTCTGTGGCCGGCGGTGCTCAGGTCAACCAGGGTCGACGCGGGGGGAGCGCGCCCTAGGTTACGAGTTACGGGAGGCGTCATGGCAAAGGCGATTTGGCAAGGACAAGTGATCGCGGAATCGAACGATTTCGAAGTGGTCGAGGGGAACGTCTACTTCCCACCTGGCAGCATCAAAGAGGAGTTTTTCGAGCCGAGCGGACACCAGAGCGTCTGTCCCTGGAAAGGCACCGCCAGCTACCAGCACGTCGTCGTCAACGGCGACCGCAACGAAAACGCCCCCTGGTTCTACCGAGAACCCAAAGAAGCCGCCGCCAACATCAAGGATCACATCGCCTTCTGGAAGGGCGTCACGGTCGAGCGCTAACCGCCCCCCTATTGCCTAACGCCAGGCGAAGAAGGGTTGGTCGTAGTGGGCCACTCGTGTGTTGCGGCCATGGATGGCGACTTCGCGGAACTGGAAGATGACGGCAGCGGTTGGGGCGAAGATGTCTTGGCCGAGGATTCGTACCGAGAGCACCGGCCGATCGCTTTCCTCGAGGTCGAACAGCTTTGGGATGCCGGGTGCATCGAGCCCTTCGATGGGGACCCGGTGCACCTCGGCGACTTCGTTTGGGTTTGGCGTGAGGACGGCATGGTTGCCCGCCCAGACCACGACGGGCGTGATTCGGAAGCCGGAGCGAGTGGGATAGTCGTCGAGAAGCCCGAGCACGCGATCGGCAGAGCACGACAAACCGACCTCTTCGTCGAGCTCGCGCAGCGCAGCGCCCGCTGCATCTTCGCCATCGTCGATGCGGCCCCCGGGGAGAGCCCACTGCCCGCTGTGGTCGCGAAGGCTCGACACCCGGCGGGTGATGACGAAACAGGCATCGCCGGTTTCGTCGGCGACAACCGTCATGGCGACAGCAGCGGGGCGAAGAGACGGGTCGGGTTGAGTCGACCGTTCGTGCCCGGCGAGGTTCGCGGTGATTTTCGCGCGTAGGCTTTCGTCCGCCCTGAGACTCACAGTATCGTTATAGTTCCGATTGGCGCCCTACGCACCAGGTTGGGTCCGGGGAGAACGCATGGTGGTTATGGTGGTCATCTCGTGGGTTGGGTCCTATCGTGCCTTCGATGCAGGTGATACCCGTACCGTGCTTGAGCGATAACTACGCCTACATCGTCATCGAGAACGGCCGTGCCGCCGTCGTCGACCCTTCGCAGGGCGACCCCGTGTTGAGAGCGATCGATCAGGCCAAGGTGAAGCTCACCGAGATTTGGTTGACCCATCACCATTGGGATCACATCGGCGGTATCGAGGCGCTGATGGAGGAGTGTCCCATCGAGCATGTGCGTGGGTCTCAGTACGACTCGGACCATGAGCGAATTCCACGGCAGACCGATGCGCTCTCAGATGGTGACACCTTCGAGTTCGGTGGCGCGGCGGTCGACATCATGGAGATCCCGGGCCACACGCTCGGCGCGATCGCGTTTGTCACCAGCGGCAACCTCTTCAGCGGGGACACGCTCTTCATTGCTGGGTGCGGCCGCGTCTTCGAAGGGACGATGGAGATGATGTCGAAATCGCTCGACAAGCTTCGCGCTCTGCCCCCGAGCACCCAACTGTGGTGCGGCCACGAGTACACCGTCAACAACCTTCGGTTCGCGAAGACGATCGAGCCCGGCAACGCTGAAGTCGAGCGTGCGCTTCAAGAGGCGGTCGCCACGCGCGAAGCAGGCCAGTTCACGGTCCCCGGGCAGCTCGATCGGGAGCTCGCGACCAACCCGTTTCTTCGCTTCGATGACCCGGCGGTCGCATCCGGGAGAGACCCCGTGGCGTCGTTCACAGCCATTCGCACTGCAAAGGATAGCTTCTAATCATGACCGATCCACGAACACCGAAGGCCAGTTGGACTCGGGACGAGCACGGCATCCCGCAGATCGTAGCGGACGACATCAACGGCCTGCACTGGGGGATGGGTTACTGCCACGCCATGGATCGCGGCATGCAGATGTTGATCATGCGGATCCTCGGGCAAGGCCGGGCGGCCGAGCTGCTCGATGGCAGTGACGAGATGGTCGAAGTCGACCGGTTCTTTCGACGCATGAATTGGAACGCCGGGGTCGCGGCCGAGGCTGAGAATCTCACAACGGAAGCCCGCGCTGCGTGTCAGTCGTACTGCGACGGAGCGAACGCGCGTTTTGCCGAGTCCGTGCCTTGGGAGTTCAGGCTCGTCGGGGTCAAACCCGATGCCTGGACGATCGGGGACAGCTTGTTGCTCTCGCGCATGACGGGCTTCCTCACGCTAGCCCAGTCGCAAGGCGAGGTAGAACGGCTCTTCGTCGAGATGATTCAGGCTGGCATCGGCGATGCGCACCTCGAAGCGCTATTTCCGGGCTGCACGGCTGGGTTCGACCGCTCGATCCTGAGCGAGGTCGAGCTGGTGGAGCGGAACGTGCCCGAGGCGGTGAAGTGGCTAGTCGCCGCGCCACGGTTGATGGCATCGAACAACTGGTGCGTATCGGGTTCGCGGACGGCGTCTGGCGCGGCGATGCTCTCCAACGATCCGCATCTCGAAACGAATCGGTTGCCGAACGTGTAGGTGGAGCAGAGCTTCGCGTGGCCTGGCGGTTACGCGATTCTCATGACGATGCCGGGCCTGCCCGCGCCGCTCGTGGGGCGCAACGAGCATCTGTCCTGGGGCACGACCTACACCTTCATGGACGCGATCGACTCCTGGGTCGAACATCGTCGGGACGGGAAATTCCGTCGTCGAGACACCTGGGTCGACTTCGATCAACGCGTCGAGACCATCAAACGCAAGAAGGGCGAGCCGATCGTCGAGACCTTCTGGGAAAACCACCACGGCGTGCTCGATGGAGACGCCACCGCCGAGGGGTACTCACTCGCAACGCGTTGGACCGGATCGAACGGTGGAGCGCAATCGATCAATAAGCTGCTTTCGATGTGGACTGCCCGCACCGTGCCAGAGGGCATGCGCGCCTTTTGCGAGGTCGAGTCCTCCTTCAACTGGATCTTTGCCGACAGCACCGGTGACATCGGCTACCAGATGTCCGGCTTGATGCCGAGGCGCTCCGACGACTGGTCGGGTTTCGCACCCCGGGCCGGATGGGAAGAGCGATTCGACTGGAAGGGCTTTGTCAATCCCGAAGATCTACCGCAGGTCCACAACCCGGCAGACGGCATCATCGTGACCGCCAACCAGGATCTCAACCACCTCGGTAGCGCGAACCCCATCAATGCGCCGATGGGCGATTACCGCGCGCGGCGTATCACCCAGCTCTTGAAGGAGCGCGACGACCACGACGTGGGCTCCTTCCGCGCGATCCAGATGGACACGTTCTCGATTCAGGCCGCCGAGTTTCTCGAAGTCCTCAGGCCACTCCTGCGAACGGGTCCCATCGCCGACGCCCTCCGTGATTGGGATTGCCAGTACGACCTGCAGTCCATCGGCGCGACGGCATTCGAGCTCTTCTACACGGAGCTGCTCGTAGAAATGTTTGGTCCTGCATGCGGGGTTCCCGTCATCGACCACCTGCGCGACGCGACAGGCACATTCATCGACTTCTACCAAAACTTCGATCGCGTCCTCGTCGCCGAGTCGTCCCCCTGGCTCGGTGAACGCACGCGAAACGAGGTCTGGGGCGCCGCCCTCGCGAGCGTCGCTGATCGCGTGCCCGAACCCTGGGGCAAACGAAATCACCTGACTCTCACCAATATGTTTTTCGGTGGGAAGCTCCCTCGCTTCCTCGGATTCGATCGGGGCCCGATCCCGATCCGCGGTGGCCGCGCGACCCCACATCAAGGGCAGATCTACCGCGCCGGGGAGCGGCTCACTTCGTTCACCCCGTCGCTCCGACTCGTCGCCGACATGAGCGCCCCCGTCCTTCATACTGCCCTCTGCGGAGGTCCATCCGACCGCCGGTTTTCGAGGTGGTACACGAGCGGGGTCGATGGCTGGCTTGCCGGCAGGCTCAAGGTCCGAAAGCCACCGAAGTAGCTCGGGTTGCCGGCTTAGCCGCGCATTTTTTCGATCGAACGCTTCATGATCGACAGCGTCCATCCTCGCGGAAGGAGCTTCGAGAGGAGGCCCGCGGACATGCGGTCGGCGAACGTGGGAACCAGCGTAGGCTGTTTGCCGAGCGCCCGGAGCGCTCCGAGCGCCACGGGCTCGGGGCCGGTCAGAGGAATGTAGAACGGCAAGTCCTTGTCGAGCGCTTGATCCTGAACCGGTTTGGTATCGGTCATCCCCGGACAGACGGCGAGGACATCGACGCCGGTGCCTTGGAGCTCCGACCACAATCCGGCCGCCAGGTTCAAGCCGTAGCCCTTCGTCGCGGCATAGTGGCAGAAGTAGGGAGAACCGGACATTGCAGATGCCGACGATACGATGATGATCCCGCCACGCCCCTGCCGGGCCATCTTCTTCCCGATGATGTACGTCAGCATGAGCGTGGCGCGGCAGTTCAAATCCAACGTTGCTAGATGCGTTTCCAGCGAGATTTCGAAGAACGGATCGAGGACCGAGATGCCGGCATTATTGACGAGGAGACCGACCTCGTAGGCCTCGGCCCACTCCTGCGCCTTTGTCGCGAGGCCCGGGTCCGCGAGATCGTAGACGAGGGCCCGCGCGTCGATGCCGTGTTCTGCGTGAAGCGCTTTGGCTAGCGCCGTTGTCTCGTCCGCCTCCCGGTCGACCAGCAAGAGATCGAACCCATCGGCCGCGAGATACGTCGCAAACGCTCGCCCGATCCCTCGCGCCGCGCCAGTGACCAGCGCGTAACCTCCATAGCGGGCGTGCAGCCCGAGCTTCACCGAGTCTCCCAAGTCGTTCTCCGTCAGGCCGTGGTCAAGTGGGCCTATTTTGTTGATTGTCCTCGGCTTGTTGCCGATAGAACTCGTAGACGCCAAACCGTCGCAGGATCCAGCTGACCATCGTGGGGCTGATGGCATTCGTGATATCCAGCAGCCGCTTTGGTCCGGGGTTGATGATCTTCTCCGCAATATCGTGCTCGATCATGTGCACGACGGCGGCTGCAACTTTTTCCGGCGATGTCTCTCCGGCGAGTCGAGGTGCGCGCTTACCGTACACGGCGAACATGCCGGCGTCGGATACGAACCCCGGGCAAAGCACGGACGCGCTCACGCCGCTTCCGCGCAGTTCCTCCCGAACGCTGCTCGTCCACTCGATGAGGCCAGCCTTCGTTGCCGCGTACGTGGCGGAGTATGGCGAACCCTTCTTGCCGCCAAGCGAGGACATCATCACGATGTGGCCGCTTCCGCGCTCGATCATGTCGGGCAGCACCAGCCGCGAGAGGATCAATGGCGCGATCAGGTTGGTCTGAACCATGTGCTCGATTTGCTCGGACGACATGTCGGTGTACCGGCAGATCCATTCGATGCCTGCGTTGTTGATGAGGATATCGATCGGACCGTGCGCCGCCCTGGCCCGCTCCAAAAGCCTCTTGCGGCCTGCTTCGTCCGTGATGTCCATCGGAATTGCAACCGCCTCGACCCCCAACGCGGACACCTCTTGCACAGTCGCTTCCAGTGCGTCGGCGGTTCTTGCAGTCAGCGCGACGTTGACGCCCTCTTGCGCCAACGCGCGTGCGATGTACGGCCCGAGCCCTCTCGAGGCACCAGTGAGTACTGCGTTCTTTCCGCGCAAGTCCTTCATCAGCGCCGTGGCCAGCTGCGGATGACGTCGACCACGCCCGAGATGCGCTCGCTGACGCGACGGCCGCTGAAGATCTTGGTGAAACCCTTGGCAAGGGTTTCGGACCGCGCGTCATAGGGCATCCACAGATTCTCGACGGTCTTTGGGCACGTCATCACGCTCTTAGTGGCGACGTAGGTGTAGTAGGCCTGCTCGCCCTGCACGCGCCCGACACCGGATTCGCCCTCACCACCGAAAGGCAAGGTGACGCATCCGCCTGATTGCACGGCGTTGTTCACCATCACCGAGCCTGCACGGATTCGTTTCGCCATCGCTTCGCCTGCCGCTTCATCGCGAGTCCAAATGCTCGCACCCAGGCCGTACTTCGAGTCGTTGGCCAAGCGAATCGCCTCTTCGTCGCCCTCGACCGCCATGATCGGCAAGAACGGACCGAAGGTCTCCTCCTGCATCATGAGCATGTCGTGGGTCATGCCGGTTAGGACAGTGGGGGGCCAGAAGAGCCCACCATTTTTGCGCTCGACGACTCCGCCGTGCCGGAGCTCCGCGCCTTTTTGCAACGCATCGGCCGTGTGTTCCTCGTAGATCTCGAGCTGCGGAGCCCACGTGATCGGTCCGAGATCGTACTCGCCTCGACCGCTTGGGTCTCCTTGACGCAGTTTTTTCACGATCGCGACGATCTGTTTCGTGAGTGGCTCGACCAGACGAGGCGGCACGTAGATGCGCTCGACGCCATTGCAGACCTGACCCGTGTTGTAGCAGGTGCCGTTGACGAGCCCTTGGGCTGTGAAGTTCAAGTCCGCGTCCTCGCGGACGATCGCAGCATCGTTACCGCCGAGCTCGAGCACGACCGGAGTCAAGGTTCGAGCGGCGCGCTCCATGACCCGGCGTCCCGTCCTCGGCGAGCCGACGAAGCACAGAACGTCCACCTCGTCGATGAGCGCGGCACCGGTCTCGCCGTATCCATGCACCATCTGCACGACGCCATCGGGAACCCCAGCGTCGCGGAACAGGTCTGCGATCATTTCACCGATGAGCGGGTTGGCCTCGGAGGGCTTTTGCACGACGGCATTGCCTGCGGCCAGTGCCGGGATCATGTGCTTCACCCCGAGCTCGAAAGGGAAGTTCCAAGGAAGCACGAAACCCGCAACGCCGAGCGGCTCGTAGAAGACGCGGGCCTTCGAGCCGACGAAGAACGTGGGGCTGACTTTGACGCCGGATTCGAACCGTTTCGAAAGGCGTGTGTGCAGCTGGATCGTTTCACACAACGGACCTGTGAGGCCCACCGGTTCGGACGGTGGTTTGCCGTTCTCCGAGGACACGAGCCTGCCGATCTCCAAAGCGCGGTCGATGAGCACACCACGAAGCCGGTCGAGGATTCGGTTGCGCCCGTCGACACCCATCGCGGCCCATCCGACCTGCGCCTTCCGAGCGCGCGCGACCGTGGTTTTGACGTCGGCCGCGGAGGAGATCCGCACCTCACCGAGCTTCTTGCCGTTGCTCGGATCGAACGACTCCAACATTTTAGGAGCTGCTTTTTCTTCTTCCACTTGCTGCAACATCACGACCTCCGAATCCGCGGCGTCACTCAACGGGCTTAGCTGTCGAGTCCCACGATCTCCCGTGCCTTACTCTTGTAGTCCTCCGATGGCGCCTCGGCGAGGAGCATCATCTTTTGGGTAGCGAACGAGCCCTCCGCGTGGATCGAACACACCTCGTGCCACCCCGCAAAATCACTGGCCACCACGTGGTGCAGCGTGCTCATCAACTTGAGGCGTTGCTCCGCGTTGTAGTTGCCAGCGCCGCCCATGTACTTCTCCAGATACGGCCGAGTCTCCTCATTCTGCCAGTCCTTGTAGGTGGGCTGGGTGACCAGCAAGCCGCCAGCGATGTCTTGGATGTCCCGCACGAACTCATGGAACTGCGACGCGAAGTGCAGTTTCGCCATGTTCGACGTCAGCGTGTTCGCCACGTACAGACCCGAGCCACCGAAGTCTTGCGGATCGAGCGCGGCTGCTTTGGCAAGCGACTTGGTGGTCTCCGTGTAACGGATTAGGTTCACGAAGCGCTCCCGTATGTTCGAGGCTTTGTGAACACCGTTCGCTTCGGCGGCGAGCATCGCCAACCCCGTCATGTACTCGAGGATCGGGATCTTGTAGGTCACAGCAGTGAAACGGTGGAACGCCGAGAACGCATACGCGAGACCTTGAGCCGCTGGCCACTCGCGAAGCATGAACACACGCTCTTTGGGTACGCGCACGTTGTCGAAGATCACCAGCGCTTCGATGTGACCCCGGCGGGGGCGCGGAGTCGGGAAGTGAGCGGTGTCCTCGTAGCGGAAATTCGGGCGGCAGATCTGCGTGATGCCCGGGGTGTTGACCGGCACGGCAAAGGACAAGGCGTAGTCGGCGTCCTGCTCGGACATAGCGCGTGGTGGAATGACGATGATCTCATCCGCATAGGCAGACGCGGTGATATGCGCTTTCGCTCCTGAGACGACGATTTCATCCTTGGTCTCCTCGACGACCCGAAGGTAGTAGTCGGGGCTGCTTTGCTGGCTCGGCCCTTTGGACCGGTCGCCCTTCACATCGGTGACGGCGCCCGCCAATGCGACGTCGTTGATTGCACAGTGGCGGCGATACTCGGTGATGCGGTCCAGGTACTTCTCATTGCCCGCAACCCGGGCCACAGCCGTGATCGCATTGATGATGTCGGTGCCCACGTCTTTCACGAACGGGAGGGCGCCGTCTGCCACGCTGCATGCTCCCTTGACCAACTCGTGCCGCTTGGCGACGGCCTCTGGGTAATCGGGGACCTCGAAATACCGGCTTACCTGCTCGCCCGTGTTTGGCTCCTCCATGACAGCGAGCTCATGCATCTCTGGATGATCCGCCAACAAGAAATCGAAGGCGGCGGTTTCAACGCCGACCTTGATGTAGGGATCCTCGGTGACATCCGGAACTTGCTTTCCCAGAATGTAAACCTTGCGATCGTCCCTCAGTCCTGCCTTGTATTCTTCAGCCGTTCGAAGTGCCATAGTCTCTAGCCTCTCATCTGTCGGGCTCGGGCCGTCTACTCGGTTTCGACGGGCCTAAACATTTTGCGGAGCTTGCGCATGAAGCCGGTGTCGCCCTTGATCATCAGCTTGCCGGTGATCACAGCTGTGATGCCGGACATCTTGCCGATGGTGACGTCGTAATAGTCGCTGTCGCGTGCGACGACGTAGCAGCGGGGGTTCTCCGCAAGGCCCTCGGTCAGGCTGATCTGTCCATCGTGGATGGTAACGGTCCAATCGCCACCACCACCACCGGTGATGTGATAACTGATGACCGCGTCCACGCCCTTCGCCTTCTTGGGAATGAACCGTGAGAGCATGCCCTCGAACAGGTGTGCTACCGGGACCGCCTCGGCGGTTGCCTCTTCTGCGATCTCCCGAATGAGCTCCTTCTTGATCACCTTGCCGATCGCGTTCCTCGGCAAACGCTCGCAGAATAGGAACTTTTCCGGGACTTTGTACGGCGCGAGCTGCGACGCACAGTACGCGCGCAGCTCGTCCTCGCTGAGGGACTTGCCTTGCTCTAGGACGACGCAAGCCTTGGCGACTTGACCGTACTTATCATGTGCCTCGGGAATCACGGCCACTTCTTCGACCGCGGGATGCGCGGCAATCACCGTCTCGAGCTCCTTCGGGTACACGTTCACGCCCCCGCGGATAATCAGCTCTTTCTTGCGGTCGACGATGAAGAAGAAACCATCGTCATCGACGTACCCCATGTCGCCCGTGTGTAGCCAGCCGCATTTGGTCGCTTCCGCGGTGGCCTCCGGCGCCTTGTGGTAGCCCTTCATCACGGCCTCGCCTCGGGTGACGATCTCTCCGATCTCTCCGGGCGCCACCTCGTTGCCTTGCTCGTCGAAAATGCGAACGTCCATGTCCGGCAACGCCTTGCCGATCGATCCAAGTCTACGCGCGTCGAAGGTGTTTGCGGTGATCCCACCGGTATTTTCTGTGCACCCATATGCTTCGAGAATCGGAACGTTGAAACGCCGTTCGCACTCCTCGAGCTGCTCGGGCGGAATGGGAGCGGCCCCTGACAGCCCGAAGCGCAGACTACTGGTGTCCACCGAGGATGCGTTTGGAAGCCTGAGCAGGATGTTCCACATCGTCGGCACGACGTAGAAGCTGTTCACCTTGTACCTCTCGACGCAGTCCCAGAACTCCGACGCCGAAAATTCCTTCCGTAGGACGATGGTCACCGCGCGAACCATGCATGGATAGGCCAAGTCGTTCAGCCCGCCTGAATGAAAGAGGGGAAGCACACAAAGCGAGCGATCCCCTGGCTCGATCGGTGCTATTTGTACTTTCGCATGGGCACCGCTGAGGATGTTGCGATGGGTGTGCAAGACCCCTTTGGGCTTGCCCGTGGTGCCGGAGGTGTACATTGCCGTTGCGACATCCTCGGCAGTAGGCGGATCGTCGTGCTCTAGCTTGCCGGCATGCGTTTCGAGGACGTCCGGCAGGTGCTCGTGCTCGAAATCCAAGCTCGGCTTTGATGGGGAACTGACGACGATGGTCTTCACGGACGCCATCGTGTCTTTGATCTTCGAGACGATCGGGGCGAACTCGTCATCGACGATGAGGATGGGCGGCTCGGCGTCATCGACGAGGTGCTGCAGCTCTCTGTCCTGCCACCAGCAGCTCACGGGGCAGGCGATGGCGCCCATCTTCTGAGCTCCCAGCAGGACGTAGAAGAACGAGGGCGAGTTGGCCATCATGAATGCCACGATGTCCCCCTTGCCGATGCCCTTGCTCAGCAAATAGCGCGCAAAGGCATCGCTGCGCTCGTCGAGATCCCGATACGTCACGACCTCGTCGTAGAACTCGATGAAGGGGATGTCCCCACGCTCGGTGGCGTTGAGGGCGATCAGATCTTTGACTGTGGGGATCTCTGTGCTCATGGCGAATACCTGTGATGTCTCGTGGCGACTCCCGCGATTACCCTTGGAGCCAGCCGTTTTCTTTGTACCAATGAAGGGTTTCCTTCATCCCCGACAACACATCGGGGTGCCTCAGCACGAAGCCAGCTTCCTTGATCTTGCTGTTGTCCCAGATGCGGTCGCACGACATGTAGTGGAGCGTGTCCTTTTCTAGCTTGGGCTTGGTGCCCATCCTCTTCGCGAAGAACTGCGACGTGGCGGCAATCGGGATCAGCACGCGAATCGGCACGTGCAAGAAGGGCTTCTCGGCGCCAAAGAGCTCTCTCGAAAGGAACTTGAAGAACTCGGCCGTCGTCAAACGTGAGTCGTCCGCAATGTTGTAGGCTTCGCCGATCATCGCGTCGTGATCGAAGGCGTAGATCATCGCGCCGCACACGTCCTCCACGTGGACGAAGCCTTCGATGTGGTCACCACTTCCCAACATCGTGATCCGCGCTTTGTCACGCTCGGAGTAGACGTGTTTGACCGCGTTATGGATGCCGTATTCCGACCGTGTACCATAGATTGCGCCGGGTCGTATGGCGGTTACCTTGAGGCCCTTCTGGGCGGCAAAACGATGGACGACTTGCTCCCCCGCCCACTTCGTTTCGTTGTAGACATTCAACGGCGGGGTGAGCTTGGATGCGTCTTCTTTGACGGGAGTTTTGTCGTGCCAGTCGTAGCCGTAGACGCCTGCTGAGGAGAGGTGGATGAAGCGCTCCACACCCGCTGAAGCACAGGCATCACAGAGATTTTCAACCGCATTCACGTTCACCGCGACCATGAGCTCGCGCGGGGTCGAGTAGTCGTGAATCCCGGCCACGTGAAAGACACCATCGATGCCGTCGAGAAGCACCTCGAGCCCGTCGCGCTGGGTGAGGTCAGCCTTTACGAACTCGACGCCAAGCGCCTCGAACATCGCACTGTAGTACCTGCTCGAAACGTCGGTTGCACGAACCGAGAAGCCGGCCTTCACTGCTTCAATCACGGCATGGTGGCCGGTGAATCCCGCGGCCCCGGTGATCAGAAGTTTCTCGTCTCTAGTTGCCCTGGTCATCGTCATTATCGTCACTTTCACGCAAGTGAGCAGCGTGGTCGTCACTTTCACGCAAGTGAGCAGCGTGGTCATCACTTTCACGCAAGTGAACAGCGTGACCGAAGAGGTTGTGTGCCAGTGGCCCGTTGATTTTGAGCCTCACTTCGATCGTGTCTTCATCCTCTTTTTCAATCGCCCTCATGACCATTTGAAAGATCGTGTCCGTGTGCTCGGCGATTCCCTTGGGACGCCCCACGAGTAGCCACTGGATCGTCAGGTGCTCGATGAAGCCGAGCACCATGTTGCGGACTAGGTACGGATCGAGATCATCGCGGAAGACGCCGCGCAGAACGCCGTCGCGAAAGACTTCGATCAACGGGCGCGCCGCGTCCCGAACGCTTTGGTACGCCGGCGATGCGACATAGCGGCGGTTCCCCTTGAGCGTGAGGAGCGCGACCGATGTGTAGAGCGGGTTGTTCTCGTAGAACTCGAGGTACGCTTGAATGATGGCCCGCAGGCGTTCACGCGGGTCGTTGATGTAGTGGGCGAGATCGCTGAAGCGCCCGAGCTCCCTGCGGGTGTAGAGCTCCGAGATCGAAAAGAGAACATCCTCCTTGGAGTCGAAGTACTCGTAGAGGGTGGGCTCGGAGATTCCCGCCTCGGCGCAGATCGCCGCCACGGTCGCATCCTCGAAGCCCTTCTCGCCGAAGACCCTCAACGCCCCCTCGAGGATCGCGTTGTGCTTGTCGAGGTTGCGTTTCTTCTTGTTCTTCGAGGAACTCGTGGAGCCGTTTTCGCTGGGAATCGCCATATCTACACCTCAGCTTTCATGAGGAGTACGGTACAGGACCCAATATGTCAACCATAATTCTTAGTTAAACTAAGATTATTGACATAAAATCTAAGTAGCTATAAGAACCAGCTCAGGAGGGCGAAGCTATGGAGCTGTCCGTATTGCAATACGAAGTCGTCGACTCGGTTGCGGTGATCCGTATGAGCCACCCACCCGTCAACGCATTTGGGCCGGCGTTTCTCGAGGACCTCGAAAAGGTGCTCACGCGCTTGGACAGGCCTGGGGAGGCGCGTGCCGCATTGATCACCAGCGCGATCCCCGGTCTGTTTTGCGTGGGCGATGACGTGAGCCAGCTTCGAGAGGTCGACGACAGCCTCCTCGCGCTGCATCCAAGAGCAGTTGCTGCATTGGACGCGTTCGAGGCACTCCCCATGCCCACGATCGCAGCGATCAACGGACATGCCCTTGGTGGCGGCTTCGAGCTCGCGTTGACCTGTGACTTCCGATCCAGGAACAACTCGAGCTGGCGCAAGCCGATCACGCGCAGCGCACAGTCCAGGCAGGTGGTCTGCATGGACGCATCGTCCTCGTCCCACCGATGCCGTCATGAGCCGGCGACTTCAGGTGCCTATGCCGCTGGGCGCGTGGTCAATCGACCCTTGGCACGCGTGCGGTCGTGAATCCAGAAGGCGAGCCAAACGGCCGCAAGCCCCGCGATGCCGCCGATTCCGTAGAATGGGCCCAGCCACGTCGGCGCTCCGAACGTAAGATCCTGAGCCGCAGCGGTCAGGGCTAGCATGGTGCCTCGCGCAATTGCGACGGCGATGACCGACTCGCTGCGCACGCGCAGGTACACCAACACCCAAGAGGCGACGATGCACCAGGGAAGGGCGAGCGCCACGCTCCCCAAGCCCGGGGCGCCGTAAAGGTTCCCGATCGCCACGGACGGCGCGAGCCACAGCCACCACAGCAGCCCAATCTTGGTCGACCGCGACCAGAAGCCGCCGGGCACTTCGCGGAAGTAGTACCCACGGAACGCGATCTCTTCACACAGCGCCGGGATGAGATTGAAAGTCAGCCCTGCCGGCATCCCCATGACGATCAGCATCAGCGGGTGCGGGGGGGGGCTCTCGGCGAGGTACTCGTTGAACTGTGCGAGTTGATCGGGCGGCACGGTCGCGCGCTTGGTCTCGATCAATTGATCGACCGTCAGCACCGGCTCGAATCCGGCGTCCCAGGTGACGAGCATGCCTACGAACAGGACGGCGACTGGCAGCAGCCAGGCGATGCCCCACCATCGATTGATCGAAAACCGGAGGCCGAGCGGCTTCAGAATCGATTGTTTCAGCCATGGCCCCTGCGCGAGCAGGATCGCCACCAATACGGGCACCGTGTACCAAAACGCAATGGCTCGGCCCGCTCCCCCGGACCATTCGATGCCGTTGAGCCACATGCCGACGACCGGCGTCCAACTCCCGATCGCCATCAGGGCGAACGGCACCCAAATCAGCTGCGCTTTGCTGATTTCCGGGCTCACCGAAAGCGTTGCCACGCGGCGAATTCTGCTTCCTGAAACGCTGCTTAACGCTTCTGGAGCCGAATGAGCGCCCCATAGACACGTGGCAACTGCGACGCCAAAGCGAGCAACAC
>Ga0164320_10000144_pt1 | contig 19805 bp, 12 predicted proteins | sample GuaBasSediGuay11_FD_113736 | JGI IMG/M metagenome (GOLD analysis project Ga0164320, IMG submission 113736) | Subseafloor sediment microbial communities from Guaymas Basin, Gulf of California, Mexico - Guay11, Core 4567-28, 0-3 cm | ecosystem: Environmental > Aquatic > Marine > Hydrothermal...
ATCTGCGAGCGCGCATTGAAGATGTTCGATCAGGTTGTGATTGGTGTTGCCGACAGCCTCGCCAAACAACCTTTCTTCGATATAGACGAACGTACCGACATGTTGCAAACCGTGTTTGAAGACAGTCCGAGGATTTTGATCAAGCCTTTTTCCGGCCTGTTGATCGATTTTGCGCGAGATTGCGGTGCTGAAATCATTATTCGCGGATTACGCGCAATTTCAGATTTTGAATACGAGGTGCAACTGGCCGGTATGAATCGTTCGCTTGCGCCCGAAATAGAAACCGTATTTCTAACCGCTGCGCAACACTACGCTTTTGTATCTTCGAGCCTGGTGCGTGAAATTGCGCGCCTGGAAGGTGACGTTTCCGAGTTTCTCCACCCTGATGTTCTGCACAGGTTGATCGAGAAGCTGAAGCTGACAAAGTGATAAATTAATACCCGCCATTAAACCTATCAGGAGCGAATCTACATGGCATTAATGATCACTGACGAATGTATCAATTGTGATGTGTGCGAACCCGAATGCCCCAACGATGCAATATATCCGGGCGAGGAAATTTATGAAATTAACCCGGATTTATGTACTGAATGTGTCGGCCATTTTGAAACCTCGCAATGTGTAGAAGTATGTCCTGTCGACTGCATCCCATTGAACCCGGATCGTCCCGAAACCCAGGAAGAATTAATGGCCAAATACAAGCTTTTGACCGGTAGCGATCCTGATATTAAAAATGATTAACAAAAAGTTGATCGAGCCTTTTTGTATAGGCGCTTTTTTGTGTTTAATGCAACTGCCAATCACCGTAAACGCGGCTGAATTTGCGGTAGCGTCGGCGCATCCACTAGCGACAAAGGCAGGCATCGAGATACTTACCAATGGTGGTAATGCTTTTGATGCGGCGATTGCTGTGACTAGTACGCTGGCCGTGGTTGAGCCTTATTCGTCTGGCATTGGTGGTGGTGGTTTTTATTTATTGCACCAGCAAAAACCAAATAGACAGGTCATGATCGATGCACGCGAACGTGCACCGTTCAAAGCAACACGTGATTTTTACCTGGATACGAACGGTGAGGTGGATCACGACCGCTCGATGAATGGCGCAACTTCGGCTGGCATACCGGGTATTCCAGCAGCACTCGAACATTTGCAAAAGAATTACGGCGCATTATCACTGGCAGAAACCCTGTCGAGTGCTATCGGGTACGCGCAAAATGGTTTCAAGGTCGACGAAAAATATAGACGATTTGCAAAATTTCGACTGCCGGTTTTACAACGTTTTGAATCCAGTCGGCAGGCTTTGTTGTCTGATGGCGAGATCCCGGAACTCAATAGTGTTTTAAAACAACCGGACCTGGCGCACACCTTACGGACATTGGCCGTCGAGGGGGCTGATGGCTTTTATACGGGCGAAGTGGCACAAAAACTAGTCGACAGTGTGCAGGAAAATGGTGGTGTATGGTCATTACAGGACTTGAATCAATACCAGGTGGTGGAACGCGATCCGGTACGATTTCGCTTTGGCTCAGCCAACTTTGTCACCGCGAGCCTACCGTCTTCAGGTGGAGTGGTGTTAGCCAGCATCTTCAATTTGCTCAAATCCATGGGCTATCAACAGGCTGGCGACACCCAGCGAATCCATATTCTTGTCGAGGCAATGCGCAGAGCTTACCGCGACCGCGCCACCTATCTCGGTGACCTGGATTATGTCGATATACCGCTACAGCGATTGACCAGTGAGGCCTATGCGCATGAGCTTGCAAAAGATATCTCGATGCAGCATGCGAGTCGCAGCGTAGACATCGGCACAATCGGCGAAGAAGCTGGTGGCAATGATACTACCCACTTTTCCATTATAGACCAGCAGGGCAATATGGTCGCCGCAACCCTGTCGGTAAATTATCCGTTTGGTTCTGGCCTGGTCGCCAGGGGCACTGGTGTTTTGCTTAACGATGAAATGGACGATTTTTCTGCCAAACCTGGCGTGCCAAATGCCTATGGTTTGCTCGGTAGTACTGCGAATGCAATTCAGCCCGGTAAGCGCATGCTTTCCAGCATGACGCCTGCATTCGTTCATGCAAATGATAAGAGCCTGATATCCGGTACACCCGGCGGTAGTCGCATTATCACCATGCAATTGCTTGGCATGCTCGAATTTCTGCGCGGCGGTAATGCCAGTGATATCGTCTCATTACCGCGGTTTCATCATCAATATTTTCCAGATCAGATATATTTTGAGGACAATGCATTTGACGAAACCACGCAAAAATCATTGCAGGGGCTTGGCCACGAATTAAAACAAATGTCCTATCGCTACGGCAACATGCAAACGATTATTATCGACCATAAGACCGGGGCGCTCGACGCGGCTTCCGATCCACGCGGTATCGGATCAGCAATTGTATCTTCCGGTGGCGGTTAAGCAGGTAGCTAGCCTGTCTATTGCAAGTCCAGGCACTCCTGAAAAACAATCCAGATAGGAAGGATGCCATGTCTAAGAAATATCTAACACCGTGCAATTCTGCACAAAGCTACCCACCGATGATCTCCTCCCAGGCCTTATCGGCTACCGTTTTGTATTCTGTAAAGTCACCGGAAAGCCAGCGTTCTCGACCGCGTGCCGCGTAGAAGTTATAGAGCCGACCATCGAATATTTGCCAATTGCGGCCATCCGTTTTGATCAGACCCTCCCCGAGGCTCAGCGCATTGGCGCAAAAGCCATTGTAGGCGGGTGAATATTTCCCTGGATTAGCAGCAAATAAATCCCGATCGGTTTTGCTGGAGAACAACCAGTCAGCGCCTTTCCACTCGACTTTCCAGGTCTTGTTACCCTCGACAGCCTGATGCGGTTCACTGCTACCGAGCCTGTGGTAAGCGACGCTGTCGTGCCCGCCAATAGCAATGCCAGTGAGGAAATTTTTGCTCACTGGTTCGTCGGCATTTGCACTAAATACCATAAATGTCAGTACTAGAAAGATGATTGACGGATTGTTCGGTAATTGGGGGTGCATAGTTTTACTCCACGTGCTAACTGCAGGCATATTAGACATGTTTAAGGGGAAAAGTGCTCGAATACGGCAAATATATTTTTAATTAACAACAATTTTAAACTTGGTTTGCCATATTTCCCCTGAGTTTGGTTCCCTTCATGCGACATCCGGGTTAATCGAGTATTGTCGAAACTGATCCTGGCCCCGGACCCTTTAGACAACAGTTACAAAGCGCCAAACTATTATCGGTCTAGAGCCTCGCGTTCCCTGGTGATTGCCAGTGCGAAAAATGCCAGGTTTCCCTGGTCCAGCCAGTCTTCTATATTAACCGGCAGTTTTCTGCGCCAATTGGGGTATTGGTTTACCGTTCCTGGCATGTTGATCTGATCCATTTGGCCGAACAGGTCTTCCAGTTGGACCAGCATTAGCATAGCTTCCGAACGTGCGAGATAGCGGTGGACCGGAAGTATCAGTTCGGTGGACATATCATCGACTATTTTCCTCCCATTTATCTCCTTGGGGGAGATCAGGTTTTCTCGCTCCAGTGCAGCGACGATTTCAATTCGATCCAGAACACGCGCTTTCTTTTGCTTATCTCTAAATTCGGACGACGGAAATAGACCGAGGGTTTCGTACAGTTGCAGATCCGTTTCATGCCAGAATCCCCTAAAGGTTGGCAGGTCATGCGAAGCAACCATTGCGACCGCATCGCGAGGGAAATCTGAGGGTGATTTGAAACTCCCTTCGTGCCAATTTTTTTCGAAATACAGGATTCGATAAGAAAGCACGTTATTTGAACTAAGTACAGCGCGAACTTCGTCAGGTACAGTACCCAGATCTTCACCGATGATCATACATTGATTGCGCTGGCTTTCGAGGGCCAAAATACCAAGCAGCTCATCGAAAGGATAAGCGACATAGGTGCCTGCTTCAGCGGGGCAATTTGGCGGCACCCAGAACAGGCGCATAAGTCCCATCACATGATCGATCCGAAGTGCGCCTGCGTGGCGCATGTTAGCCCTTAAGGTTTTGATGAATGGATTATAGGCCTCATCAATAAGGGCTTGCGGCCTCTGGGGTGGCAAATTCCAGTCTTGTCCGTGCAAATTAAAATTATCTGGCGGTGCGCCAATGCCAGGATCAAGTGCATATAGTGGCTGTGCGGCCCAGGTTTGCGCGCTGGCTTTTGCGACTCCAACAGCGAGATCACGATAAAGACCAATGGTCATACCACGGTCTGCACAATGTTTTTGAACTTCAGCAAGTTGTAGTTCAGTATTCCACTGAAGGTATTGATGGAATTCAATCTCATCTCTATTCGAATCGACCCAATCTGCTATTGCCTCCGAATTTGGGTCGGTATAGTGCTCCTGCCATAGCAACCAGCCTGAGACCGATGCGTCCTGTCGGTGAAACCGGGTTTGCATTGCCTCAAACAGCCCAAACTCGTGTAAATCAACACCGCCTTCGGTTTGAAAATCGCGAAATGTTTTTGCTCGTGCCGAGTTACTGTCAATATGTTTATGCCGAAAGCTTCGATAAAGCATTTTCAGTGCAGCGAGCTTGACTGACCAGACGCCGGTATAATCCACCAATTCTGTTTTGCGCAGGTCTTCCAGACGCAGCTGAAATTGTTTGCTTGCAATCAGATGCTGGACTTCCTCACAGCATTCGAATTCATCAATGGCTTCTATATTCAGATATACTGGATTGAGAAAATCGCGACTCGTCGGGCTGTAGGGGCTCGCCTGTTCGGGGAGGTGCGAAAAAAGCGCGTGTAGTGGGTTTAAACCGATGATATTGACCCCGAGTGGCGCCAGAATATCGATTGCGACATGCAGGTCAGCAAAATCACCTATGCCCCAGTTGTGGCTCGAACGCACTGCATAAAGTTGTAATGCGATGCCCCATAACTTGCGACCGCGACCCAATTCCGAGGGTTGATAACAGCTTTGCGGGGTAACGATAAGACTAGTTTGGGTCTCATCTCCATTGGCGTTGGTAATATTCAGACGGTGATAGCCGGCATCGGGCGAGCGCGGCAAAAATACCTCGAATTGCTTAAATAGAGTTTCACCTACGACACGCTTGGACAATGCATTGACATCGCCGAGAATCCACTCACCTCGCCGTACTTCGCCAGTTTCCTCACTTAACTCCCAGCTTATGGCTTTTTCGGTTTGGGCGGGTTCAAGGGTTAGTATTACTCGTATCGGTGTTTCATTTTCTCGTACGACAAGCACCGGTGCGACGATGCGATCCCAGCCATGTAAACGCTCTTGTTCTAGTGCGCGATGAATATCGGCGTTATCGTAGACAGTCAAGCCAATAGCGCTAAGCAGGGATTGTTTCGTCTCGATTGTTGGTTGGTGATGGTTCCCCCAGATGTCGTGGTATGCACCAGCAATTCCGCAGGCGGTGCATAGCTCGTCAAGCGCATCGTAGTCAGTGATAGGCATGATTCTGCTTTTAGGCACTAGGTATCTGACACTGGCAAAGAATTTTTATCGTAGCGTAATTCGAATATCTGTATCGAGCGGGATTCAATGACCTGGCTCGACAGCGTAGTCGCAGGTGGCTCAGTGTCCGTAGTAGTGAATATGCAATGCCAGGCGTATTGAGTCGGCGGCAGAATAAAACTGACTGGATTCGAATAGGCATTGAGCACGATGAGTAAGGTCTCGTGGGTCGTTTTCTCGTTAGCCCCGGCGCTTGCGGGAAATACCTCACCCGCTAGCAGCATAGCGAGGAAATGCCGCTGCGGGTCATGCCAGTCGGCATCACACATTGGTTTACCATCCACCTGTAGCCATTCAATATCGGCAAAACCAGTTGATGAAAATTGTTCTTCACCGTGGACGAAACGATCGCGGCGTAACAACGGGTAATCGTTTCGAAGCTTGATAAGGCGCTGCACGAAATCGAGAAACTCTGATTCACGCTCGAGCGCTGACCAGTCAAACCAGGTGATAGCATTGTCCTGACAGTAGGCGTTATTGTTACCCTGCTGGCTGCGATCCAACTCGTCCCCGGCAAGCAGCATTGGCGTCCCTTGTGCTATAAACAATGTAGCCAAAAGGTTACGGCGCTGGCGGTCGCGCAGCTTGCAAATTGATGCATCGCCGGAAACTCCTTCGACACCGTAGTTGTAGCTAAAGTTAGCACTGTGTCCGTCGCGATTGGCCTCAGCATTGGCCTCGTTATGGCGTTCGTTGTAACTCACCAGGTCGGTCAATGTGAAGCCGTCGTGGCTGGTGATCAAATTGATGCTGGCTGAAGATCGGCGGCCGTTGTGTTCAAGCAAGTCGCTCGATCCGTGCAGGCTGCGGGCAACATCCGAAAGCTGACCCGGATCGCCACGCCAGAAACGGCGTACACAGTCGCGGAAGCGGTCATTCCATTCTGCCCATTCAGCGGGGAAGTTGCCAAGCTGGTAGCCGCCCGGACCTATATCCCAGGGCTCGGCTATCAGTTTGACCCGTGATAGTACGGAATCCTCCCGGATGGCGCTAAAAAATGTACTGTTGGCATCGAAGCCGTTTGCCTCGCGCCCCAGGGCCACTGCGAGGTCGAAACGAAAACCGTCGACATGCATGTCTATGACCCAGTGTCGCAGGCTATCGATCACCATTTTTAATACGCGTGGGTGGTTTAAATTTAATGTATTGCCACAGCCGGTGTCGTTAATGTAAGCGCGTTTGTCTTCGGCTGGCAGCCGGTAATAACTTGCATTGTCTATTCCCCGAAAACACAGTGTTGGACCGGTTTGATCGCCTTCAGCGGTGTGGTTGTAGACCACGTCGAGTATCACTTCTATACCCGCCTGGTGCATCGCTTTCACCATGGTTTTGAATTCATTGCGATGCCCACTCGCCAGATAACGTGTCTCCGGTGCAAAGAACCCGATTGTGTTGTAGCCCCAATAATTTGTTAAATGTTTTTTTACGAGGAAATGATCGTCGACGAATGCGTGCACTGGCTGTAGTTCAAGAGCCGTCACGCCGAGTGTTTTCAAATGCGAAATCACTACCGAAGATGCGAGACCGGCAAAGCTTCCGCGTTGCAAATCGGTGATTTCAGGGTGGAGCATGGTGAAACCGCGCACGTGGGCTTCGTAGAGCACTGTTTCCGACCATGGGGTTTGCGGTGATCGATCTTCACCCCAGTCAAAAGTCTCGTCGACCACCACAGCCTTGGGCACGTGCTTTGCATTGTCGCTCGAATCGAAGCTCAAATCTGCATCCGGGTCGTTTACACGGTATCCGTACACTGAATCGGACCAGGTGAGGGTGCCGCTAAGCTGTTTAGCATACGGGTCAAGCAACAGCTTGTGGTGGTTAAAACGATGTCCGTTTTCTGGCTGATAAGGCCCATACACACGATAGCCGTAAATTGTACCGACCTCACAGTCGGGCAGGTAGCCATGCCAGACCTGATCGCTTACCTCGGGCAGTGTGATGCGTTCAAGTTCGCAAATGCCACTCGAATCGAACAGGCAAAGTTCGACCTTATTTGCATGGGCCGAGAACAGGGCGAAATTGACTCCGTGCCCGTCCCAGCTCGCGCCGAGAGGGAGTGGCGCCCCAGGCATGATGCGTGCCGTCATGGCCGATTAGCGTTGGGCCGGCGTCATTTTGATAAAACGCCGGTAGGGACAACCGCCACCGGCTCGAGTCGCCAGATGTCGGTGTTGTAATCTTTGATCGTCCGGTCGGATGAAAAACGGCCACTCGCGGCGGTATTGCGAATGCTCATCCTGGTCCACTGATCACGATCTCGGTAAACGCTAGCCGCCTGCCTTTGGGCAGCTATGAGGCTGGCGAAATCGGCTGCTGTCATCCACGGATCCTGTGGACTTAGAATGGCGTTAATAATCGGGTCGAAAATGCCCGGCTCCGACAGGTTGAACTGCCCGTTTTGCAGTGCTTCTATAACCTCGGCAAGATCGGTGTCGGCCGCAATGATCGATTTTGGATCATAGCGTGGTCGGGTTGCTACGACCTCCTCGGCATTAAGTCCGCAGAGGAAGAAGTTCTCCCGCCCAACGGCGTCGCGAATTTCAATATTTGCACCGTCCAGGGTACCGATAGTGAGCGCGCCGTTCATCATGAATTTCATATTGCCAGTTCCGGATGCCTCCTTGCCTGCGGTAGATATTTGTTCTGACAGGTCTGTGCCCGGACAAAGCGTCTCCATCGAGGTGACGCAGTAGTTAGGCAGGAAAACGAGGCGCAATAAACCCTCAGTTTTCGAATCGGAATTTACGATCTGCGCTACATTGTTGATCAGCTTGATGATAGCCTTCGCGATGAAATAGCCTGGCGCTGCTTTGCCGCCTATTATCACGCAGCGTGGTGTCCAGTCCGAAGTGTCTCCGCGACGAATGCGTTGCAGCAAGTGGATAACGTGTAGCACATTCAGTAACTGACGTTTGTATTCGTGAATTCGCTTCACCTGGACATCGAACATAGCGTCGGTGTCGAGTTCAACCCCGCACTCTTGTTTGACCAGCGCTGCCACTCGTATTTTGTTGGCGTGTTTCACAATTTCCCAGCGCTCACGGAACCCGGCATCTTCGGTATAGGGTCTGAGCCGGGTGAGCTCGTCTAGATCGGTGACCCAGCGCTCGCCAATGGTCGAAGTGATCAGCTCTGCGAGTTCGGGATTACAGGCCTTGAGCCAGCGCCGCTGGGTGACACCATTGGTTTTGTTGTTTAGCCTGGTCGGCCAGTGCTCATGGAAATCACGAAACAGGCCGCGCTTGAGCAATGTCGAATGAAGTTCGGCGACACCATTCACAGAATAGCTACCGACGATGGCGAGATGTGCCATACGCACCATCGGTTCGGCTCCTTCTTCGATTACCGCCATACGTTGCCGACGATCTATATCATCCGGCCAATGATGTGCGACCTCGGCGATAAACCTGGCATTGATTTCTCGGACAATTTCCATTACCCGAGGCAATAGAAGATGGAACAACTTTACCGACCAGCGCTCAAGCGCTTCCGGTAGTAAGGTATGATTCGTATAGGCCATGGTCGCAGTAGTGATTTTCCAGGCGGCATCCCATTCGAGGCCGTGGAGATCCATCAAAAGACGCATCAGCTCAGCCACCGCAATGCTCGGGTGCGTGTCATTCAATTGAAAGCAGTGTTTGTCGGCGAACCCTTTGAAATTTTCACCATTCCGGTGTACCCACTGACGCAGTACATCTTTGAGACTTGCCGAGGCAAGAAAATACTGTTGGCGAAGTCTGAGCTCCTTGCCGTTCTCGCTTGCGTCGTTCGGATACAACACCATGGTGATGTTCTCAGCGGCAGTCTTAGTTGCGACCGCCTCGGTATAACTGCCGGCGTTGAATTCTTCGAGGTCGAAGTCGTCGGTGGCCAGGGCCGACCAAAGTCGCAATGTGTTGACCGTGCCATTGCGGTAACCAGGAACCGGAATGTCAAACGGCATCGCCAGTACATCGTGAGTATCCAGCCAACGGGCATGGTTGCGACCAGCCTCGTCCAGGTAATTTTCAACGCGGCCACCAAACTGGACTAGCTGCTGATATTCCGATCGCTCGATCTCCCAGGGGTGGCCGTCGCGCAGCCATGAGTCCGGCTCCTCGACCTGGTATCCGTCGAGAATTTCCTGTCGGAACATGCCGTATTTATAACGAATACCGTAACCAATTACCGGCAGGCCAAGGGTCGCACAGCTATCGAGAAAACAGGCCGCGAGCCTGCCCAGGCCACCATTACCCAGTCCGGCATCGTGTTCGCGAGCAGCGATGTCTTCTTCGCATAGGCCGAGCTGGTTAAGCGCTTCGGCGAGAGAATCGTCCAGGTTTAAATTCAACGCAGCGTTACGCAGACTCCGACCCAACAGGTATTCCATCGATAAATAGCATACACGACGACTATCGTGCTGTTCGTAGGTGTGGCGTGTATTATTACTGCCCTCCATCAATCGATCACGCAAAGTCATCGCCAGCGCAATGAACTGATAGTAGGGTGAGGTGGGGTAGCTGTCGCGTCCCAGAGTATGGTTAAAGTAGCGCTGAAAATCTTGCGCCAGGCTCAGGCTATCCAGGCCCGGTGGCGGTAGTTCGTCGAATCTAATGTTAGTTAATTTTTGTTCGGTCATAAGTCTCAATTAAAAGATTTAGTTATCAAGTTGCAGTATCAAAGCTGCCAGCGGAGGCAGGTTTAAGCTGATTGAATGCTCGCGCCCATGGATACCGACCTGCTCGGATACGACTGTCCCCAGGTTACCGACCCCGCTGCCGCCATAGGTACTGGCATCGCTGTTAAGTCGTTCGAGGTACTGACCGGGAGCCGGCACCCCAATACAATAATCGCTCCGCACCACGGGCGTCATATTGCATACGACGACGACAAACACTGCCGGGTTTTTGCCGCGGCGCAAAAATGAAATCACCCCTTGCCGGTTATCATTGCAGTCAATCCATTCGAAGCCACCAGAATCGAAATCTATTTCGTAGAGGGCCGGTGTCGCCTGGTAGAGCCTGTTCAAGTCTTTTACCAGTTGCTGTATACCTGCATGCAAGGGAAGGTCTAGCAGATGCCAGTCAAGCGACGTTGAATGACTCCATTCGCGTTGTTGAGCGAACTCTCCGCCCATGAATAACAGCTTTTTGCCCGGGTGGCCGTACATAAACGTGTAATAAAGGCGCAAGTTAGCGAACGACTGCCAACTATTTCCGGGCATGCGTTCAATCATCGAACCCTTGCCGTGCACAACCTCATCGTGTGACAGTGGCAGGATAAAATTTTCGTTAAACGCGTATAACAGTCCAAATGTGAGTTTATCATGGTGATAGCTACGATGTATCGGGTCTTCTTTGAAAAACGCCAGACTGTCGTTCATCCAGCCCATATTCCATTTGTAGCTAAAACCTAGCCCACCGGCGTAAACCGGGTGGGAGACCTGCGGCCAGGCGGTGGACTCTTCGGCGATGGTTACGCCCCCCCGGGCATGTACCTGTGCGTTCATACGGTGTAAAAATTCGACCGCTTCCAGATTCTCGTTACCCCCGAACTTATTCGGCAGCCACTCACCGGGTTCGCGTGAATAATCCAGGTATAACATAGAAGACACGGCATCGACCCGTAAGGCATCAATGTGGTATTCCTCTATCCAGAACAGGGCGCTAGTGATTAAATAATTTACCACTTCGGCACTGCCATAGTTAAAAATCAGCGTACCCCAGTCCTGGTGTGCGCCCTGGCGTGGGTCGGCATATTCGTACAGATGACTACCATCGAACAGGCCCAGACCAAATTCATCGCGCGGAAAATGTGCCGGAACCCAGTCCATGATTACGCCAATCTCCTGCTGGTGGCATGCATCGACAAAATACTTGAAATCTTCGGGGTTGCCGAAACGGCATGTTGGTGCAAATAAACCGATTGGTTGATAGCCCCAGGAGCCATCGAATGGGTGCTCGGTTACCGGTAGGAGTTCGATATGGGTATAGCCCATCTCGCGGATATACGAAACCAGCTCTACGGCTAGTTCGCGATAACTTAGAGAGCGATTTTCATCAGTCTGTCGGCGCCAGGATCCAAGGTGAACCTCGTAAATCGCCATTGGCCGATCGAGTGCGGTTTTGCCGCTACGCTCAGATATCCAGCTACCGTCCTGCCAGTGGTAATCGTCAAAATGTACAATGGAAGCATTACCGGGTGGTGGCTCCATGCGTCGTGCGAAAGGGTCGGCCTTGAGCGGTAGCAGTCGACCTTCGGCGTCGAGAAGTTCGAACTTATAAAGTTCACCCAAGCCCAAATTGGGCATGAACAGATCCCAGATGCCATTATTGGGGTGCAGGCGCATCGGATGACGGCGACCATCCCAGCCATTAAAAGGTCCGACTACGCTGACCCGAGCGGCATTCGGCGCCCACACGGCGAAATGCACGCCGCGTACCTGGTTGATTTCGATGATATTGGCACCGAGTTTACCGGCAAGTTCAAGATGCGAGCCTTCTCGCATCAGGTGCCGATCGAGCTCACCGAGCGGGGAGGGGAAGCGAAAAGGGTCATCTATCAACCGACTGTGATCGTTTTCGAACAGGCGCAGACGGTAATCGACAATTGGCAACGGCAAGCGGGCTTCGAACAGACCATCGACATGGATGCGTTTCATGTTGGCTAGCGGTTCGTCGTTTACAGTTACCAGTTCGACAGAACTAGCCTGGGGTTGCCAGCAACGGACTACCCAGTTTTTTCTAGCGCAATGGGGCCCTAAAACCTTAAATGGATCGGGGTATACGCCTTGAGCGATGCTGTCGAAGCTTTGTTTCAACGTTGCCATATGTTTAAGATTGTCGGTAGAGCTGCTTCAGGTAAGCGTCGATACTATCGGTCCATCGAAATCGCATTGCTGCGGCCCTTTTACGCAATGTCTGCCACTTTTTTGGCTTTCTTTTGGCGATCAGAGCGCGCTGTACTGTTGCGACCAGATTGTCGGCCTGCTCGGTTGGGTTCTGTCCGGTGAAAGCAAAACCGTTGATGTTATCCTGTATTGTATCGCGCAACCCGCCGACATGATGTACCAGACAGGGTTGTCCAGAACGCATCGCCAGCATCTGGCTGATTCCACAGGGTTCGAATGAGCTTGGCATCAGGAACAGATCACCCATGTCGTAAAGCGCGGTCACCAATTCATCGGAGTACCCGCGCAGGAAAATAAAGTTACAATATTTTGCTGCGACTTCAGTCAAAAATAGCTCGTAGTCCTGGTTGCCGCTGCCGACCATGATCAGTAACCCATGTTCGCCGAGTGCTTCCAGTATCCCTTCTAACGCTGGGCGACCGGTGCTCGTATCTTGACGCAGTAGTCGGACTTTCTGTTCTGTGATACGGCCGACGCTGGTCAGTAAATCTTTTGGTCGTTTGCTGTTCAATTCGCCCAGGCGTTTATCGGCGATAAAAAGAGCACTGGAGAGCGCGGAACTGTTGGCGGCCATAAGCATTACCTGGGCATGCATCAGATCCAAAAGAGCCCTCCAACTAGTTAATACAGGCTTATGTTTTTTCGGGTACTCGCAACCGTTGAGAATTCCAAACAGTCGATTGTCGGCCTGTGCTGTACGCAGATCATCCTCCAGGCCTTCGCCACCGTATTGGCCGAGTGTGTCGACCTCGCTAGGACTGAGGATTTCTTTCGCATAGGTAGGTGAGACCGTGTGTACCGCATCGGCCAGTCGTATACCAATTGCCATCGGATTAATGCAATCAGGCCATCGCGGATCTGCGAGTGCTGCCCGACGATATTTCAACTTTGGATACCATTTCTGAAGGGATGAATCATCATCAGAAAATGGCCGAATACCCTGCAGGGCGAGATTATGGATGGTGTAAACACTACGTATGGATTTTAACGCCTTATAGACAGGGTCGTAGCGGCGCAAGATCAGCAAAAATGCAGCGTGCCAGTCGTGAAGGTGTAGCACGTCGATTTTACCTAAATCGGCTTTGATAATTGCTTCGGCGGCAGCGATGCAAAATAACGCAAATTTGCCCGCATCGGTTGCGAAAGGGCGCCCAGGCGGGTCATTGCAATAAATGCTGCCTTTGCCACAGGTACCGAATAGCGGGTGGTCGAGTACAAGGTGTCGTATTCCAGATACAGGATGACGTGCTGGTACCTCGTACAGGTCGAGCGATTCCCGAATTCCGCCAAAGCGAACCCCGAGACTGGTTATCTTTTTAGACCCTGGCAGAGCTGCAAAAACTCCATATGCGGGCGTCAGCACGGTGACAGTACAGCCGCGTTCGACCAGCGCCCTGGGCACGTCGCGCACTACATCGCCGATACCCCCAACTTTGCCGCCGGGCAGGGCATCGTTTTCAGCCGCGACCATTATAATATGGGACATTATTTAAGACTGCCGAGTGTGCGTTTTACATAGTTTATCAAACCGTTGGTAGACGCATCATGGGTAGTAGTTTTAGTGTTATTTGTCAAATCGTCGGCGATTTCACTAGCGAGTTGCTTACCCAGCTCGACGCCCCACTGGTCAAACGAATTGATATTCCAGATCGCCCCCTGCACGAACACCTTGTGCTCGTAAAGTGCGATCAGCATACCTAGCGTATGCGGATCGAGTTTTCGAAACAATAGTGTATTGCTTGGCCGATTACCCCCGAAAACCTTGTGTGGCAGTAACCGCTCCAGTGACTCACCGCTCAATCCCTGCTGGGAGAGTTCTGCGTGCGCCTCTGCTTCGGTTTTTCCGCGCATCAATGCCTCGGCCTGGGCGAAGCAATTAGCCAGTAACAGGGTATGGTGATTGCCCACCGGGTTGTGGGTTTCGATCGGAACTAAAAAATCCGCTGGCACCAGCTGTGTGCCTTGATGCAGTAGCTGAAAGAACGCGTGTTGGCCGTTGGTGCCGGGTTCACCCCAAAGCACGGGTCCGGTAGTGTAATCGTTTATCGGATAACCATCACGGTTTACCGATTTGCCGTTACTCTCCATGTCGAGTTGTTGTAAATAAGCTGGAAATCGATGCATGTATTGATCGTAAGGTTCGACCGCATAGCTCCCGGCACCAAAAAAGTTGTGATACCAGATGCCAATCAGTGCCAGCAATACCGGCATGTTTTCTTCGAGTGGAGCATTCCTGAAATGCTGATCCATTTGGTGCGCGCCATTTAGCAATTGTTCGAATCGATCCATACCGATGGCGAGTGCTATCGGTAAGCCGATTGCCGACCACAACGAATAGCGGCCGCCGACCCAGTCCCAGAACTCGTACATATTGGCGGTATCGATTCCAAACGCGGCGACTTGCTCGCTGTTAGTCGAGACAGCGACAAAATGGCTGGCGATAGCGCTTTCATCACCGACCTGTTGCATAAACCAGTCCCGTGCAGTATGCGCATTGGTCAGGGTTTCCTGGGTGGTAAATGTTTTCGAGGCGACGATGAACAAAGTTGATTCCGGGTGTAATTGCTTCAGCGTTTCACTGATCTGGGTGCCATCGACGTTAGACACAAAATGTGATCTGAGTTCTGCGTGCCGATAAGATTTGAGCGCTTCACAAACTATCAGAGGCCCCAGGTCAGAACCACCGATACCGATGTTTACCACGTCCTTAATTCGTTTGCCGTTATAGCCAAGCCAGTCACCGTCGCGTACCGCATCGCTAAATTTCCGCATTTGTGCCAGTACCGCGTTAATTGCTGGCATCACATCTGACCCATCCACCAGTACGGCGTCATTGGAGCGGTTACGCAGAGCAGTATGCAACACGGCCCGTTGCTCGGTGAGGTTTATCGCCTCACCTGCGAACATCCGGTCACGCAGCTGCTCGACACCGGTTTCACGTGCCAGTGATACCAGCAGTTCAAGCGTTTTATCGACGATTCGATTCTTCGAATAATCGAGCAATAGATTGTCGAACTGCAGCGAAAATTTTTCGCCTCGCGCGGGATCCTGGTTAAACAAATCACGCATGTGCATTTTTTCCAGCAGGCGCTGATGCTCTTCTAAAGCGTGCCAGACTGGCATCCGGGTTATGGATTGCTGAGACATAATTTTTAAGTTACCACGCTGGCACCGGTGCGACCGGTGTAATGTTCGATATCTGCGAGTCTGGTGGCGATATCGAGTAATTCGCCAAGCGCGACCTGTGGATCCAGCGCCTGTTTTTCAGGCCTGGCTTCGTGACGCTCGACGTAAACCCGTAGTGTCGCACCTTCGGTACCGGTTCCAGATAGTCGATAAACAATACGCGCACCGCCGTGGAATAACACTCGAATTCCCTGCCGCTGGCTAATGCTGCCATCAATGGGATCGGTATAGTTGAAATCGTCGGCCAGTTCGACTTCGAAGTTACCCAATCGCCGACCCTTTAGTTTGCCGATTTGCCGCCGCAAGGCGTCCATCAATGCTTCTGCACCATCGATTGCCAGTGCTTCGTAATCGTGCCGCGTGTAATAATTGCGTCCAAATCGTTGCCAGTGTTGCCGGACGATATCGGCAACCGACTCGCTTCTTTCTGCCACTATGTTAAGCCAGAAAAGCACCGCCCACAGTCCATCTTTTTCGCGTAGATGGTCGGAGCCGGTGCCAAACGATTCTTCACCACATAAGGTAATTTTACCCGCGTCCAATAAATTACCGAAGAATTTCCACCCGGTCGGGGTTTCGAAACAGTCGATATTGAGATCGGCCGCAACGCGGTCTACCGCGAGACTGGTCGGCATCGAGCGGGCAACACCAGCGAGGCCGTGAGCATAACCGGGAACCAGTGTGGCGTTGGCGGCCAGAATAGCCAGGCTATCACTCGGGGTTACATAAAAATCAGGGCCGAGAATCATATTACGGTCGCCATCGCCATCGGAGGCCGCCCCAAGATCTGCGGCATTCTGACCGTTCATCAAAGCTACCAGCTCTGCTGCATGTGCCAGGTTCGGGTCTGGGTGTTTACCACCAAAATCCTCCATCGAATCACCTCGCAATATAGTGCCCGAAGGCGCGCCGAGACGTTGTTCGAGGATTGCCCTGGCGTAAGGACCGGTAATCGCGTTCATCGCATCGAAACACAGTTTAAACGAACCACCAGTGAGCAGATCGCGCATTTTATCGAAATCAAAAAGCTGTTCCATCAGTTCGGTGTAATCGGAAACCGGGTCGATAATTTCGATTCGCATGTCACCCAGAGTCTGTTCGCCCAATCGTGCCAGGTCGATGTCGGGAGCGTCGAAAATTTGATATTGTGAAATTCTCAAACTGCCCTGAAATATAGCCTCGGTAATGCTTTCCGCTGCAGGACCACCATTGCTGGTGTTATATTTAATGCCGAAATCGGCGTCCGGACCCCCCGGGTTGTGGCTAGCCGATAAAATAATACCACCGAGGGCCTGGAATTTTCGGATTACGCAGGAGGCGGCCGGGGTTGACAGTAATCCATGTTGGCCGACCAGTGTGCGGGTAAATCCGTTGGCAGCCGCCATTTTCAGAATGATCTGCGAGGCCTCAAGGTTGTAATATCGTCCGTCGCCACCGAGCACCAGGGTTTTGCCCGAAAGCTGTTCGCCGTTTGCTGTTATGGCGTTAAAAATCGATTGAACGAAGTTTTCCAGATAGCTCGATTGCTGAAACACACGAACTTTTTTACGCAGGCCCGAGGTGCCCGGTTTCTGATCGCTAAATGGACTGGTGGCAACCGTTTTTCTGCTCATCACAACCCTTTATCTACGCGCATGTGTGGGCTGGCCTAGCATGTCGGGGGTGACCAGTACTATGCCCTTTTCGGTGATGCGAAAACCACGTTCCCTGTCAGCCTTGTGATCTTCTCCGACTACCATACCTGCTTCGATGGTACAGCCCCGATCAATGATGGCCTTGTTAATTCTGGCATACTGACCAATGTCGACATCGGGCAGGATGACGCTATCTTTAACCGAGGCGTAGGAGTTAACCTTGACGTTGGAAAATAACAGTGATCGCTTGAGCTTTGATCCGGAAATCACGCAACCACCCGAGACCATAGAATCTATCGCTATACCGCGGCGATCGTCGAGGTCGAATACGAATTTGGCTGGTGGTAACTGTGCCTGATAGGTCAGGATCGGCCATTCCTGATCGTAGAGGTTTAATTCCGGTGACACGGTTACAAGTTCCATATTCGCTTCCCAGAACGCATCCAGTGTGCCGACATCCCGCCAGTAGGCGCGTTGATTGGTCTCCTGGTCGCGGAATGGGTGCGCATAGACCTGATATTTTTCGATGATTGACGGGATTATATCTTTGCCGAAATCGTGTGAGGAGCTGGGGTCGTCGGCATCCTTGATCAATTGCTCGTATAGAAACTCCGTGTTGAACAGGTAATTACCCATCGACGCCAGGCAGAGATCCGGTTGGCCTGGAATCGGGGTCGGCTCGGCGGGTTTTTCGTTGAACTCGATAATACGACCGGATTCGTCCACGGTTAATACGCCGTAGGCGCCTGCTGCTTCCTCGATCGGTACTTCGAGGCAGGATATAGTCATGTCGGCCTCGTTTTCAACGTGGGTAACCATCATGTTGCCATAGTCCATTTTGTAAATATGGTCGCCCGACAAAATCAGCACGTATTTTGGTTTATGAGTACGCATAATATCGAGGTTTTGATACACCGCATCGGCAGTACCCTGGTACCACTCGCCGCCCGCACGTTGCGAGGCTGGGAGAATTTCAACGAACTCGTCAAGTTCACTATCGAATCGCGTCCATCCGCGTATCAGGTGACGAATCAACGAGTGGGCCTTGTACTGGGTTAAAACGCCGATACGACGAATACCCGAATTAATGCAATTTGATAACGGGAAGTCGATAATACGAAATTTACCGCCGAACGGTACCCCCGGTTTGGCACGCCAGTCGGTCAGCTCGTAGAGCCGGGAGCCACGTCCTCCTGCAAGTACCAGAGCCAATGTTTGACGGGTCAGGCGGCTGACGAAACGAGAATCTTTTTGAGTGTCCATAATTTGGTTATAGTTATTTGAGTGGGTCGGTTATACCTGCGCATCGATAAAATGTTGTACTTTTTCAAAATCGGGCAGGGCGGGGATAGCGCCACGTATTGTGGTAGTGAGTGCACCGACGGCATTGGCAAACCGGCATAGTTCGTTGAGTTGGTCTCGGTCATTTAGCGTCTCAGGCTGTTTCAGTATTCCCTGTAATAATCCCGCGACAAAACCGTCACCAGCACCGGTAGCGTCCACTGCCTCGATAGGAAAACTCTCGGCCGCGCCTTGATAATCTGCTGTATAAAAGTGACTACCTTTGCTTCCACTGGTGATTACCAATAACTGCATATCATCGTGCCAGAGTTCATCTTTTGCTTTATCGAGGTCGTTAAGGCCGGTTAGAAACTCCACCTCGTCTTCACTGATTTTAACAATATTTGCCTGCGACAGGCCCAGTAACAAACCGGTACGCGCGTCTTCTTCGCTGGGCCATAACGACAGGCGTAAATTGGGATCGTAGGATATCAGGCAGTCGGAGTTGCGAGCGATTGTCACCGCTTGCAGGGTGGCACTGCGTACCGGCTCATCGATTAAACTGATAGAGCCGTAGTGTAGAAGCTTCGCGGCCTTGATCGCATCGGCATCTATTTCTTCCGGCGCGAGCAACATGTCAGCACCCGGGTGGCGGTAAAACATAAATTCTCGCTCTCCATCTGCTTTCAAAGAAACGAATGCGAGCGATGTGTGTGCCTCATCGCTAAACAGCAGACAATCTGTGTTTACACCGGCCTGTTCTAGTGTTTGGGCTAAAAATTGACCGAAGGCGTCATTACCAACCTTGCCCATAAACGCACTACTTATACCGAATCGATTTAGCCCGACAGCAACATTTGCAGGTGCGCCGCCGGGTAGTTTTTTAAATGCAGGCACCGATTGCAACTCCACCCCGGTTACCGTCGGCACAAAATCTATGAGTAGTTCACCAAGGCATATTGCATCGGCCATTTTCTTGATCTCTTTGGGTTTCAATTCTTTGATGGGGCGCATAGTGAGAGTTGGTACAAATCTTCCGTTACCACAGTAAGGGGTGCGCTGTGTCAATATCGCCAGGTCGAAGCGATTATACACCGATTCAAGATATCAATTAAATTGCTTTAATTTTTAGGTAACTTTATTGTGTCGCGAAAATTACTTTTTATATAAATTTTATCACTGCTGTCCCGTTAACCAAAAAGCCGTCATACCGGGCTTGACCGAAGCGTCGGACCGCCGGTATCCAGTAAACTGTTGAATGGCAAGGAGTGTTCCGAAACGTCGGACCGCTACAATCCTATTGCAT
>Ga0164320_10000145_pt1 | contig 19803 bp, 16 predicted proteins | sample GuaBasSediGuay11_FD_113736 | JGI IMG/M metagenome (GOLD analysis project Ga0164320, IMG submission 113736) | Subseafloor sediment microbial communities from Guaymas Basin, Gulf of California, Mexico - Guay11, Core 4567-28, 0-3 cm | ecosystem: Environmental > Aquatic > Marine > Hydrothermal...
CTATTGGAGTGATGAACGCGAGGAGAGAAGAAAGCTGTTATTTCCTTTTCTTTGGTCCGTTATTGCTTCCCAGGGCACCCTGATTGGTGATCGAACCCGGAACAGCTTTATGAATGTAAGTAACGGCTGGTGGTTCTCCTACCCGGGCTACAACGAAATTCTGACTGGCAAAGCCGATCCAGCCATTGATTCCAACGACAAGAACTGGAATCAAAACGTCACGTTTCTGGAAGCTCTGAATGGCCTGCCGGAATTCGAAAACCGGGTACTGGCCTTTGGTTCCTGGGATGTCTTTCCTTACATCATCAATACGCAACGCAGCGGCGTGCCAGTGAACGCAGGTTTCGCCATTGATTCGTCCGCAACGACAGAAAAGTCACGCTGGTTAAATGAAGTATCGGCCGCAGCGCCTGAGTTGTGGAGCACGGTCCGGCTCGACTTTCTCACTCACGGATACGCAATGCAGGCGCTCGAAACCCGGCGTCCGCGCGTGCTTTACATCGCCTATGGGGAAACCGATGACTTTGCGCACGATGGTAGTTATGACCGGTATATTGACGCGGCCCACCGGACCGACGAGATGCTGTCAAAGCTCTGGGAATGGCTCCAGGCAGATCCTGTCTATCGTGACAACACGACATTGTTGATTACGACTGATCACGGTCGGGGTAACACGCCAGATGGCTGGCAGCATCATGCCAGTCCTGGCGCTACAGAAAAACTGGGTGTCGAGAATGCACCCAATGGCGTGGTCGGGTCTGATCAAACCTGGTTTGCGGCGATTGGTCCAAATATCAAATCGGACGGTTCGACGAACGGGCAGTGGACACAATCACAAATCGCCGCAACTGCACTCCTTAGTGTGCAACTTGAGCCTGAAAAAATAATGCCGCATGCCGATAACGCGATGCATGAGTTGCTACATTGACCGCAGAAAACAGGATCGCCGTTTTCGTTGATGTGCAAAACATCTACTACACGACGCGGCAGGCTTACGGGCGGCAGTTCAACTATCGCGAACTCTGGCAAAAGATCAGCGCCGAGGGAGAAATTGTCTCGGCAACCGCATATGCCATTCATCGGGATGATGACAAACAGCTCAAGTTCCAGGATGCGCTCAGGCATATTGGCTTCACAGTAAAGCTGAAACCCTACATACAGCGCAGCGATGGCTCCGCCAAAGGTGACTGGGACGTTGGCATCGCAATTGATGTGTTAGACGCAGCATCGGAAGTTGATACGGTCGTTTTGCTGTCCGGAGATGGAGACTTCGACCTGCTGCTGGCAAAAATCAGAAACGACTATGGTGTCAGCGCCGAAGTCTACGGCGTACCGAATCTAACGGCGAACTCACTCATTAAAGCCGCAGATATTTATCATCCTATCGACGAAGAGTTTTTGTTATAAGGAACCGATAAGTACTGTTGCGTACCGCAATGAGTTCATCCACCGATATCCCGCCCTAAAAATATACTTCATGATGCTTCATGGGTTTGTGTGCCCGTTTGCAATACGCTGGAGGTGCAACATGGGTTCTTTGACGATATTGGTGATTATTGCACTGGTTGCGACTGTAGCGGTTCTGTTCACCGGACTCGCCTCGATGGTCAAAGGCGGTGAGTACGATAAGCAGCACAGCGTGCAGCTGATGTTTACGCGGGTTGGTTTTCAGGCTGTAGCTATCATCCTGCTTGTTGTAGCGGCTTTGTATGCTGGAAGTTTCGCCTAAGTCACGCACTGACCGCATCGACGAGATTTGCGGTCAGCTGGAGTCGATATGCGTTCGCGCCGAGCAACTGGAGTCCCGGTTCGCATCGGAGTTCGCTTGTGTGCGGCCGGAGTTTGCCGATAGTGCCAGGAACCTGATTCATTACCTGGCACTTCGCCAGGTCGATCTTCGTGATCTTCAGGGACAGTTGACGGACCTGGGATTGTCATCTCTCGGCAGAGCCGAACAACATGTATTGGCGTCGGTACGAACCGTACAAAAAGCGTTACGTAGCTCTTACGGGGGTGACCCGGTTGATCTGGATGCCGGGCGAAGAATTTTTGAACATAACAAGAACCTGGCGGAATTACATACGCGAGATCTCCTCGGTGCAAATTCCGATGGCCGCGGTGTCGACATCATGGTTACCCTGCCTGTTGAGGCCGCCAAAAACTATCAGTTGGTGTGCGATCTCATCGCTACCGGCATGGATATGGCCCGAATAAACTGCGCGCATGATTCCAGCAACGACTGGCTGGGCATGATTGAAAATGTCAGGCGTGCCGCCAAGGACGCAGCAAGAGACTGCAAAATTCTGATGGACCTTGCCGGACCGAAACTCAGGACCGGAGACTTGATGGCCGGGCCGGGGGTTCTGCGTGTTCGACCGCAACGAGACGTTCTGGGACGGGTGGTATCCGCTAAACGCATTCGCCTGATCGCCGAGGATATGTTGTCGCAAGGCAAAAAGGTCGCGGTCCTGCCGGTCCCGCAAAGTTGTATCGATTATGCGGAGCCAGGGGACGAGTTGCGATTTAGAGACACGCGCGGCAGAAAGAGAAAATTCAATGTCCTGAAAAAGGATGAGAACGGACTGATTGTCGAGTCACACAAACGAGCTTACGTCGCGACAGGAACAAAATTCAGGCTGATCAGGAAAGAAACGGGAGAAAAAATCAAGTTTCGGATTGGCAAGTTACCGCCGGTGGAACAACCGATCATTTTGCGGTCCGGCGACACGCTAATAATAGAAAAAGATAACGAACCCGGAGAGCCGGCGCGCATTGGCAAAGATGGATCGGTATTGAGGCCGGCGCACGTGTCGTGCAGCGTACCTGAGGTCTTTCAGCATATCTGTATTGCAGATTCTGTTTCGCTTAATGACGGCAAAATAGAGGGCACTGTCAGAGCCGTGTCCGACAAGGAGCTTGCCATTCAGATTACGCGGGCCAAGGCATCTGGCAGTCGGCTCCGTAGCAACCGCAGTATCAATTTTCCGAACAGTGACCTGCAACTCAATGGATTGACGGAATCGGACAAGCAGAATCTTGAGTTTGTCGTCAGGCATGCCGACGTGGTCGGGCTGTCTTTTGTAAGCCAGCCGGCGGACATCATCGCGTTACAGGATGAATTACTGAAATATCCGAATTTCGACCTGGGCATCATATGCAAAATCGAAACGGAACAAGGATTCAATGACCTGCCGAAGATTTTGCTGGCGGCTATGCGCCATTATCCGACCGGCATCATGATTGCGCGTGGCGATCTGGCTGTGGAATGCGGTTGGGAACGACTCGCGGAAATTCAGGAAGAGATGTTATGGTTGTGCGAAGCAGCACATTTGCCGGTTATCTGGGCAACCCAGGTGCTTGAAGGCAAATCGAAAAAGGGCCGTCCGTCACGTGCTGAAATTACAGATGCTGCAATGTCGCAGCGTGCCGATTGTGTGATGCTCAACAAAGGGCCACACATCCTTGCCGCCATAAAAATGCTGGACAATATTTTGCGGCGCATGCAGAACCATCAATACAAAAAAACCGCAAGACTACGGAAGCTAAGCATTAGTGATATTTGATCAAGGCCGCTACGTAGGAATTACCTGGAGCCGCAAAATTGATTAGCAGTTCCGGTTTTTACATTGATATTGAGCCCTCCCGGAAGGAAGAAGCGCCAAGTAGGGCATTGATAAGGACCGGGTTGCCCGCGGCAGCAGCCTGCTTTGCCTTAAGTAATACATCCTCTATCTGCTCCGGCTTCTCAATCAAAAAGCCCTTACCGCCCAGCGCTGCGGCAGCCAGATGATAGTCACTGTGCTGCAACCGGGTCCCCACATCATCCTGCAGTATCTTCACCTGCTCACGTGCAATCTGTGACCAGCAGGCATCATTACCGATAACTGCGATTACGGGAATTTTCAAACGCACAAATGTTTCGAATTCAATAAGGCTGTAACCGAACGCGCCATCACCATAGATAACCCAGGTTTCGCTGTTGGGACGATGCAGCTTCGCGCCCATTGCGAAACCAGCGCCGACGCCCAGCGTGCCGAACGCTCCCGGATCAAGCCACGAGAGCGGGCCGCGTGGGCGAACGGTGTATGAAGCAGTTGCGACAAAGTCTCCGCCATCGGCGACGATGATGCTGTCATCATTCATCGCAGCGTCAATTGCTTTGAGCAGCGCCAATGGATTCACATTCCCGGTATCTGTATTCGACTCTGCAGTGATCTCCTCCTCGCGCTCGTCGTCGCGTTCGCGCAAGCTTTTGAGCCAACCGGAACAATCCAGCTGGCAGTCATTTGCCAGGGTGCGCAGGAATTCACCGCCGTCGGCGAGCACACCGATTGTCGGTTTGCGATTCATCGTCATATCACTACGGCTGCGATTCACGGAGATAAATGTGGAGCGGCGCGGAATATGTGCTCCATAATCAAGTCGAAAATCACAGGGCACGCCGGCCAGAACTACACAGTCCGACTCGCGCAGCGCGAGCCGACGTTTGTGACGCAGGTGCAACGCATGACTCCGACCAAGCAGGCCACGCGCCATGCCAGATAAATACACTGGAATTCCCAGATTGCCGACGGCGTTTGCCAGCTCCTCTGCTTTATCAGCCTGTAACATTGCCTGGCTGCCGATCACAAGCAACGGGCTTTGTGCATCTTTTATTGCGTCGATGACCTTTCTGAGCTGGTCGCGTGGGGGTTGCTCCATGCTGACAGTCTGGGCTTCTGCCGGCCGCTCATTCCCAATGGTAAACTGTCGCCGCAGGTGAAAGTTCAGATAGGCCCTTTGCAACTTTGCCGTGAATGATTTGCCTGAGGGCGTCGCCTGGCCGTACCAGCCGCGAATAATGGACTCTTCATATAACAGGTCGATCGGGCACTCCACAAAAACCGGGCCCGGTACACCTTGCTGCGCACTCGAAAATGCCCGTTCGAGCACAGGTCCAAGATCGCGCACCCGCCGCACTGCTTTGGCGAATTTCACATGCGGCAGCATCAACTTCATCTGGTCAATGTCCTGTAGTGCGCCTTTGCCCTTCAGGATTGTCGGCGCTGCACCACCCAGGATTACGACGGGAGACTGGGCAAGCTGCGCATTCTTGACTGCGGTGATCGTATTGGTGAGGCCAGGCCCTGCAGTTACCGCAGCAACCCCGGGGATTCCACTCAGACGAGCGCTCGCATCGGCTGCGAAAACAGCGGTAGCTTCATTACGGACATCCACGATGCGAATGCCACAGTCTTTTGCGCTCGCCAGTATTGGCGATATATGCCCGCCACAGAGTGTAAACAGTTGCCGCACGCCCTGTGCCTGTAAAACCTGTACGAGTAAGTCGCCGCCGTGCATATTTATCCTCCCCGGGAACTGGTGAGCTTAGCAGCTAAACTAATACATATTGACCAGCATCTAATAACCTCTAGGTAAACGGATCATTCAATGAAACGAACAGCCTGTCTGACATTTTCCTGCATGCTGATATTTTCGGTAACGGCACTACACGCTGCTGCAGAACATGAGTTAGCGGATATCCTCGAGTTGCGGCAGGAGGCTGAGCGCGCCTATAAAGAAAGGGATGCCGAGTATGCACAATTGCTGTTCAAGCAACTGGTGGAACAATTCCCGGATGACCCCGAGGCCTGGTTTGGTCTTTCGCGCGCATACGAGTGGAGTGGCGACCTGGACGAGGCCATTGCCGCTGCCGAACGAGTCCAGGAACTTGGCTATTTTAGTGCGTCATACCTGTCGCACCGCCTGGCTCAACTATTCGCTCTGGATGGGCAACCAGAGGCGGCACTGCGATGGCTGGCACGTGCCCTTAAAGAAGGATACGAGGATCGCCCGCTTATTCAATCGGATGAGGCATTCGTGAGCCTGTTGCAGGACCCTGAATTTGTTCGACTGGCGGCCATCCTGCCGCCAAACATTAAGGACCGAACCGCCGGACTTCGTTTTGATATCGACTACCTGGTGGAAGAAGCGCAACGAATGCATGCAGGTCTCGACAGACCGGCCTTTTCGTCTCACTTTGTTCAGGAATCGCAAGCATTGCAAAAGGCCATACCCGAGTTGAGTGACGCGGAGGTGCTGACCGGCATGATGCGTTTGTTAGCTATCCTGTCTGATGGGCATACCGGGATTTACGGCGCGAGCCCGGATACTCCACTCAATATCAACCGTGAAATATTACCACTCAAATTTTACGTGTTTGACGAGGGCGTCTATATCGTTGACGGGATTGGTCCAGCTGCGGAACTTGCCGGACGCCGGGTCCTGCAGTTCGGCGATCTGTCAGCAGAAGAAACCTTGCGAAGTATGTCGGAATTTCGCGGCCTGGATAATCCAATGACATGGAAATGGATGGGGCCGCAGTTTTACCTGGGCCGAATGCTGATGCTGCAGCAGGTTGGCGTAACCACTTCGACTGAGTCCGTCGCGCTCACGCTACAGGACGCAGCCGGACAGGTCAGCGTGCGAAAAATCGATAGTGGTAATTTCGAAATTAGGAGAAAACTCCGCCCGTCTCCGGCTGCGAAAGGAGAAGTGCCCATGTATCTGAGAAACATCGGCATCGAATACTGGATGGAATCGTTTCCTGATCAACATGCCATCTATTTTCAGTTTAATCAGGTACGCGACGGCGAAGATCAAAGCATTGCCGAATTCGCTTTGCAGCTTGCGGAACGCCTCGACAAAGAAAGCGCTACCAGCCTGATTGTCGACGTGCGTCATAACAATGGTGGTAACAACTCGTTGGTCCGTCCGTTAATCCGGACCCTGGTAGCATTCGAGAGTGCATCACCTGGCAACAAAATTTATATCATCACCGGCCGTAATACGTTTTCCGCAGCGCAAAATTTCATTAACAGGATTGAGCAATGGACAGACGCGATCTTCGTCGGCGAGCCAAGCTCGTCGAGCCCTAATTTTGTCGGTGAAGAAACCAACCTTTTACTGCCGTACAGTCGTGTTCGTGGAAGTATTTCGACACGGTACTGGCAGGATTCAAATCCCGGAGACGACCGCGCGTGGATTACACCAGTCGTGCCGGTCAAACCAACTGCTGCCGCATATTTCTCCGGCGAAGATACAGCGATGGATGCGATATTAAGAATTATCACTGCCGACCTTGATCAGTAACCAACGCCGAAAAACTAACAGATACGTCTGTGTTTGGTGCAAGGCAGGCGGGCATCTATCGTTTATACTGTTTCGCGATAAGCAGCGCTGTTAACCAGGCTGCGTAATGCATTGAACAGGCAGAGCTGGAGAACGTGATGATCCGAAAGGCCGGAGTTTTAGCGTGTTTGGTCCTGCTGGTTGGCGGTTGTGGCAGCGGCGAGATGCCCGATCCGAATACGCTCGCCGACCTCAAACTCTATGTTTTTGATTGTGGAATGCTGCGCCTGGAAAACGTCGAGGATTTCTCAGTCGGCAATAATGAAACGGAAGTTCGTGACCTGAGCGTGCCGTGCTACGTGATTGAGCACGAGAAAGGCCGTTTGTTGTGGGACGGCGGCTTGCCATCGACAACCGCCGATACCGAGGGTTGGCAGGGAGAAGGGATGCTCTTGCGGCTCGATCGAACCTTTGCAGATCAATTGACTGATATCAATTTGAATATGAGTTCTTTCGATCTCATGGCCTTTTCACATATGCATTTCGATCACGTCGGCGTGGCGAACGAAGTACAGGGTGCTAAGTTAATAATTCAGAAAGCCGAGTACGATGCGGCCTTTGCTGATCCGGTGACATTGCCCGGCGCCGATCCATCGTTGTACAACAAGCTGAAGGATGCAGAGCAGCTGTTTATAACGGGCGATCATGACGTTTTCGGTGACGGACGGGTCAGAATTATCTCAGCACCAGGCCACACGCCAGGGCACCAGGTCTTGTTCATTGATCTGGCCAATACCGGGCCCATCGTGCTTTCCGGTGATTTGTATCATTTCGCGCTTAGTCGGACGGACAGGCGCGTCCCATCATTCAACGTTGATGCCGATGCGACGTTAGCGTCGATGGATCGCGTAGAGAAATTTCTCGAAGAAGAGGGCGCTACGCTGTGGATCGAACACGAGCTTGCCCTGTTCAATCAACTGAAAAAATCACCGGAGTATTACGACTAAAAAACTTCAGTTCGTACCGGGTTTTCAGGTCTCGACAGCTGATCCAGTCACTTTTATCCCACCGCTGACGGGAATGTCCACAGTGATTCGGCTCGGTCGGCCCATCGCTTCACCCTGTCGTATAATTAACGTTGCCGGCGCGGAAATGATGCCGGCATCGCGTAGATAGCCGCCTAGCGCCGCTGCGGCCGCACCCGTCGCCGGGTCTTCGACTATGCCGCCTATCGGAAAAGGATTGCGGGAGTGGAACAGGAATTCTTCCTCGCGCCAGACAAGTTGTAGCGTCGTCAGATTTTCGCGCAGCATGATTGCTTTTAGTTTCTCGAAGTCGTAATCGAGTTCGGCAAGCCGGCCAGCCGAGTTGACCGCCAGTACCAGGTGCCAGGCTCCCGCGTAAGCCACAGCGGGCGCGATCGAACGATCCAGGTCGTCGCCGGACCATCTGAGCGCAGTCAGTGCCTCGTCCAGTAGTTCACTGGACACCGATTTGTATTGCGTATCCACAGAGACAAGCGATGCTTCGGCTTTGCCATTCCTGATTCGGGCTGTGACAGGAACTTCGCCGATCGAAGTTGACAGTCGATAGGTGCCCTCTCCATCGGTGGTGCCGAGTACGACGCCGGTAGCAATCGTTGCGTGACCGCAAAAGGAAACCTCTACCTCCGGGCTGTAGTAACGCACTATCCGATCTGTACCTGTAGATGGAGCGACAAAGGCAGTCTCGGATGCACCCACCTCGGCCGCGATTTTCTGCATCGTTGCCGCATCGGGGAGTTCGTCCCCAACCCAGACACCTGCCGGGTTGCCACTGGCCGGATCATCTGTAAATGCAGACAGGCGGTGTAGAGTTCCGTTTGTCATTTCTTGTGTCCTGTTTGATGAGAGCTGGTCAGTATCATGTCTCAAAGAATCGCCATAACCCATGCTCAAATTGGCAAAAAACAGGCTATGACAGTATGTCGCACTCGCCCGTGCCGATAGATCGCCCATCAAAGGGATTGAGCCAGCGTTCCTATCGTACGGCGAGCTCCTACAAGTCTGAATAGCAACTGTAGGAGCCCGACGTGCGGGCGAGTGCGACAAATATCGATGGGCCCACCAACCGCAAATCTTCAGAAGATGTAATCACCCAGTATTTCAATCAAATAATCAGACCATCTTTCAGGAAACGGCTCAGTGATCTCAACGGACTGTGCGAAGTCTTTCCTGAATAACTGTTCGTTCAGTCGCTCGACGGCATCCGGGTGTGAGGTAGCGATGTTCAGCTCCTTGTTAATGCTAAAACTCAATTTGTCCCAGTTCGCGGTACCCAGACACGCCCAGCCATCAAAGACGGCGGCTTTCACATGTGACATGCCGGGGTACACAAACACGCGGATGCCATGCTCCAGCATTGCGTTTGCAGCGAGCGCATTGTTGCGCGTGATTGGGCCGCGATCAGTGACCAGCGGCATAATGACGCGCACATCGACACCGCGATGGCGCGCTTTCGCGAGTTCGTAAAGCATCGCATCATCAGTAAAGTAGGCGTTCTCAACATATATGTGATGCCGGGCATTGCGAATAGCCAACCGCTGCGCATCGAAAATCTCATGATCGTCGATACGCGTGAACAGTACGCGGACCGGATAACCCGTGTCTTCAGCATTACCGGGTCTGCGTTTGATTCTTTGCAGGAAGTAGGCGAAGTCGCCAAAAAACCCGGCATGCGCCCATGCGTTGTCAAATTCCTCCTGCAAAACGTCAACGACCGGTCCATGCAGTTCCATCATCATGTCATGCCAGTCGTAACGATATTCACGCGCGATGTTCATGCCACCGGTAAAGGCAACCTTCTTGTCGAGAATCATCGTCTTCACGTGATCCCCGGTCATCCATGGGTTGGTGGCTTGTCTTACCTCAATTTTGGAGTCCTGTTCGAGAAATAATCTTACTGATGCCGGTTCCTCGTAATCTTCAGGAAGTGTCGCCTGCTTCTCGACAGTAGAGATAATCGTGCCCAGGCCATCGAGCAACACTTTGACATCAACACCGTCATTTGAGCGTCGTTTGAGTAACATGCCGATTTTTTCGGCGTAGTCGTCGTTATCAAATATGTAGGTGCGCAGGGAAATCGATGACGCCGCCGCAGTCGTGGCGTCAATAAACCGCGTAAAGAAGTCTTCACCGTCGATCAGATATTCGATCGTTCCTTTTGATGTGGATCGCCCGGTCAGCAGGTCGAGCGATGCCTCCCAGGTATTGAGGTCCATTTCCGGTCCGTCCACGAGTGGCGGAACCGGACTACCTTCAAGGCCGATTAGCCAATCAGGTGTGATCGTTTCAGCGACAGCGTCAGAGGCGACGAAGAACAATCGGTAAACAGAAGATACCGGTCGAAATACAATACCACCCAGGTGGCTCTGCGCGACATGCCCGGCTGTTTGTATGTAGGGCAGGGTCGAACTGCCGGATTGAACATGCCTTTTTTTCGCGGGCTGGCGAACGAAGACGACGATGCGCAGATCGCGGTTTACGTAGACGAATGGCAGCGAGTAATCACCTGTATCGCCAGTATTAAACGCGATGCGATTTGCGGTGATGCCACGCTCCTGCATGAATGTCTCGAAAAGTGGCCATCCAAGTTGCATGAATTCAGCAATAGCGACCCGATTGGTAATCCTGTAGTCGCCGGGTTTCTCCTGGATAACAGTTGCCTGGAATTTGTCCTCATCATCGAAATACAGGAAATAGTCGTCGACGCCGAAATCGAGGACGCTGCCAGCTTTCTCGTTATGCGGAAGAGTCGCAGCAAATAACGAGTCACGAAATGCCTGCCAATCGTCGCTTTGCAGAATAATTACTGACTCCACGTTGTCAGGCATTGCGTCCCAGCGTTCGGCTTGCTGGTATTCGAGCGGGAGAATGTAAGGTCCGGCGGATTCAGTATCTTGCGTACTGAGCAGTTGAATGCGATCAGACCAGTCACCACCGCCATACACGACGTCTTCACCACGTGTGAATCGAACGAAAAACTCGGAGTCGCTGATGTACGCCTGATCCCCGACCAGTTGCTGAAGATTTCCCTCATCGGCAAAACGGCCAACCAGCGTTGGGTATGTCAAAGGGTCGGGTTCGCCAGCACAGGAGCCCAGGCAGGTTGCGGTAACCCACAAAATGGCGAAATGCGTTAGCAAACGGCTTGCTCTCTGCATACTGGCCCCTGGCAGTCTGTGTGTCAGTATTCCTATTTTAGTCAAGCTCTTGCGTTGCCCGCATTACGGGATAACCGAGATCAGGATGTGTTCAACCTGCATATCCACTTAATCCCCTGTTTTGACATCCTGATCGCACTACTCGCGCAACCGGCGGTCAGAATAGACTGGCCTGTGTTTTTCCAATAAAATTAGATAGTTGCATGAGCGTTTGTGGAGTGATCAAAGGGTGAGTGGTTTTATCGCAGAATTGAGGCGGCGTAACGTTTTGCGCGTCGGTACGGCGTACCTGGTCGTAGGCTGGCTGATCCTGCAATTCGTCGATGTTGTTTTTCCGATTCTGGGCCTCGATGAAGCGCTCGGGCGTCCGATCCTCGCCATCTTGTTGGTCGGTTTGCCAATAGCTTTGATTCTCGCCTGGGTATTTGAGCTGACGCCAGAGGGGATCAAGAAAGAAAAGGACATTGATCGTTCAAAGTCTGACACGGTGCGAACCGGGCACGTGCTCGACCGAACCATAATCGTCATTCTTATTTTCGCGGTCGGGCTCCTACTGGTCGATAAATTTGTCCTGCAGCAAGAAGTCGAGCCACAACAGCAACTGGCTGAAACTCGCATTTTCAATTCGATTGCTGTCTTGCCGTTTGATAATTTGAGTGGCAGGGATGAAGACGAGTATTTTTCGGATGGGCTCACCGAGACGTTGCTGCACATGCTGGCCCAGGTGCCGGATTTGAATGTGGCGGCAAGGACATCCGTCTTTTCATTCAAAGACAAGAAAATTGACATTCGAGAGATCGCCCAAAGCCTCGGAGTCGAAACGGTACTTGAAGGCAGCGTTCAACGGTCTGGCAACAAAGTGCGGATAACGGCGCAACTCATAGAGGCAGAAGACGGCTTTCACTTGTGGTCAAAGACCTATGACCGCGATTTCGACGATATCTTTTCGGTTCAGGATGAGATTGCGACCAGTGTCGCCGCTGCACTGCAGCTGACTTTGCAGGGTGGCACCACAGCGGACACAGAGCACGGTATGAGCCTTGCTACAAATGATGCGCAATCCTATGAAAAATACCTGCAGGGTCTGGAGCAAAAGAACATAGCCAGTTACGGCTCACTGCCGCAGGCCGAAGGTTTATTTAAGGAGGCACTAGCCCTCGATCCGGATTTTTCTGAAGCCAAAGTCGAACTCGCAGTCACCTATCGGCTTCAGGCTGAAACGGGGATTTTGAGCGCCGAGGAGGCGGAGCAAAAAGTCAGGCCGTTGATTGATCAGGTTTTGGATGTAAACGCCGAAAATGGCCGCGCCCTGGGCTTGCTGGCCTCAATCGATTGGCAAAATGCCGTACAGATGTACGGCCCGGTCTCAGACCAGTCGTTGCAGGCAGAGGCTGATCTGAAATCCGCGATCGAGCTGGCGCCGAACGATCCGGATCTTTATTTTACGATGTCACTGGTCGCCCAGATATCAAATCGAAGTGAAGAATCGCTGGAATGGATAGACAAAGGCCTCTCTTGCGATCCGCTGTCTGCCCGCCTGCATTTACAACGCGGACGCGTGCTGCTTGGAGCATTGGAACGCCCGGAGGATGCCGAGGAGGCATTTGCAAAAGGACGAGAAATTGCACCGGAGTGGACAGCGGTTAATTTTGAGTCAGGAAACGTCGCATTTGCACAGAGTCGTTTTGCCGATGGTATTAGCTGGTATCAGCGGGCGATGGCGTTAGATCCTCAGGATCACGAAATACCTTCCATAATTTCCAGTTTGTATTACCAGCTGGGATTGGATGATGAAGGCGACGAAATGCTGCGCCGTGCGCAGGCGCTCGCACCACAGGAGCCCAGGACGCGCAGAGCAGAACTCGAAAGGCACCTGCATGCCGACAATTACGAACGGGCAGCAATCCTGGCCGAGGAAATGCTGCGCGACGATATCGAGAATCGGGCGGGAACATTCTATGTCGCTGTCATTGGTTATGTAAGCTCTATGATTGATCTCGGCAGAGCCAACGCGGTTGCAGAGTTTTTTGAATCGCTAAAGCCAGGGATTAGTAGTACGGATTACAATCCGCCCGGCGGCGATGAAGCATTTATGCGGTTCATGTTAGTTCAGGCAATGATGGATGTGGGCTCATTTGAGACCGCAAATGAAATCCTGAATTCGTTAATAGCGTTTGCGGATCTTGCAATTCCGGGCTGGCGCGATAGTGACTACGTCATGGCAACCGTCGCAATGGCGCAGGGTGACGAGGAATTGGCAGTTGAATACGCGCTACAAGATCTCGATGAACCACTGGGAACACAGCTAGACTGGAGTTTCAACTATCTGCATGTAGCCTGGATGAAACCACTGTTAAAGAATGAGCAGATCGCAAAACGCATTGCGGAACTCGAGGCGGAAACTCAGGCGGCCGGTGATGAGATTCGTGTCATGCTTGCAGCACAACAGTCGGAGTCACGCTGAAGCGACCATTTCTTGATTTTGACGAAAAGCAGGTGGCGACATGGCGGATAGGGGATTGGACCACTGGTTTTTACAGATTCCTGGATGGCTTTTGTTGACCTATCTGGTTTATGCGCAGGCGATTCCCGCGTTCGATTATGAACTTGGCGTCCGCATGGGAACACAGGAATCCGCGCAGAAAATTACAGAAGTAGGGGCCGCATTCTGGTACGGCTTCGCGTTCTCCGATCTTGTTGTTTACATCCCTCTGCTCGCAACCGGCTTGATCGGTAATTGGCGTGGTCGTCCTTGGGGCCGGGTCATCTTCGGTGCCGCACTCGGCATCACCGTGTATTGGCCTGTAGTCGTCCTTGCGGCTACAGTTGATGCGCGAGACGCATCAGGCTGGACTATTGATGAGGCGCCTTACTGGGTTGTGCTACCGATAATCACCGCGTGGGCGCTGTGGGGGTTATTGCATACTGCATGTGTTGCAAGAGATATCTCTGTCGTAAATCATTAAGCAGGATGCCACTCATAGCCGAAAACAGTCCCTGACAGGGGCTACTTTGCCCTGGATTGAACGGCTGCTTCATCCCTAAGCGGACAGTATGAGTCCGGCTGCGAAAATTTTGTGTCGATTACCTGATAAAGGCTAACCAATTGCGGCATCGACACATCTAAGTATCAATGGTGGCGGTTCTGAAAAGCATTGGCGCGCCCACGCGGGCGGAATTCCATGAGGTGATCGCCACGCGGGCGGATCGCTGGTATGCGGCGTGCCTGAGGATTACCCGGGACCGCGATCTGGCCGAGGATGCTGTCCAGGATGCTTTGCTCAACGCCTGGAACAAGCGCGACCAGTACGAGCGCTCTGCGCGGCTGGATACCTGGATTCACCGGATTGCCGTGAATTCAGCGTTGCAGATCCTGCGCAAAAGGCGGCCAGGTACCTGGGAGCCGCTTGAGGCAGATATCCCGGACGATACTTCTACACCGGACATTGCTCGTGCAGATGAGGAACTCGGTGCGGGCCTGACGGCGGCATTGCAGCATCTTAGTGAGATTGAGCGGGTGTGTTTCGTGCTCAAACATCTTGAGCAGTGGCGCCTTAAAGAAATATCTCTGGAAATTGACGCGAGCATTGGCACGATCAAACAGGCCTTGTTTCGCGCGGTAAAAAAACTGCGTGTAAGCATGGCGGACCTGCGGAGCGAGTGATGATTAACGAAGAAACATTGACACTCTATTATTACGACGATGGCCTGAGTGCCGGCGAAAGGCGAGCGGTCGCGATCGCCCTTGGCGATGATGCGGAACTTGCTGCGCGCTACGCAGCACTTTGCCGGCAACTTGAGCAATGGCGCGAACCGGATGCAACGAAGGCCCCATCGCATGTCGTGCAACGCTGGCATGACAGCATCGACCGCGCTGCGCGTGCAGAACGTGTTGAACCGAAAAAATCCGGCGGCCCGGTGCACTTCATGTCGTTCTTCTGGGGTGCTGCCATAACAGCGGCACTGGCAATTGGCGTTGGCATCGGTGTGTATTTTTCCGCTGACGGGTCATTTGATCCTCCTGTCGATGACCTTCGGGTTTCAGTGTCGGCTGATGAGAGTATGTCCATCCCTGCATCCTTTACTCGTGGCTTACAGGTGTATCTGCAGGACAGCCAATCGGAAATCGTCGGGCTATCCCTCGATGCCGGCGCTGATCGATCATTACTGGTAATGCAGATCATCGAGCAGAACCGTTTGTTCGAACGCACTGCAACCATGAACAACTCTCCGGAACTGGCGCGGGTTCTGCGTGCGTTTGAACCAATTTTAATGCGTCTCGCGAGTGAGGATATATCACCCGAGGACGCCGCAGCATTGCGTGCGCAACTGGCGTTTGAGCTTAACGTAGTGCTAACCAAACTCGCCCGCGACACATCCTATGAAGCACAGACAATCTAATTGAGGCAGTAACCATGCAAGTTTGTACAAAGTTGATTTTTTCCCTGTTGGTATTGATGTTGGTTTCCACAAGTTTTGCGCAATCAGACGATGCCAGCAGCGCCGACGAATCTGAGCAGCTCAAAATTGCGGCGCTTGAGGCATTGATGTCTTCTCCGCCCGATCGTGCGCTGCCACTGGTTACAAAGGTTCTGGCGGGAGATCACAGTGACGAGGTGAAGACTCGTGCTCTGTTTGTGCTCAGCCAGATTGATCTGCCAGAAGCGCAAAACGTATTGCTTGAAACTGCCAGGAATGGCAGTGGCGATCTGAGGCTTGAAGCCATTCGCATGGTTGGTATTGGTGGTAACGAAGAGGCGCTTGCCGGACTTACCGCTATTTATGCAGGTGGGGACAGTGACGTTAAGGAAAGCGTGTTGCACGCATATCTGATCGCCGACGATAGCAACTCGGTATATGAGATTGCTGCAAATGCGACCAATGACGAGGAGTTTGAAACTGCTGTCGGAATTTTGGGCGTAATGGGTGCCAGTGAAGAATTGCGAAAACTTCGCGATCGGGAAGGGGTCTCAGAAAGCCTGATTCATGCGTACGCCATGTCCGGTGATTTTGAGTCATTGCAGGCTCTTGCGACCGACGCCAGTAACCCGGAGCGGCAGATGCAGGCGATTCAGGGTCTCGGCATCGTCGGTGGCGACGAAGTAAATGCGGCGTTACTGGAGATTTACCGCGGTTCGGATTCCGCAGACGTCAAGGATGCCGCATTGCATGGAATGATGGTTGCAGATTACGACGATGGCGTATTGGAGCTGTTTCGCGCCAGCCAGGATGCCGGGGAAAAACGTGAGCTGCTGCGCATGCTGGTTATGATGGATAGCGACGCTGCACTGGAGATCATTGATGAAACCCTTAGTGGTAACCAATGATTCCCCCCAGCGGGCTATGTTATGCGCGCAGGATTATCGACCCCCTTCGCAGTGACAAAACTCGTATTCCGGAATTTCTTCCTCTGCGCCACCTTTGGATAGCGGTTGCCTGGTTTCGCAGATCAGGTATTTTCCCGGCGGGCAATCTGTAACCTTCCTGGCTGGCTCGGCGCTTTGGTTCATATTCGCACAAGCTGTGATTAGGGCGGCAACGATCGCGATCGCGAAGGCGTCTCGTAGTATCCCTGGCTGTAATTTCATATTCCTGTCTCGGTCGCTGGCTGAATTATTTATCAATCTGGCTTGCTGGCCGACAACTGCAAAAAGCCGGATCGCGACGCGACATGTCGCTGACACTGGAGCCGGTCCCGCCATCACAAACCATGACCTGGCCCGCCTTGCAAGATGGTCCGGCGGTTGATGATCGGGTGCGCCCGGACGTGCTGGTGCAGGCGGTAACCAGCATGCTAATAATAATGACTGCGGGCAGATGCAAATTCGTGAATTGAAGACGCATGCCGCTGATCATACACGCAGGAACGACACTTCCCGGCCGATCTCGGAAATGGCAAATATTTTGTAGCCGTCATCGCGAAGTCGCCTGATGACACCCGCAGTTTTCTCCATGCCGATGTCTGCAAAGCGGTGGTGAAACTCAACCAGTAACTGCGTAGGTTTGATCGGTGAGGCCAACAGTCCATCCAGCACTTCGTATTCAGCACCTTCAATGTCCATTTTGAGCAGATCGATGTGCTGGTGGCCAAGCTTCTCGGCAATGCTCGATAAACTATAAGCCGGTACTTCGATTACATCGTCAATCGTTTCTTTCTCTGCAATCATCGTGTACATGACATCAGATTTGCTACCATCTTTTTTAAGGCGAGGGTAAAACTTTAAACTGCCATCCTGGGCAGTTACCGCCCACGGGTGAAAATGAAAGCGCTCTGGAAGGTCTGTGCCCGCCAGCATATCGATCGAGTTTGGTGTCGGGTCAAATCCATGCACCGTTACACCGTATTTATCGATTATGGACAGGTCGAAATCAATCTCAGCGCCGACGCCGAGCGAATAGACGATACTGCTCTCGTTCAATCCCTCTGGCGTGAACCACCAGCCACCGTCTTTTATGGAAGCGACATCAATGTCATTTTTCAGGCGTAACTCTTTACCGACAAGGCGTTTGAAAAAGCGCTTCTTGCGCTGATATCCAGGTGTTTTTTCTATGCGCTTCCAGGCTGCTATGGCCATTTCAACTCCTGCTACCGGGTTAGCGCCAGCTCGATATCATAGTCCGGATAGGTGCCCTGGCTTTTCGCGCAGCGCAATTCGAAATTGCGGCTGCCGACTGCGGTGCGTTTTGCGCAGGTCACGCCTTGTGTGTCGGACCCGTACTTTTCGGCATATGCTTTTATCTTTTCGTCGACCATCGAACGTTGTGCTGTATTGAGTGCCTGATACATCGTGTCAAAGGTTTTCTGCCATTCCTCGTTGCCGGATTCACATGCGACGCCCAACCAGGCCAGTCCGAATAGAATTGATTTATTGGTGCCCTGACCCTGCATAAACATGATAGACAGCAAATATTGAGATTCCTTGAGTCCCTTACTTGCGGTGTCGCTCAGGTATTTGAACGCAGTTTTGTAGTCACCATCGTCGTATGCGCGGATGCCGTTTATCTCCATTTTGTATAACGTATTGAGTCGTTGAGTGTCATACAAACCCGCTGTTGCGGGCGCTGCCACGACCAATATCAAAAGGGCAATCAGAGCGTGTTTCATTATCCGGTTCCCGGCAATAACAGACCACTGCGGGTCCTTCAGGCACTACGGTAGCAGATCGGCAAGCACCGCGAAATACGCAGATCAGGTCGCCGGATTGGAGGCAAGGCGTGTCTTTTTTTGCCGGGAACGCCAGATGCGGTAGCCGAGCAAAAACGCAAGAATGACGGCGTAGATGGCTGGGTCAGTGGCGTCCAGTTTGACCTGCCACCAGTAGTGCCACACCCCTAGAATCGCCGCGACATAAACAGCATTGTGGAGTTTTTGCCAACGTCTGCCCATGCTACGGCGAATCCGGGCAGTCGAGGTTGCCGCCAGTGCAAGCAAAATCAGGAAGGCGCAAAAACCGATTGTGATGAACGGACGTTCGAAAATATCTTCAGCAATGGCTGAGAGCAGGAGACCTTGGTCGAGAACCAGCCAGGTCAGGAAATGCATTAGCACGTAGAAAAACGCAAACAGGCCGAGCATGCGACGGAAACGGCTGAGCCAGTTCCAGCCGCTTATCTGGCGCAGGGGTGTTACAGACAAAGCCAAAAGGATGAATCTCAGTCCCCAGTTACCGAACCGGTCCTGCAATTCTTCTACCGGGTTGGCGCCGAGCGTTCCTGTTATTGCGAAAATGTCACCGACGATGAGCGCAGCGGGAATCAGGCAGGTGAGAAAAACCAGCGGCTTCCAGATGAAGCGTATTTGGCGAGTAGCATCCATGAAAAGTCCGCGCTAGAAGTTTTTTCTAAGGTCCAGCCCGGCATACAAATGTGCGACCTGCTCGCTGTAGCCGTTGCCCTTGAGCGTTGGTGGCTTGGCCGCGTGGAGCCGGCTTGTCAGGCCGCTCCCGCCGCTCGAGCCTATGCGGCGTTCCCTGGCCTGGCTCCAGCGGGGGTGGCTGACCTCCGGATTTACGTTGGCGTAGAAACCGTATTCGTTTGCGGCTGCCAGTGCCCAACTCGTCCGCGGCCGAGTTTCGCTGAAATGAATTCTGACGATACCCTTGATGCCCTTGAAGCCGTATTTCCATGGTACGACCAGCCGAATCGGCGCGCCGTTCTGGTTTGGCAATTCCTCGCCGTATACACCGACAGCAAGTATCGGCAACGGATTAGTCGCCTCAGCAATTGTCAGACCTTCGACATAAGGCCAGCGCAAGGATCGGCCACGTTGTCCCGGCATGTTCTCTTTGTCCAGCAGCGTTTCGAAAACGACGTACTTTGCACTCGACAGTGGTCGTAACTGCTTAATGACATCAGCCAGTGGAATGCCGACCCACGGTATAACCATCGACCAGGCTTCAACGCAGCGCATACGATAAATGCGCTCTTCGAGTGTGTGCGGTTTGATGAAGTCCTCGAGATTGAAAGTACCGGTCTTCTCGGCGTTGCCGGAA
>Ga0164320_10000146_pt1 | contig 19757 bp, 17 predicted proteins | sample GuaBasSediGuay11_FD_113736 | JGI IMG/M metagenome (GOLD analysis project Ga0164320, IMG submission 113736) | Subseafloor sediment microbial communities from Guaymas Basin, Gulf of California, Mexico - Guay11, Core 4567-28, 0-3 cm | ecosystem: Environmental > Aquatic > Marine > Hydrothermal...
AGGTGCGACTGGACGCCGCGCTGGAGGGAAAGGAATAGCCGTGGCTATTCCTTGAGTGAAGCGCAAGTCCAGGCGTGCCTGGATCAGCCGGGGCCGTGATAGGCCACGGGCCGATAGCAACCTGTATGTCTCGGATTCGATTCAACACCGCTCTTTTTCCACTCGCGTTGCAGAGGTTTCAGGCCAGGCTCGTGGCCGGCTGGTGCAATATGCGGGTTAGGCCTCATCATGGTCAAAGAGCTCAGCGACCAGCGTACGCACGGCGTCCTTCTCCACCTTGCCCATGGCGTTGCGCGGCAGGGCGTCGAGGAAAATCACGTCTTGCGGGTGCTTGTAGCGGGCCAGCTTGCCCTGGAAAAAGTCGCGCAGCGTGCCAGCATCGGCGATTGTACCGGAACGCATGACGGCGACGGCGACCGGCACCTCGCCCCACTTCGGATCACCGCGACCGACCACGGTCGCCTCGATCACGTCCGGGTGCTCGGCAAGCAGGTTCTCAAGCTCGGCCGGGTAGATGTTCTCGCCACCGCTGATGATCACATCTTTCTTGCGGTCGTCGATCCACAGGTAACCGTCGCTGTCGGTGTGGCCAATGTCGGCGCTATGGTACCAGCCATCAATCAGTGCCTCGGCGGTGGTCTCGGGCTGGTTCCAGTAACCGCGCATGACGTTGGGTCCGCGCACCAGCAGCTCACCGGAGACTCCCGGGGCCACGTCGCGACCATCGTCGTCGACGATGCGCACCTCGCAGTGCAGTGCCGGCAGGCCGCAAGAGCCGGCCTTGCGTATGGCGTCGGCGGCGGTCAGGTAGGTGGCGAGTGGCGCGGTCTCGGTCGAGCCGTAGACCTGGATCAGCGGGATGCCACGCGCATGCACCTGGTCGATCAGGGCCAGTGGCACCAGCGTCGAACCGGTGGTGATGCAGCGCAGGTGGCCGAAGTCGGCTTCGGCCCAGCCCGGCTGCGCGATCAGCGCAACCAGCTGGGCCGGCACCAGGACCGCCAGCGTGATGCGCTCGGCGACCAGCGCCGTGAGTGTCGCGGCCGGATCGAACTGCCGGTGCAGCACCACCGTGGCGCCGGCATAGAACGCTGGCAACGTCTGGATGTTGAGGCCGCCGACGTGGAACATCGGCAGCGTCGTCAACACCCGGTCGCGAGCCGTCAGACCGTGCATGTGCAAACTGTTCAGGGCGTTGAACAGCAGCACGCGCTGGGCGAGCAGTGCAGCCTTGGGCCGCCCGGTGGTGCCGGAGGTATAGCAGAGCAGCGCCGGGGTTTCGGGGCCTGCGTCATCGGGTGACGTAGCCAGTGGGGTCGCGCCGGCACAGAGCACGGAATAATCCTGCACGCTCTGATCCGCGACATCGATGCCAACCAGTTGTGGCATCTGCTGACCGGTGCACAGGCCGGCCGCATGCTCGATGAATTCGGTCCCGGCGAACAGCACCTTGGCTTGGCAGTCGTCCAGAATCCAGGTGTGCTCGGGTGCCGCGAGGCGCCAGTTGAGTGGCAGGAAGATCGCCCCGAGGCGGCAGCAGGCGAATAGCAGCACCAGCATCTCCGGGGCGTTGTAGCCGAGCCAGACGACGCGGTCACCAAGGCGCACACCGAGGCGATCGTGGAGCATGCCGGCGGCACGCGCGATGGCGTCCGCCAGCGCGGCATAGGTCAGTGAGCCATCGGCATGGGCCAGCGCCACCTGGTCCGGAGTAAAAGCGGCGTGGCGGTCGATCCAGCCGGCCAGGGTCATGCGTCACCCGTTGCGAGCATCGTCGACGTCGAGGACGACCGCCATGGCCGAGTCACCGGCGGCACAACCCTGGAACAGGCCACTGCCACCACCCCGCAGCACCAGCTCCTCGATCAGCTCAATGATGGCACGCAGGCCGGTTGGCCCTTGCGGATGGCCCCAGAGCAGCGAGCAACCATAATTGTTCATGGTGTCGAGATCGGCGCCGGTGGCACGGGCAAAAAAGATATCGTTGACCGCGAACGGGTTGTGCGACTTGATCGCGGCCAGTTGGCCGATGGCGAGGCCAGCTTGCTTCAGCGCGGCTTCCGCTGCCGGGACAGTCGCCTCGGGCATGTGCGCCAGCTCGGTCCGCGCCATGCCGAAGCCGGCAAGGCGGATGCGGATGGCGGGATCACGGCTCAGCTCACGCGCCCGATCCGGCGTCGCTACAACCAGCGCCGCGCTGCCATCGGCCGGGTGGGTCTGGCTGCCGAAGGTGACCGTGCCGCCGTCCTGCACCGGACGCAACCACTCAAGACCCTCGGCAGTCGATAGCGTCGTCCCCTCGTCGCCATCGAGGGTGGCGACGACCTTGCGCAAGCGTGAATCGGGGATCTCGAACGGCAGCGTCATGAAGCGCTTCTGGAAGGCGCCGTCATCGGCCAGCGCCATCTGGTACTGCTCGGTCCGGCGCAACACGACGGCGTGTTGCTCGGCGCGGGTGATACCGTGCTTCGCGGCCACGTTCTCGGCGGTCTGCAGCATCGAGTGCGAACCTAGTGGGTCGCAGCCAAAATTGTCGAGCACCCAATCCTCGTGCGTTCCGGTACCGCCCGGGGCGCGCGGATCAGGGTAGTAGAGATGAGGGCCGTTGGAGGTACGGTCGCAGGTCGCGACCAGTGCGACGCTCGCCAGGCCACTATCTATCTCCTGGGTTCCAGCGAGCAATGCACGGGCGCCGGTGGCACACGCCTGGTTGATGGTCGGCCCGGTCAGCTGGCCGATTCCGGCGAGGCCAGCGAACCACGGCAGGCCATACAGGGTGTGCTGTTGCGGCACCGTGGTGCCGAGCACTCCGTAGTCGAACACCTCGGCCGGGAGGTCGCGACGGGCCAGTTCACGCTGCGCGACCCAGGCGGCGAAACGCACGGCATGCAGACTGGCGAAGCTCCCCTGCCAACGCGCGAACGGTGTTGACCAGTAGGCCCCGTAGGGTATTTCTGCTTGGTAAGTTGGCATGTCAGCGCATCATCAGTGACGGCAGCCAGACCGAAATCGCCGGGATCAGCACCAGCAATGCCAGGCGCACGATGTCGACGAGCCAGAACGGGGTCACGCCCTTGAATATGGTCGCCAGGCTCACGTCGGGCAGCATGCCGTTGAGCACGAACACGTTGAGCCCGACCGGGGGCGTGATCAGGCTGATCTCGGTGACCACGACGATGACGATGCCGAACCAGATCAGCACCATCTCCGGATCGACCAGGGTGCCAAAGTCGAGCCCCAGCACCAGCGGGTAGAAGACCGGCACGGTCAGCAGGATCATCGACAGGCTCTCGAGCACGCAACCGAGCACGACGTAGATCGACATGATCAGCAGCACCACCATCAGCGGTGACAAGCCGTAGGAAATGACCATTTCGCCGAGTTCCGTGGGCATACCGGCGACATTGATGTAGTTCGAGAAGATCAGCGCGCCGATCAGGATAGTGAAGATCATGGCCGTGGTACGCACACTCTCGATCAGGATCTGCATCAGGTCGCGCCAGCCAAGCCGGCCACGTAACAGGGCGAACAGGAAACCGCCGAAGGCACCGATACCACCCGCCTCGGTCGGCGTAAAGACGCCGCCGTAGATGCCGCCGATGACCAGCGTGAACAACACCAGCACACCCCAGACGCCGCGCAGGGCACGCCAGCGCTCGGTCCACCCCATGCGCTCGCCGGGCGGGCCAGAGGCCGGGTTGATGCGCACGGTCACCATCACCGCGACCAGATAGAGGGCGATGCCGAGAATCCCGGGGATGATGCCGGCGATGAACAGCAGGCCGATGTTGGACTCGGTCATGATGCCGTAGATCACCAGGATCACGCTCGGTGGGATCAGGATCCCCAGCGTGCCGCCGGCGGCGATCGAACCGGCGGCCAAGCTGTCGGCATAACCGAAGCGGCGCATCGGTGGCATCGCCACCTTGGACATGGTCGCCGCCGTCGCCAGGCTCGAACCGCAGACCGCACTGAACCCACCGCAGGCCACTATGGTGGCCATCGCCAGACCACCGCGGCGATGGCCAAGAAAAGCGTAGGAGGCGGCGTAAAGTTCGTCGGACAAACCTGCCTGGCGGACGAAGTTGCCCATCAGGATGAACAGCGGCACCACCGACAGGCTGTAGGCAAGACCGGTCTCATAGGTAACATTGACCGCCATTGCCATCGACGGCGACCAGCCGACGACGATACCAAAACCGGCAAAACCGACCAGCCCCATGGCGAACGCGATCGGCACGCGCAATGCGACCAGCGCCAGCAGGATGGCAAAGGCGATCAGTGACTCGGTCATTGGCGGACCGTGGCGAACGAACGAAGGTCAGCGATCACGGCGTAGCTTCTCCCGGGCAAGCCACAGGTAGACCACGCCGGTGACCGCGATCATCACGCTCATGAAGTAAACCATCGGGCCGAGGGGGATTTCGAGGATCGCGGTGACGTCGCCGTAGCGAACGCTGGCACCCGCCTTCTGCCAGACGTGATAGCTGAGAACGAACAGCAGTCCCGCACACAGCACGGCGATCGCGGCGTCGCGCAGGTGGCGAATGCTTACCGGGATCAGGCGATCGAACAGATCGACGGTGACGTGCTCGTCACGCGCGGTGACCAGCGGCAGCCCGGCGAAGATCATCGTCGCCAGCGCCACCTCGGTCATCTCGAAACCACCGTAGACCGGCGTATTGAACAGGTAGCGTCCGATGACGTCGACAAACGTCAACATCATCATGAAGAAAAGCAGGGTGGCGGCCAATCCGCCGAGCCCGCGCTGCAGCCAACGCTGCACCGCGGACCCGGTGGGGCGGAAAAAGCCGGGCGTGGTCCCTGGCGGGTCCACTCAGGACCCCAAGGTCAAGTCTGGACGAAGTGGCTTGCGATCCAGGATGCCCAGATTCGAGGTGCAAAGCGCACGTAATAGCTGGCTATTGCGAGGCCTGGCAACTAGATACCGGAACATGCTGGGCGCAAGATAGACATTCATGACCTGACCGGGGATGCCCTCACTTGCCGGCGGCGACCCTGGCGATCTCGGTGCGCAGGTCGGACATGACCACGGAGCCGTTGACACCCTTGCTCTTGACGTCACCGATCCACTTGTCCTCGAGGCTGGCGGTACGTGCCTTGATCTGGTTGACCAGATCGGGAGTGGCGTCGATCACCTGCACGCCGTCGGCCTTCATCGCCTCGACGCCGATGATATCGACCCGGTCCCAGGCCTTGCCGGAAAGGCGGGCAAAGTTCTCGCCAGAGACCTTCATCACCGCCGCCTGGTCAGCCTTCGACAGGCTGGCGAAGGTTTTCGGGTTCATCACCAGGAAGAAGCTGACGTTGTACAGGCCGTCCGGGACCAGGGTCGCGTGACGTACCAGCTTGGTCAACTTGAATGACTTGATCGACTCCTTCGGGAAAAAGACGCCGTCGGCCACGCCGTTGGCCATCAGCTCGTAGGAGGCTGGCGCCGGCTTCAGCAGCGGGGTGACGCCGATCGCCTTGGCGACATCGTTGACCACGCCACCACCGACGCGGATCTTCAGGCCGGAGAGATCCTGGATGTCCTTGATCGGGCGCTTGGCGTTGTAGATCTGCCCCGGACCGTGGGTGAACATGCTGAGAACCTGCACACCGTCGTGCTCGTTGGCCTTCTCGAAGTACTTCTTGTAGATGCGCCAGTAGGCGACGGATACCGACTCGGCGCTGTTGCCGAGGAACGGGAACTCGACCGCCTTGGTCAGCGTGAAGCGGCCCGGCTGGTAGCCGTGCACACCGTAAGTGACGTCGGCAATGCCATTCATCGCCAGGTCGAAGTGTGACGGCGGGTTGCCCAGTGCTTTCGGCAAGACCTTGATGATGACGCGCCCGTCGGTCGCCTTGGCGACCTGGTCGGTCCACGGGATGATCATGTCCTTGACGATCGGGTGACTGGGCGGCAGCCAGGACGACAGGTTCAGGGTGGCCGCCTGGACGCTGGTCGCGGCGAGCAGGCCCGCAACGAGGCCGAGCTGGATCAGGGTATGTTTTTTCATCATGTTCCTCCTAAAGGGTGTCGTATGGCGTGGCGCTACGCGCTTCTTTGCCACATTCGGGTTGAGGGGGTCAGCGGAAGACGCCAGCCAAGTGGCCTGGCTGAAGCCCCCTGCCCCGTCGAGAACAACTCATTATAAAGAGGCGCACGACCCTGTCACCCCCAATTCGTAGCGGTGACCCGAGCCCGTATATGGCACCAGTCGGCCCCACCCTCCGTGCACCACCGCCAGGAGGCACACAGCCCCCGAGCAAGCCCGACTTTCACCTGCCTGGGTAAACTGCCGGCCGATTTCCGTTGAAAAAAAATGCCGGCCAGATGGCCGGCATATCCACCACAGAGAGAAATCCGGCTCAGAAAAACGCCTGGATCCCGGTCTGCGCGCGACCGAGGATCAGGGCGTGGACATCGTGTGTGCCCTCGTAGGTATTGACCGCTTCGAGATTCATGACATGGCGGATGACGTGGAACTCGTCGGCAATACCATTGCCGCCATGCATGTCGCGAGCGACGCGGGCGATATCGAGCGCCTTGCCACAATTGTTGCGTTTCATCAGTGAGATCGCCTCGGGGGCGGCACGTCCGTCGTCGAACAGGCGACCAAGGCGCAGGCAGCCCTGCAGGCCGAGAGTAATCTCGGTCTGCATGTCGGCCAGTTTCTTCTGGATCAGCTGGGTCGCAGCCAGCGGACGACCGAACTGGATGCGGTCGAGGGTGTACTGCCGGGAGGCATGCCAGCATGCCTCGGCGGCACCCATGACGCCCCAGGCGATGCCGTAGCGGGCCCGGTTAAGGCAACCGAACGGACCGGCCAGACCCTTGACGTTGGGCAGCAGGTTCTCCTCGGGGACGAACACGCCGTCCATGACGATCTCGCCGGTGATCGAGGCGCGCAGCGAAAACTTGCCTTCGATTTTCGGCGCGCTGAGGCCCTGCATCTCCTTGTCGAGCACAAAGCCGCGGATAACATCGTCCTCGGTCTTGGCCCAGACGACGAAAACATCGGCAATCGGCGAGTTGGTGATCCACATCTTGGTGCCGTTGAGCTGGTAACCGCCGTCGACCTTCCTGGCCCGTGCCTTCATGCCGGCAGGGTTGGAGCCGGCGTCGGGCTCGGTCAGGCCGAAACAGCCGACCCACTCGCCGGTGGCGAGCTTCGGCAGGTATTTCATACGGGTCTCTTGCGAGCCGTAGGCGTGGATCGGGTACATCACCAGCGACGACTGCACGCTCATCGCCGAGCGGTAGCCGGAATCGACCCGCTCGACCTCGCGGGCGACCAGGCCGTAGCTGACGTAGTTGACGGCCGCGCAGCCGTACTCTTCGGGCAGGGTTGAGCCGAGGAAGCCGAGTTCGCCCATTTCGTTCATGATCTCGCGGTCGAAGATCTCGTGGCGATTGGCCTCGATCACGCGCGGCAACAGCTGCTCTTGGCAATAGTCGTGGGCCGCATCGCGGATCAGCCGCTCCTCCTCGCTCAACTGGTCGTCGAGCAGTAGCGGGTCTTCCCAACTGAACACGGGGCGGGCCTTGGACTTTTCTGTGCTCATCTCACTCCTCCAGGAATACTCTGTGGGTGACCGTGGCCACTCCAATGTTCGTGTTCAGATGTACTGGCCGCTATCGACCTTGATCACTTCGCCGGTGATCATGCGCGCCGCGTCCGACAGCAGGAACAGCACCGTATGGGCGATGTCGCCTGGATCGGCTAGTCGTTTCAATGCGGTCTCGGCGAGCGCCGCATCGAGGATCTCCTGCGGCAGTGTCGTCGCCATCTCGGTCATCACCATGCCGGGTGCGACGGCGTTGACCGTCACCCCCTTGGGACCGAGTTCCTTGGCAGCGGTCTTGGTCAAACCGACCAGGCCGGCCTTGGCAGCACTGTAATTGGCCTGGCCGAACTTGCCGCGCAGGCCATTGATCGAGGTGATGTTGACGATCCGTCCGTGGCCTGCGGCACGCATGCGTGGCGCCAGCGCACGTAGCGTGTTGAAGGCGCCGGTCAGGTTGACCGACAACACCACCTGCCACTCCTCGTCGCTCATCTTGATCAGACTGCGGTCGCGGGTGATGCCGGCATTGTTGACCAGCAGGGTCGTATTTTCCGGTAATTTCGCGACGGCTGCCGCGACACTGGCGGCGTCACTGACGTCGACCTCATGGCAGATGAACGGCGCGTCCCTGTCCGGCGCACCGACATCGAAAGCGTGGACCTCGGCCCCGGCCGCGACCAGCGCCTCGGCAATGGCCCGGCCGATGCCTCGATTGCCACCGGTGACTACGGCGGCACGGCCATGGAAATCCCACGTCGGTACGGCGTGTTCTTCCATGCCCAGCGTCAACCGAGCGGACGGCTGAAGGCCAGCCGCTGCACCGGGTGAAATCCCGACCGCTGCAGGAAGCGCAACAGGCCGAAGTTATCCCAGTAGACCATGGTGCGTACGGTCTCGACCCGCAACGAGGCCAGGTTGGCCAGCAGTTGCGACACCAGCGCGGCACCAATGTGGCGCCCGTGGAACGACGGGTTGACCCCGATGGTGTCGATCACCGCCGTGGTCGCGGTCTGGCCGAACTCGCCGTAATCGACCCGCGCCATGATGAAACCGACCACCAGGCCGTCGTCCTCGGCGACCAGCGACAGGCGGATACCCGATTGCTGCAGGGCTTCATCGACCTTGCGCCGGTAGTAACCGGTGCGGTCGCGGCCGGTGACGTGCTTGTCGATACGCACCAGCGCCGCAAGGTCGGCGGCCTCGAGACTGCGCACCATCACCTCGTCGCGCGACAGTGCCTCGAAGTCGTCGGCATTCGGATCGCTGTAGTCGGGATCTTGGGAGAACTGGTTGACCAGTTGCTGGGTCGTCGGATGCGATGAGTTGCTCATACCTGCCCCCTGCTCAGAACTGGCCGCTGGCCGCTTCGCGCTCGAGCACGAGGCGAGGCGCCAGGGAAAAACCGACCGCCGCGAAAAAACCGAGCAACTCGGTTTCGTCCCAACCGGCCTGGGTCTGGATTTCGGATGCACCGCGTTCCTTGGCGCCGGCGCACAGCCCATCCATCAGCACGTGGCCGATGCCGGCGGCCTTGCGTTCCGGATCGACGGTCAGGGCGTCGAGGACCGCGACCGTCTCGGCACCACCAAACTCGCCATTGAGGATGTGGGCCAGCCCGAAGCCGACGATGGCGTCACCGTCGCAGGCCGCGAGGGCGACAAAGGTACGCTCGTCGCGGGCCAGCGCCTTGATCCACTTTTCGAAGAAGCCGCGGCGCGAGACCTGGCTCACGCGGCGGTCGAGGGCCACCACCGCGTCGAGGTCGTCGACCTGCAACGGGCGCAGCGATACGGATGTTTGTTCGGCCATGATTTCCCCTTGTAGGTGTCCGCTCCGTCGGCCTCAGGAGGCCTTGGCAAGACCACCCTGCTGCTGCAGTTTCTCGTGACGGAATGCGCCCCAGATCGCCGCGCCGATGGCGCCAGCATAGATCGAGTCGTCGTGGCCCATCGCGTTGAGCTTGAGCTTTTGCTTGACGAGCGACTCATTGAGCGCAGCGACCAGCCCCTCGTCAAGCGCCAGGCCGCCGGTCATCAGCGTAACCCCTTCGCCAGCCTTGATCACCTTGAGCAGCTTGGCCAGGCGCCCGGCCATCGACAAGTGAATACCCTTGAGGATGTTCGGTGCCGAGATGCCGCGCGAGACCATGTTGATGACGTCGGTCTCGGCCAGCACTGCGCAGATGCTCGACACCACTTCCGGGTCGTCGGCCTGCTTCGACAGCGGACCGATCTCCTCCTGGGCGATACCGAGGTAGCGGGCGATGTTCTCGAGGAACTGCCCCGAGCCCGACGCGCACTGGCTGGTCATGCGGTACGAGAGCACCTTGCCACGCTCGTCGACCTTGATCGCCTTGCCGTTCAGCGCCCCGATGTCGAGCACCGAACGCGCTTCCGGATTCAGGAAGACAGCCCCGCGTGCGTGGGTGGTCATCGAGAAAAAGTGGCCAGTCGAGAACTTGATGTTCTCGCCGTCGCCGGTGGTGGCGATGTAGTCGAAGTCGCTCTCGGCCATCCCCTCCTTCTCGATCAGCTCCTCGAAGGCACGGCGTGCCAGCTGCAGCGGGTCGCGGTTACGGATGCGGTCAACACGCTTGGCGAGCCACTCAATATTGTCGCCCTCGATCCTGAACAGCGCAGTCTTGACCGCACCGGTACCCAGATCAATACCTGCCGTGATAGCCATATCAAGCTGCCTCCATCACCGCGCGCCGGGCGAACTCTGCGCCGCCCAGTGCCCCGGTGTAAATCGAGTTGGGATTAATATTCAGCGTGCGCTCACCGTAGTTCTCCTCGACCAGCTTGCGCAGTTCCTTGACGGCAGCCTCGTTCTTGGCAACGCCGCCAGTGAAGGTGAATTCGTCCTCCACCCCGCCGGAGCGTGACAGGATCGACATCGCCCGCAGGATGATGGCGCGGTGCAGTCCGGCCATGATGTCCTCGCGTTTCTCGCCGAGGGAGAGCCGGTCGCGCAACTCGGCGCCGGCGAACACCGTGCAGGTCGAGTTGATGCGCACGTTCTTGGTCGACTTCATCGCCAGCGGGCCGAGCTCGTGCAGGCCGAGGTTCATCTCGTCGGCGATGTAGCCGAGGTAGCGGCCGCAGCCGGCGGCGCAGCGGTCGTTCATCTGGAAGTTGACGACAATGCCGGTGTCATCGACCTGGATACCCTTGGTGTCCTGGCCACCGATATCGAGCACGGTACGCGTGTTCGGGTACATCAGGTGGGCACCGAGACCGTGGCAGAGGATCTCCGAGCGGATGTGCTCCTTCGGGAACGGCAGTCGCACGCGACCGTAACCGGTGCCGACGACGTAGGTCTCCTCGATTTCGACATCCAGCGCCGTCTTGATCGGCGCGGCGACCGAGTCCTCGTCGGCCTTGAAGTCGTGGCCTTCCTCGGTCATCACGCGGTGCAGGGCGCGCGGAAACTTGCCGATCATGTCGCCAGCCGGCGGGCGGTTCTCGACCTCGATGATCGACTTGTCGTAGACATTGAGCATGGCGTCGAACGGTAACCCGGACTCCTCGGCCACCGCCTCGGCGAGCTGCATGTACTGCGAGCCGGCGAGGTCACGGAAGAAGTCCGACTTGCGCTCGACCCCCGGGGCGTAGAGTCCATGCACCTTCTCGCGCAGCCGAACGAAAGTTTCGTCGATCGACTCGGCGAGCGCCTTGCGGATCTTGGCGAAGCGCAGGTCCTCGCCGTTCTTCAGGCAGGTATCCTGCAGGTCCTGCAACTGCTCGAGGAACTGCTCGAGGCGGAAGTTGCGCTCCAGCCCTTCGATCAGCTCGTCGACCTTGCCTTCCAGCCCGGCGACTCCGGCGAGTCCGCGCCGGAACAGCGTCAGGCGCGTGTCGATGAACGCCTCCTGCTTGGCCACGGCGCTGGCGGTGTCGTAGTTCGAGCGCGAGTTGGTGATGCCGTGCCCGAGCTGGGCCCCTGTCTCGTCCATGACCACCGCCTTGGTGGTGGTCGAGCCGAGATCAATGCCAATAAAACATTTCATATTCGGACTCCTCAGGCCGCGATCGGCTTGCTGCCGCCGCGCCGCTGCTCGATCATCTGGAAGTAGCTCTCGAGCCGGTTCTTGACGTTGGCGTGCGAGAAGTAGCGCGGATCGACCAGGTCGGTCTCGATGAAGGCGCCGGGTTTGCCGGTGCGCTTTTCGATTTCGCGCATCATCAGCAGCTCGCCGGCGGCGAAGCTGTTGCAGCTCTTGATCGAGTTGGTCAGGAAACCATCGGCCTCGTACTCGTTCATGTACTGCTCGATCAGGTCGACCCGCTGCGGCATGTTGTTGTTGGTGTAACAGCCCAAACAGTACTCGGCGAGCGACTCGAGCGGGTTGTCCGGACTGTGACGGAAGCCCTGGTCGTAGAGACCGCCGACCTTGGAGTAGGTGCTGGCGACCACCACCGCGCCTTCATCGTAGAACAGTTTCCAGAACTCGCGGAAACTGGTCCAGTTGGGCGGTCCCTCGACCACCAGCCGGTAGCGCTGGTCGGTCTGCTCACCCTCGGGGGTGATCGGTCCCTGGCCCTTGTCGATGCGCGCCTGGATCTCCTTGCGCAGCACCTTATAGTAGTCGACCGCCTGCTGGGTGCCGCGGAATGCGGTGAAAATCGGACCCATGTAGTAGACCGCACCGAAGTAGGCGTCGATCGGGCTCGGCTTGTGCTTGGCCGACTCGAGCACCCAGACCAGGTCGTCCTCGGCCTGCGCCGAGCGCTTCATCATCTCGCGCAGCCGGTCGATGTCGAACTTGACCCCGGAGACCTCCTCGAGGCCCGGGATGACGACTTCCTTGAGCTGCTTGACGACGTACTCGACCATGTTGCGGGTGATCTTGCCATCGCCCTGGTAGGGCACCTGCAGCATCAGCGTCGGGCAGTGGTACTCGTGGCGCAGCAGCTCGAACCACTTCATGAACGTGTAGCAGCCGGTGTAGGAGAGCAGCAGCACGTCGGGACGCGGCATCGGCTTGCCGTTGGGCGCGATGTTGCCCTGGCTCATCATGCCGATGTCGGACTTGACGTAGGTGCAGACGTCCTCCGAGTGGCCCGACTTCTCGGCGTCCATGATCATGCCGCCGCTCTTCTTGCGCATGCCGTTGTTGATCGCGTTGATCTCGGGCAGGTTGTTGACCAGGTCGAAGCAGCGGATCAACTCGTTGAGGTTGCCGGGAACGAAGGTGCTGACCACCTTCTTCCCGGTCTCGCCGGACGAGGTGAGCGCATCGTAATTGCTGGCGATGAGCTCCTTCTGCATGATCATCGACGGCTCTTTGATAACCTCGGTCTGTGCTTGGTTGCTCATGATCTCAGCTCCACAGCTTGATTGAATCGGCGAAGGTGCCGGCTTGTTCGCGTATCGGCGCCATCTGCCCGGAGTTCTCCGCGTACTTGAACGAGATGTACGGAACGTTGTGCTCGGAGATCTTGTCGGCGAGCATCGGCCGCCACAGCAGCGCCGGATCGCAGAAGCTCGGTGCGGCGAAGATCACCCCTTCGGCGCGGTTCTCGCGGATCGACTCGAGCAGCTGCTTGCCGACGTCCTCCTCGGTCTCGGCATACTTCGCGGCGGTGTCGGCCGAATGGTGGAGGAATGCCGAGGCGAGCGCCTGGAAGGGGTTGATGTCGGTCGGCACATCCTCCTTCAGCCAGCGGTTCACCTGGATGTAGTCGTCATCGACGATGTAGCAGCCTGACATCTCGATCGACTTGATCAGGTTCAGCGGCGGCTGCTCGCAGAACGAACCGTTGATGATGACCCGGCAGTTGTCGCGCTTCGGCTTGTCCTCGATGGCCACGGCCTCCAGGTACTCGCGCAGCATGTCGCTGTGCTCCTCGACCGGCAGCACCATCCCGGCACGGGCCAGCAGGTAGAGCTCGGCGGTCGGGATCTTCCAGGGCTCGGCGGAACGCTGCTTGTAGATCTCGCGGATCAGCGCACGGTTCTCGTTGTAGACCTTGATCGAGTTGCGCAGGTCGTCGTCGCTGACCTTGCGTCCGGAGAGCTCTTCGAGCCCTTCGAGCAGTTCGCGCATTTCCTGCTGGTAGAAGAGGCCACCGATGTCGTCCTTGTAGTTCTGCGGCACGTCGATGTAGCGGACATAGGTGTCCGGGAACATCAGCTTCCACATGCCCGACAGGTTGCGGATGACATCGCAGATGCTCGGGAAAAGCATGCCGTCGACGAAATCGAGCCGCTTGGCGATGCCCAGCTCGATGGTCGAGCGCGGAATGCGGCAGATGTAACTCTGGTAGTAGGCGTCGCCGTGGATCACCTCCATCTGGTCGCCACCACCCATGATGCCCAGCGGCAGCATCCCGGCGGCGTGAATCAGTTCTACCGGAACATAGACCGGCATGTAGCCGATCACCTTGCGGCCCGGATCGGCGGCCTTCCATTCGCGCGAGGCGCTGAAATGGAGGTCCTCGTAGAGCGCCTCGCAGCGCTTGATGATGTCAGCGGTACTCATGCTCAACGGTCCTCCCAGTTCGCGGGGCGCTTCTCAATGAACGCCACCAGGCCTTCGGTGGCGTCATGCGTCGCCATCAGGCCATCGAGATAAAGCGTTTCGACCTCGGCCAGCTTGGCCTTGATCCGCCTGGCGGCGTCTCCATGTGCCGCCTGCACAGCGAAACGCAGGCTGCTCGCGCTGTGCGGCGCGAGGTGGGTATCGAAATAATCCAGGGCGGCGGCCTCGGGGTCGTCGACAGCGGCATTGGCCAGGCCGATCCGGGCCGCCTCGGCACCGCCGACCGAACGGCCGGAAAAGAGCATATCTTCGGCATGCACGCGCCCGACCCGTTCCGGCAGCAGGCAGGAGGCGGCCGGGGCAAATACCCCGATACGAATCTCCGGCTGGCCGAGGGCGGAATCCGGGGAGACGAACATCAGGTGCCCGGCGGCAGCCACCTCGAGCCCACCACCGAGGCACTGGCCGCGTACCGCGACCAGTATCGGTACCGGGAAATCGACCATCCGGGCGACCAGGGCGTGCAGGCCGCGCAACATGTCGGCACACTGCTCCGGCAGGTGCTCCTCGACGCTGGCGCCAAAGCTGAAGTGCGGCCCCACGTGGTCGAGCAACACGCCATGCAGATCGGCGCTGTCGCGTGCCTCGGTCAGTGCGGCATCGAGCGCGGCGATCATGGCCGCATCGATGATGTTGGCCTTCGGACGGTCCAGGCGCAGACGTAGCAGCTTGCCGTCACGCTCACGCCAAACCTTCAGTGGGCTATCACTCATCGCCTCAGTCCTGTGCCTTCGGAATCAGGCTCTCGACCAACTCTTCACTCCATGGCGCGCCCTTGGCCAGCGCCTGGCGCAGGGCGACGAAGTCGATTTCACGACCGATCTCGCGATTGCCCTCGTTGAAGGCGCGGAATCCGGTACGTGCCTCGTTCATCATGTTCAGTGCCAACCAGGCGCGGCTGTTCTCCTTGTTGCGGTTCCAGGCGTCGAGCTTCGGCTTGCGCAGCTCCTCGAGACTCTTGGCCATGCACTCGGGGAAGGTCTCGATCAGCTTGGCGCACAGTGCCTCGACCGCCTCGTCGAGCAGGCTCAGGTCGATTTCGCCAGACTTGACCTGTTCACGCGCAGCCTTGGCCTCGGCACCGCTCTTGAATTCGCCGTGGACAATACGACCGAACTGGTCGAGAAACTGGTCGGTGACCACGCCTGGGTTGGCGACGAACTCGCCGTCGATCTTCAGCGCCGGGACGATCTGCGAAATTACGCCCAGGCGGTAGGCCTTGTGCGCCGAGAACGGTTCACACAGGGTGCCGGAAACCATCGCCTGCTCGCAGCCGATCATCACCGGCAGGAAATCGGTCGCCCCACCGATCGCCGCCGAGCCGTGTTTCGGACCCGCCTGGCCGAAGTTGGCCAGATCCTGGGCGACGGTGAAGTCGGCCGCCATGCCGATCTCCTGGCCGCCGCCGATGCGCATGCCGTTGACGCGGCAGATCACCGGCTTGTCGCAGCCGAGGATGGCGCTGACCATGTCGTTGAACAGCCGCATGTACTGGCGGTATTCCTGCGGATTGCCAGCGTAGTACTCAGCATATTCCTTGGTGTTGCCGCCGGTGCAGAACGCCTTGTCGCCGACCGCGGTGAAGACCACGGCGTTGATTGCGCGGTCGACCGAGGCACGGCGGAAAGCGAGGATCACCGCCTTGACCATGTCGGTGGTGTAGCTGTTGTACTGCTTGGGGTTGTTGAGCACGATCCAGGCGTTGTAGAGCCCGTCGGCGACGCTGCCGTCGCGCCGTTTTGCCGGGCGGCGCTCGTAGCGCACCATGCCGTCGCACAGCGACTCGATTTCGGCGTCGAGCAGATTGTGGTCGACCAGCGCCTCGGGCGCTGTACGGTCTGCGATGGTCTGTGTGGAGTCGGTCATGATCGGTCCTGTCCTCTGATCAAGTTCGGTGCTTTAAGAAACGTTTCTTTGTAGGTCGGGCTTCAGCCCGACATCGATTCTGCATGTCAGGCTGAAGCCCGACCTACTAGGTGCTCTTGCGAAGTGCCATCACTCGCCCGGCACCAGGATCGCGCGCCGTGTCAACTTATGGTCATGTGCTGCGGAGAAGACCTCCTGGATCTGGTCCAGCGGGTGCTGCTCTACAAACGGTGCCAGCGCGACCTTGCCGTCCAGCACCAGGTCCAGTGCCGCGGGGTAGAGATCGACGTCACAACCCCAGTTGCCCTGCGCCTTGGCATGGAAGGCCATCAGGTTCGACAGCCGCAGCTCGACCGTATCCATGGTGAACCCGACAACGGCGAGATGGGCGCCGAAGGTCAGCAGCCCATAGGCGGTCTTCTGGCCAGCAGTCGTGCCTGAACACTCGAATATCTTCCACTCGGTGGTGCGCAAACCGTTCTCCTTGGCGTATCTCTGCACCGCCTTGCGCAGTTCACGACCCGAGAACTCACGGGCATTGAGCGCCAGCGCGGCACCATATTCGCCGATGGCATCGAGCTTGGCCTGGTCGACGTCGATGGCGATCACCGTGGCGCCGAACGCCGCCGCCACCTGGACGGCGTAGCCGCCGACGCCGCCGACACCGATAACGATCGCCAGGTCACCGGACTGGACGTCGGCCTGGACCACCGCCTGGTACGGCGTGGTCAGCGCATCAGCGATCACCGAGACGTCGGCGAGTTGCAGGCCGGCCGCCGCCAGGCGCCCCTCGTCGACCTCACAAAGGCCATGGGCCGGAACGGTGATATGACTGGCAAAACCGCCGTGGATGTCGTTACCCGGCATCTTCTGCGCGCGGCAGATAGTGCCGTGGCCACGCTGACACAATTCACAGGTACCGCACGGGATGACTGCCGGCACGATCACCGCCTTGCCCTGCCACGCGGCGGCATCGGCTCCAGCGGCAACGACCCGGCCACTTATCTCATGACCAAGGGTCAGCGGCAGCGGCTGGTTGGTCCGCACGCCGTCATAATAGAAACCGAGGTCGGTGTGACAAACACCGCAACCGGCGATCTCGACCATCACTTCATCCGCGGCTGGCGTGGAGGGGTCGAACAGATTGCGAACCAGGGGTTCGCTAACAGCGGTCATTTCCCAACGATGGGGCTCAAGACTCACGGCACTACCTCCTCAAGGTTGTAATTCTGTTTTAACGCCATTATATTGACGTTTACGTAAACGTCAACCTAAAATACCGTCAAGGTACAAAAAATGGTTCACCAGGACAGAAACGTCAAACTCGCGCCAATATTTTTTAGCTCCTTGTATAGAACGGGGTTGTGCAAATGATACGCATCAATCACAATAATGAAATGCCATATAAGGAACTGCTATTGGCTGATGCCGCACTGCAGCAGCAATGCATCTCGCGAGCCATGCCCGTATACGCGGTGATTACACCGGAATGGCGAAAACGAACCCGGCACATGGATGCGCCGACCGAACCCCAGACTGGCCCAACCAGCAAGAGAGCGCACCATGACCAGTGAAACCACGCAATCCGTATCGATCGTAATGACCGGCAGCGGCGGTGCGGGTGTAATGACCGCCGGGAGCATGCTCCTCGACGCCGCCGGCCGTGCCGGTTACTACGCACTGATGACGCGCTCTTCCGGCCCGCAGATTCGTGGTGGCGAGGCCGCGGCCATGGTGCGCATCGCCACCCACCCGGTCGAGTCGCATACCGACCGCTACGACATGCTGGTCGCGATCGACTGGCAGAATGTCGACCGGTTTGCCGCCGAGATCCCGATGGACGAGGCGAGCCTGATGGTTGGCGACCCCAAGGGCGGAGAGCTACCCAAGAAAATTGTCGTCACCGGGGCCCGCCAGGCCGAATTGCCCATGAAGGCGCTGGCCAAGGAGATCGAGGGCGGGCGGCCGAACATGCTCATCCTCGGCGCCGTCGCGTCGATGATCGGGCTGCCTGAGCAGGTGGTCACCGAGGTCATCGAGCGCAACCTGGCGCGTAAGGGCCAGGCGGCGGTCGACGCCAGCATCGCCTGCGTCCGTGCCGGCGCCCAGGCGGCAGCGGAGTTGCCACCGGTGCCGCAGCTGGCCCCGGCCAGTGCCGACAGTACCCGCTGGAGCATCACCGGCAACCAGGCTGCCGGCCTCGGCGCGGTGCGTGGCGGGGTCCGCTTCGTTGCGGCCTACCCGATCACCCCCGGCACCGAAGTACTGGAGTGGCTCGCCCCGGCGCTGAAGAAGGTTGGTGGCGTGCTGGTGCAGGCTGAGGACGAACTCGCGTCGGTGACCCAGATTATCGGCGGCTCCTACGGTGGCACGCCATCGCTGACGGCGACCTCGGGCCCGGGCCTGGCGCTGATGATGGAATCCATCGGCCTGGCGGTGGCCTCGGAGACGCCGATCGTCATCGTCGACGTGATGCGCGGCGGCCCGTCGACCGGCATCCCGACCAAGTCCGAGCAGAGCGACCTGAACATCGCCGTCTACGGCTTGCATGGCGACGCACCGCACATCGTGGTCGCGCCGACCTCGCTCGGCGACTGCCTGTTCACTACCCAGTGGGCGGTGCACCTGGCCGAGAGCCTGCAAACCGCGGCGATTGTCCTCTCCGACCAGTCGCTGGGCCAGAGCCAGGCGATCATCGATCGACCAGCCGACGTCGCCTTCCTGGCCAAGCGTGAGACGCCGGCCGAGATCGGCGAGGACTTCAAACGTTACGCCATCACCGCTTCCGGGGTCTCGCCGATGCCGATTCCGGGCATGACCGGCGGTCAGTACACCGCGGACGGCCTCGAGCATACCGAGAGTGGCACGCCATCGAGTTCTGACACCGATCACAGCGCCCAGATGGACAAGCGACTGCGCAAGCTGACCAGCTTCAACTACGGTGACCACTGGGCTGACATCGACGGCGATGGCGAAACCGCTATCCTGACCTGGGGCTCGACTTCAGGACCAGTCACCGAGGCCCTCAACCGGGTACGGGCCGACGGCGGCAACGCCCGCCTGATCAAGATCCGCCTGCTCTTGCCGGTGCAGCCGGAACGCTTCGCCGCCGCCCTCGAGGGTGTCAAGCGGGTGCTGATCATCGAGCAGACTCACGGTCAACAGTTCTACCGCTACCTGCGCGCCCACTACGAACTCCCCGATGACGTCCAGGTCTTCGCCAAACCGGGTCCGCTGCCGATCCGGCCGGCGGAAGTCGTCGAACGCCTTGCCAACTGGAGCTGATGATGGACACCAACACCGCTAGCAAACCGCTCACAGCCAAGGACTACAAGTCCAACGTCAAGCCGGTCTGGTGCCCAGGATGCGGCGACTTCGGCGTCCTGTCGTCGATGACCAAGGTCCTGGCCGAACTGAAACTCTCACCCGAGAATGTTGCCGTGATCTCCGGCATCGGCTGCTCATCACGCATTCCGGCCTACCTGGACTGCTACGGCTTCCACGGCGTCCACGGTCGTGCACTGCCACTGGCGATCGGCCTCAAGGTGTCACGCCCCGACCTGACCGTCATCGTCACCGGCGGTGACGGCGACGGCTTCTCGATCGGTGGCAACCACTTCCTGCACGGCTGCCGACGTAATGTCGACCTGACTTACATCGTCATGGACAACCAGGTCTACGGCATGTCCATAGTCAAGGCTTCGGCGACCACCGAGCCGGACTGGGAAAAGAGCAAGTTGACCCCGGGTGGCCCGGGCATCAACCCGTTCCA